>Ga0065720_1020647_pt1 | contig 13427 bp, 17 predicted proteins | sample Thericmetagenome_FD_59107 | JGI IMG/M metagenome (GOLD analysis project Ga0065720, IMG submission 59107) | Thermophilic microbial communities from the Joint Bioenergy Institute, California, USA of rice/straw/compost enrichment - eDNA_2 v2... | ecosystem: Engineered > Solid waste > Grass >... | reverse complement strand
AAATAATGAAAAAAGCATTTTTGGAGAAGGAAATTCATTAAGTGAGATATCTTAGAAAATAGACTATAATAGCATTTTTACATCCTTATCATTCGTAAGAAATAAACACATATGACAATATATGACAATATGAACACACAAAAAACTTTTGAACTTAAATTTTAAAATTTTTTTTTTAATTTAGCGGATCTCATTCCTTTGAGGCTTAATGATAATCATTTAAAATCAATTTGAATGCAATCTTTCATATCATATAGTTTTAGTTATAAAGATTCTAATAATCTCTTTGAGATGCAAATCCTTAGTCTAGAATTTATTGAGATAGTTGTGGTTTCCACCAAAAAAAAAAAAATGGATTAGGGTCACAAATTTGACGAGCTTCTGTAGAATAAATTATTATTTTTCAGAGCAGATTTACTTTGTCTCTGTTAATTGCTTAGCAGTTTTAGGCATTAAAGCACATAATCCATTAGTTAATTGCTCAATGCTAGCTTTATTGTAATTTATGAAGTAATAGATGATTATTTGAGTAAATCCGTCTAAAACTGTCTCTTTTTCTACTTTAAAATTTCTTTTGAAGAAAGAGAGTAAATGCAACAGGTTCAGAGTGATAAACAGAATATCCAAACTAGTTTTACCAAAAGGTCTCTGTGGATTTTCAAGGAATTTAGGTTCAGAACTTTCGAATAAGTAAACAGTGCAAATACTAAAGAATTTATCTTGCTAGTGTAGAATATTTAACAGTAAATCCTGGAACAAATAATGATTTTGTCTGACTAGAGTCAGACTTTAATGATGGTTGTAAATTACTCAGTATATCCATTCTTTGTGAAATAGCTTGCAAAAATTGGTTTCTTAGAGCTGTTTTTTAGAATGCTTGTAGTCAAGCTTCTTAGCCGGCCTTTATTTTTATTCTTTGCAATTTCAAGTATAGGATCAAACCATGCTGGATCCTCAATAGAATTGAGATATTGCTCCTTATTTGTTAGATTTTTTATTGCCTTTTCAAATTAATGACTTTTGCAATTTTGTCTACTAAGAGAGTGTCTTCGATCAATACTTCCGAGTATTCGTAAGTTCTCAGATTTTTGAATAGCTGGCGAGATATATCAAGCAACGAGGTCTCTGAAAGTGTCAACTCCTATACTTTATTCAACATTTTTAATATAGAACCTCATTGAAAATGAAAGCTATTCTGACGAAGTTAGTTAAGATGATAATAGCTTCTTCATCCCATGGATTTTTGAAGAGCTCAATCATTACATTCATGTATAATTTAGATTTGATAACCTTTATTATTGAATTCAAACTTTTAAAAGGTTACTTGAAGAATGGCTTTGTCTTTTCGAAGACAAGCAGAGATGCATCTTAATGCATCCTTTTTCTCCTCAAGATTGTAACTCTTATCTCCCATGATGATTCTAAATAGCCTTTCAAAGATATCAGTAGTCAGCGCTTTTTCCAAGTTACTATCTGACATTAAAAGCACCTATTCATTATTATTAACAAAAGTCTATTTACTTCTAAGAATGACAGATAGGAGTCTAATAATTGACGAAGGGCTTGGTTAGGCGTTTCTTCACATTCCGATATCAGCTGAAGTAAATTCAATATGACCTATATTTAATGATTAAATGTAATTATGACTAACCTCAGACTCGTGTTTACTAGTCGTCAAGAGAGCCTTGCTTGGATTATTTTGTGTATCTGCAAGAGTCTCTTTTGTCCATTGAAGTAATTCTTGGGGAATGCTTGGGCTGATGAATTCAACATTTCTCACAAACCACTCATAATTTTCCATAATATCCTTTGCTGTGGAATCAGGCTGCCTGATTTGCTTGATTTTAAATTTGGCTTGCTCGTTGACAAACTCCTGAATGAAAGTTCCTAGTTTTTCTATTTCAAATGATAAATCTCTTTTAATCGCGTCCATATCTCTTCCCAGTGCATCTAATGCTGTTGGTTTTAAATAATTTTTTGCCTGATCTTTTATGAAAGCTATCTCTCTAGCAAGATTCTCTAGTTGTTTGTCATAGTTAGCATAACTTGAATGTTTGCTCTCATGGATTGAGAGTTGTCTTTCATGGCTTGAAAGCTGGTTTTCATGGTTTGAAATTTGAGTTTCAAATTCTGCTAGCCTGGATGTCAAAACTTTCAATTCATCACTTAAATCATTCTTTTTAATAATCTTTGAACTTGAATTAAGATCAAAGTGTTTTACTTCAACTGTTGCAGAGAGGTTATTGACTGACTTTACAAGATTCTGAAAACTTTCAGCATCAGCTTGTGCTTTTTTATTTTGAGAGGCTTTCAATTCGGTTTCAACAAGGGAGATCTTGCTAAGCAGTTCTCGTTTCGCCTCTATGAATGTTTCAATTATATAGTTGTCTATTACCTTCAATTTTATATTCGAGATTTTGTTTAAGAACGTTGTGATCAACATCAACATTAACGTTGTTGTAATAACCCCTTTGACCAGCTAGATCATAGGGTTGCGTTGAGGTAATCTTTTTTTCTACTTGATCTATTCTGGACATCTAGTATGTTACACAAACGCTTTCAGTAAATAACAATCGCCATGAGATCGGCTTCATATTTCACTTTATCTCTGGAGGTTTCACTTAGAACTGCAGTAGTTTGCTGTTGTAAACTTTTATTTTGTTCCATTTGAGCCTTGGATTTAGTCAATTTTTCATAAAAGTACCATAACAGCATCAACTTTCTTGCTAATATCATCCTGAAAGCTATGAAATTCTCTTTTTATCTTATCAATGTAGGCAAATATTTCCCCAAAAGCTGATGCAGTTTTATTCTATAACTTATCGGTTGGAGAATTATTATTACTAGATTTTGCTTTATAGAAGTTTCATTCGCCTCTAGTCTTCCGAGGATGTCTTCAGTATCAATCCATATTCTATGAATTTCTGCTCTCCTTATTTTTGAGTTGATTATTGATAGATCTGAAAAATCATCGTAATCTATGTTCTCGAAGTATCTCAAGAGGAAGCAAGAGAAATCTAAAATTGTTTCCATTACTTCTTGAGAAGAGTCTAAAAAAAGAATGAAATCTCTCAGAACAAAAGTTCTACTTAGTAGATATTTATCCAGCTTTAGCTTTCTGATTGTGACTTTTGTCGGCCTGAAATTCATAAATACTTGTACGTCTTCTTTTTTAGAAATTAATATTTGAAGTTACCAGCTTTTAGATATCGAAACAATTGGTTTACTGCTTTTAGACAGATTTGTTCATCTGGGTCTGCAAAGCTGATTGACACCAAGCATTCGATGAAATATTGGACAATTTCTTCAGGAGTATTATCAGGTAATTGATCTCTTTTCTCAATTTGACGGAAGAATAATTCCTGATTTTGTTATACAAGGCAAACATAGTCAAACCTGTAGTTCAGGCGAATTAGTTTTGTTCTCAATACTTCTATAAAGGGCATGAATACATTCAATTAATCCTTTATCATTTTCTTTTCTATCTCTTTCGCTGTCTGCCATTTCTAAAAATGTGAGCTTCAATTGAATTTATATGTGAGCCAAATATGTGCGCAGTAATAAATTTTTTGAATAATTACCTATAAGACTTGCTCTTTGATAAGTACTATGTCTCTAAATTCAAAGAGAAATGATACGTTGTTTATTTATTTTATTAATACTGTTTGGGTAATATCAGAAAAAAGGGTCTCAAAACACAAGTCCTAATTACGTGAACCTAGCCTAAATGCACTCTATTTCATAACTTAGATCATTATAACTAAGTTTCATATTTGGACCAAGTGACTAAGAAAATCTTTTTTAAAGTAAGAGATTTGCTTCAATCCTCAAGAGATCATTCAGAAAATAAATCCGAGAAAGCATCGGAAAGCTGAGATTTAGCACTAATGTAGTATCACCTTTTGTTTTTTGCGTATTTGCTGATTTAAATAAAAAATATTCAAAAAAATGAGGGCGTCAGATAACAAAAACACTGTTTTAGCTGAGAATGACAGGTAATTGGATACTAAGGAATTATTAAGATATAGAATACGTCAATTAATTGTACGAGTAAGTGATGATGGGCCTAATTATTTCAAAAGAGACATACCCAAACTTACTTCTAATTTCTTGGCTTATTATGATAAAGCAGACTCCACCGGAAAAGACTTTGCCATTAACACCCTCACTGAGTGGTAATTAACATTAATATCATCCATAATTGGAAAAGTATAAGCACTCTCACTCATAAAGCTCCCACCTACGCCACTGTAATCTCCTTAATTAGTCTTCAGAATTCCAATTTAACTGAAACAATAATTGATAAAGCCATAGAGAAGCTTCAAGCTGGTTTGGATGAAGGTTTCAAGTTCTCGCAAGTTGAATTAACCATTTAGGAGATCTAACCACTCCGCGCGCAGTTCTTATCTTTTTAGGAGAATTGATGAATATTGGGCTCTTCAATAGTTTTGTCTATATCAATCTGCTTTTTGATTTGTTCAATGAAGCTGAAAAGAGCCTTGAATTCTCTCATGACTATTATCTTTACATTGGAATCTCAGTTATTCCTTATGTGGTTTCATTGTTATTTTTCTTCTCTGATGACTTAGTTGAAGAGTCTAAAAGAAAAGAGTGGTTTAGAGTTTAACGGATTATTGCATAACATCCAAAAGATTATGCAAAGAAGAGAAACTAACTATTTGGCTGCTCTGGCCATTGCAAAAGAAGGAGAAATAAAAGTAATCTATCAAAGAGAGGTTTTCATTTCTAGGATCGCCTTACAACATTTTGGGATGCCATTCAAGACCGCCTCTCGGATGAGAACTTAGAGCTGCTTTCTATTCCAGAACCTTATAAAGAGTTTTCGGATGATTTAGCTAACGTCAAGCAAATTAAGAAAAATATCAAAATTAACTTCAACACAAAGGTAAGTATATAGAATCGGGGTTAACATATTAGAATGCAAAGTATTGTGTATATCAGTCCCCTGCCTTCTTCTCAATTTTTGAGAAAAATCTTCTCTCAGAGCAATTAAAATCCAATATTGACCAAGCCATCTTGAGAGAAAATATCATTGACATATTAATGTATTCCTCAGTCAAAAAAGCCTGACTTATAGATTATTCCAACACAAAAAGGAACTCGTTGTGCAAAATTTAAAGAGAATAAATGAATATTATAAAGCCTCATATCTGATAGTTGAAGTAATCATAATACCGATGAAAAGTTAGATCATAGGCCGTTTTCGGAGAGATGTTTAGATTGCCTAATTCTGAGTGCAAATTAATATTTTACTCAAGTGTATTAATTGGGCTGGTAAATGAAACTCAAGCTGATAATAGGGATGACCTTAAGAAGATAGTATCTAATTCTTTTATTCTTTCTAATTCAAAGATTCGTGAAGCTTCCTTGACTATATTTGATCAGGCTGAAAAGTATGATATTGAGATTTTGGATCGATTTGCTGACTTTTTTGTCCATTTTATCAGTAATTTCAATTTTGAATGGGAATGGGGTGCATGGTAAGCTAATATTAATTTGTATTCATTATCAAGGAAGCATTTGGCATCCCCTGAAGCTTCAGCTGTAAAGGTCACCTTATTGAAAACAATTCTTGCTAAAATGGTTCAAATCACTTTCTATGAGAGAACTGAAGAAGTTATTCCAGAAGAGTTGAGAGTCCTCATGCCTCCAAAAGATATCATACATTTTGAGTACTAATTACTCTCATTTTGATAATCTTGTAGGTATGAGGATGCAAATAGTGTTAATCAATCTGATGTTGAGATAATAAAAGACAAGTTTAACTCAAAGATTAGTGCAGCAGACATGATAAATTTCCTCAAGAGTGAAGACAATAATCTTGAGGCTTCAGGAGATTTGTTAATCGATATAGTGTTACAATGTTTCTTGAATCGTTGTTGGTAAGATTTTACTCAAAATAAGCGTTTATTGACAAGCAAAACACTAACTCATCTCAATGCCCATTTGGAAAAATACAAAGATTTGTTATCATTCCTGATTAGCAAGGATAACGAACAATTGAAAGCTCTAGATGTAATCAAAAAGTTTTGGGCGGGATCTAATTTCCACACAATTCTTTACATTGGCCAATTAGAGACCTATAAAATCATTGGATACAAGAATATTGTGAACTGGGTCTTTAAAGAGATTGAGAAGGAAGAAGATAGTAGCAATAATTTCAAGCTCTATTGGGATGTTTTATTCAGCATAATCCAAAAAGTACTTGGAAGATCTGATCTTGCTAAGATAGAACTTAAAAAGGTAAGAATATGTAACGAAGGCTTAGATCTAGGCACGAAACAAAGGACTAGCAGAGGAGATTGCAAAATCAGAGGAAGCTGTAGAAGCTGCCAAAGAAGATGAACAAGCTTTATTCACATTAGTTTTCAAGGTACTCCTCGTTATTATATTATAAAAATATAGAAAACTCATCATTTGCTTCCAGAAACTTTCAAGAATAATTCAGCTTATCAAAATGGAGTCATTCAAAGATTAATTCAGATTGCAAGAAAGTATAGAAAAGATTTGGAGCCACTCCTATCCAAAATTGAAGATGATTTTCTTAAACTTGAGATACCTGAAGTTCAGAAGGCTTTCATAAATCTTAAGCATTTAAAATAAGATATGAATTCATACGCCCTGTGTCTTGTAAATAAAATTTAATGAATATCTTTTTCAAAAAAAGTCTAACTAGCTCTAAGAAGTTTGTTCCTTATAAAAGGATTTTATTGAACCATTGTCACATCCAGAGACTTTCCAATTATTATCGGCCCGAAGGACAGATCCAAATTCATGGAAGAGTCCGATATGATGAAAATCATTATATTATGAAGGACGAGCTTGTTCAAGATGTAACTTTTTGTCATCAAAGAATGAAATCTTTAGAGAATGATTGATGACGAAAGAGACTTGTTTGAAAAATTCACAAAAGAGATCCAAACAGAATTTGAAAAATATTATAGACCCGCAATACAAAGAAAAGAGATCGCGCAGGCTCCTTATCCTGAAAAGAATGGAAATTATCTATATTTTTCTAGGTACAGCAGACATTTCGAGAATGATTATGAGGTTATTTACAGGAGAAGTATAGGAAATGTAATGCGTTTTATTTTTCTATTAATTGCTAGGAGAGCCAACAGGAACTCGTTCTTGATATGATTAAGATACCATTTTTACAAAAAAGGCAGTTGCAAACTTGTAGTCTCTCAAAGCTGATACTTTCAGACGCTCAAGATGTGCTTGGATTTGTTGTTGATCCTAATAATGATGAAAATCTCGTAGCAGGATTTAGAGATTTGACTACTGGGAAATTTCTCGTAGGTTCTCATTAACTCAATCTAAAATTACAGAGAGACAAACTTGTTAATTGCGCGAATTTGGCATTCTCAAAGAATGATCCTAGAGTTGTTTATTACGTTGCTCATGATGCCAAAAAACGCACTTATGCTGTAAAATATTTGAAATAGATTGAAATTTGTGTTAGATAAAGAAACACTTGCTTGGTGATTCGCAAGACAATGACATTACTATAGTCGAGGAGCCTAATGAAGCATTTTATCTAGATATAAAAGTCTCCAAAGACAAAGTAAATTTCTGCCATTTTGGTATAACTAATCTCAATAGGACTACTTTATTATACATTCTTGCTCAAAAGCTTGCAATGAAATATTAGTGATGGATAGATCTCAGGATTTTAAATCAAAGAATGACATTAAGGTTTTGATCAGTCGTTCAGAAAACAAACGTGTGTTTGGAAATCATGCACAAGTGAATAAATCATTATCTTGGACTAAAGTTGCAGGGTCGTTTCTTTATGGTTGTTTCAGAAGAGGGTGTGTTTGATTCCAAAATTGTTTGCCTAAGCGAGGAAAACTTCAAAAAGAATAATTATAAGTGGGAAGATTATTATCTTCCACAGTATGGAGAGATTATCACAGAGATAGATTTGTTTGAAGACCACACTGTAATCTATGTTGAGAAAGATGGAGTAAAAAGAAGAGAGATATTTTCTTAATTATAAAGGCCTCTTCAATTAAAATAAAGGATAATCAGAGTGGTAAAGTCGAAGCCATTGACCTTGGTGGTTTAATTGGGAAAATTGATCCTGGAATTAATGAAGTAAGAACTCAGGCATGCTTACTTAGAGATAGGATTATAAGACTCATGAATTCTTATTTTATTTCAATAATCCATTCCTCTACAACTATATTTTCAAGTATAACATCCAGACCAAATCACTACAGAGTGTATATCAATCACAGCTTGCCGGTAGCTTGATTATTTCCTATACCTTTAAAATGATAGGACCAAAATTCAACAAAGAAGATTACGTTTTTGAAAGAGTTTACGCACCAGCACATGATGGAGAGGAAATACCTATCACTCTTGTTAGAAAGAAGAAAATCCAACTTGATCGAAAGTAAAGAGACTAAAATAAATTTCAGATGGTAGGAACAAAGTGCTCATGATTGGGTATGGCGCCTACAATCAGCCGCTTGATGTGAACTTTAATATTGTTAATCTTTCTGCGATAGAAAACGGATGGATCCTTGCCTATACTCATGTGAGGTAGTCACCTGTAATTCAGAAAATAACAATCTTTAGAGGTGGAAATGAGAAAGGAAGAGAGTGGCATCAAAAAGGAATGGGAGAGAATAAGATAAACAGCTTTAAAGATTTTATTAGCTGTGGTGAATATCTTATTGCTCATGGATACACACATCCTTCCTTACTATGTGCATATGGATCTAGTGCAGGCGGATTATTGGTAGGTACAAATATTTTTATCTTTCTGTTAACATCTAGGTGCATCTATCAATATGAGACCAGATTTATTTAAAGCTGTCATTATGAATGTCCCATTTGTTGATGTTCTAACTGCACTTCTAAATAAAGATCTTCCTCTGACATTGACTGATCATGAGGAATTTGGAAATCCTATTGACGTAATGTTTCTCATGACTTGGCATAAAATTTAGGATGTAAAAGCCTACGAAAACATTTCAAGCTATTGCCCCTATGAAAATCTTTCAAGCCAGGAGTATCCTGCTGTTCTTTTATCAAGTGGTACTTTAGATTATAGATGTCCGACCTGGGGCATATTAAAGTACCTGAAGCGCTTTAGATCAAGAGCAAAAACACCAACCAGGACAAAGGAATTTGCTCCAAAAAATATTCTTCTTAATATCACAGATTCAGGTCATGCTGGAGAAGTCGGAACTGCGTTAGGCATCAAAGAGAAAGCTCTTCATTTTGCATTTTTAGATTACGTGTTATTCAAAAGTAGCAACGAGATCAATATATCAAGGTCATTTTATGCATAAAAATTCTGGGAAATAAGCATTTACTGCTAATTAAAAAGTTCAATTCTTCTTCTTCTTCAATGCCTATTGCTCTAAGGCTGCAAGAAGTTAATAGTTTCCTTTTCATTTAACTTATATTGCCACAACCTTCCATCATCTGTTATCGCAACCACTCTCTTTAATTCTGCTATGTATGTTGCTTTTCTAACTAGCTTTTGGTTCGGTAGAACAACTTTTCCTAACTCCGATGTTTCCTTTCCATCCACCTTCCAAAAAAGCACCTCTCCATAATCATTTCCTGTTGTTATTCTTTGAAAATTATGTCTTACCTATCAAAAGAAGGTTGGTTAAAGGATCAAAAGTGAACTGAACGAACCATATTGGATCATAAACTTTGTAATTAATTTCTTTGAGAATGACAACTCCGAGCTGATTTAATAGTTGTTTATAATAGTATTTGATACCTGAAGAATTGCTGAAATTTTTATACCTCCATGAGTATCTTTTGAGATTAGCAAATCACCTGAGACTAAGACAAAATTAAATAACGTAATTTACCCATAAAGCAAAGGCTATCACATGTGAATTTATGAATATCTCTTGTATATAGGAATGATTTTCGAATTTCTAACGTTTTCCACTTGGATTGTTTTTCAGAAAAATTATGGGATTGCATGATTCTCTCCTCAATTTTTGCATCGATGGCCCAAATAGTAATACTTCCATCAAAATAAGAAACGGCAAAGAATTCGTTCTTTGGATGGCAACACTATTTAGTTAGATTCGATTAAACAAACCTCATTACTAAGGCAATAGGATCTGTTGGTAGTTGATTTTCCTCACGGAAGCAAATTATCTTTTGCTCTTTTATCAATTGTTCATAAATCCTTTACTTACTTGTAACTATGTTCCAAAGTATTATTGATCTATCTTTCGAACAAGAAAGCAACAAATTTCTCCAATTTGAGTCATGGTTCGGTGGAACAGCAAAATCATAGACATCAGCGACATGACCTAATAAATACTATATTTTAATTGGGATTTGTGGAAGATACTTCTATATTGAAATCTCTCTCAAAGTAGATGAGATAGATAATTCCTGACTTGCCACCCAGAACAATCATCAATTCTGAGGTATCCTTTGTTGTTAGATGTTATTTATCAATTTACTTCATCCACAAAAAATTCAAAAAATCTTATCCTATAAAAGATTTCTATATCCTTGTTTCCATGATTCTGTTTGATTAATAAGATAAAAATTAGGATACCTCTTCAACTAATGTGATCTCTTCTTCTTTCAACAAGGTTAACTTTTCAGTCTCCATATTCATTAGATATATTAAATATCGATTTTCATTCACTATGGCAAGAATTGTCTGTTCTGTGAATTCCCAGATATCAAAATCATATATATAAGATTTTCCAACTTGTATTGAGTCATTTAGACTTGCCTCTAGTTTGAAGCTTTTCTTTTTTTGAGAGGACTGATTTTTTGAATCTTCTATTTTGATAATTGGCTCGATTTCAGTAAATTTTGTAACAGGGACGTCCAACAATTTGCGAAATTCCTCGTCAAACTAAAGTTTAGATAAATTGCATTCCTTCAATACCTTGCTTAAACCAGAAGATACAGAATTCTTTTGTAAGTGTTGTTTATTTTCCATAAATTTTATGTAGTGGGGTTCGAATTAAACTAACAGATATGTTCAGATCAAATCATAGTACAAAAAGTATTAAAAGAAGAGAATGAGTATTCATGGCGTCTAGTGCAACAATAATCCGTATATCTCAAATATAGAAAAAGAATATTAACTCATCTCAAACAGAGTATGTGTTATAACATTCATGCTAATCTCTTAATAATAAAGACCCGACAGAGAAATTTATAACTTCAAATATTTTATATTGAAACCTTTTGACCTAAAATGAGTGATGACTTGAGATATTCTAAAGAAGTGAGCACTGGAACAAATTCCAGTGCTTTTGTGTTACCTTCTGATGAAAAGGAATTGTAAATATCTCCATTCTAGTACTAACTCATAAAGAAAACAAACTATATTGAAACTAAAAGCTCAAAATGAAACCCTAAGAGGCCAACTTAGAGAATTAAGCAATAAACTTACTGATGCTCTTGAAAGAGTGAAGCCAAGAAATCCTAAACCACTCGACAACTATAATCCTCATGAATTCAAAGAAGAGACCTTGGCAAAAGAACTTGAAAACTCAAACAAGCAGATAGCAATGTATAAAAAGGAAATTAATGCTCTAAGAAACAGAGTTGATGCAGACCAAGCTGAATATAAGTAACATTAGTGAAATCTTTTTTTATTGTTAATAGAATTATACAACTAGAGAGCATGCTCAGAGAGAGAGATCGAAGACTTGAAGAGCTCACATTAGAAAAAAGGAATCTCGAAAAGATTACCAGAGATCAGCAAAGAGAATTGGAAGGCTACCACAAAGAGGAAGAAAACCAAGTCAAGGTATCTAGTTTGATGTCACAACTAACTCAATTAAGATTAAAGCTTATGCTGAAGATGTGAAGGCTTTGAGAACTAGGATAAGAGACCTCACAGAGAAAATGAGACAGGAAGAGAAAAATTTCAAAAAGCAGCAAGAGCACATAACTGTATTGGAACAAAAATATAAGGAAGTCTGCAGCAAACTTGGAATATCAGCGAATATTGATGACTTGGTCAAAATTAGAAGCGCCGCTGCAGTGGAATCAAAAAAGAATGAGTTGGCTGAGAAAAAGATGAAAGCCAAAAGCAAAGAAGCGGAAGAAGATGATGAGAATTTAGAAGTATTATGATGAAATTCCAAAAACTAATCGAAATAGTTAACTGAAGAGAACTTGACAAAGCTCAAAAAGAAGAAAAAGATTATCAAACAGAATTTGATTTCGATGGAAAAGAAATATAAGATTCAGATTGATGCTTTGAGTACTCGAATTAAGAATGCAGAAAATGATCGCAAGGATTTTGAGAATAAAGTGAAAGCAAAGGAGAAGGTTGCAATTCAACAACAAAATGCTAATCTTTTAGGAAATTGAACTCCTATCACAAAAAATTGCTCAATCGAAGAAGCCCTCAAGACATAATGCTTTACAGCCTCTTAATGGGAAAATGGAGGTAATATCTGAATTATTTCTGTAATCTACTAGAAGTCAGTTAGCAAAGATGAATTAAAGAAACCCAAACAAATCGTTTCTAAACCAGTCATTAGAAAAGAAGTCATAGGAGTTGCTACAGATCAAGCTTTCGACGACAAGGAAATCCTTCCTGACATTTATGAAAGCAAAATTACTAAAGTAATTGTTTGGTTTGATGAAAAATACATCTATGGAATTCAAGCTTTCTATAATGCTGGATCAACAGATATTATTGGTGAAGAAAATATCAGTCCTGAAATGAAGGAAAATGCTAAGAATAAATCTCTAGAAATAGATACGGATGACTATATTTCTAATATCACTGGAAAATATAATAATGGATTGGTCTCTCTCAGATTCCAGACTTTCAAAGGAACCATAAAGGAATTTGGCAATACCCACAATGAAGGAGAAGAATACGATATCACAATCAATTCTGGTGAGAAGACCTCAACAATATTTGGAAGCTTTCTTGAGAATTCAGGTATAATTTTTGGTATTAAAAGAATGACAATTTTAGAAGAGAACATTAAAGTCTTGTCTAGTCTTGGCTTGTTAATTATTAAGCACGACAAAATTGATGAAGATTTGAGTGATATCGGTCTGAAAAACTAATTGTAAGCATTATTATTTGTATTCAAAGTGATGCTTTATTTTACTGTATAATTCTCTCAAGAAAGTGTTTTTTTAATATTCTATCAAATTAAAGGTTGATTGCTCTATTCTTAAAAAGAAAGTTTTGGAAAAATTTCATATCCGTTTAGGCGAGGATGAGAAAATCATGTTAATAGATTCAGTGATAAATTCTTATATCAACCCTTGAGGCATGGAGTCCTCCAAATATTCTCTCAATAATCCAAGTGGATAATTATAAACATACACTATAAAGTTAAATTTATATGAAGTAAAATAACTTATGCATTGTCTATTGTTTGCTCGAAGAATTTCAAAAACTATGAATCCCTGAGAAG
>Ga0065720_1020645_pt1 | contig 13440 bp, 17 predicted proteins | sample Thericmetagenome_FD_59107 | JGI IMG/M metagenome (GOLD analysis project Ga0065720, IMG submission 59107) | Thermophilic microbial communities from the Joint Bioenergy Institute, California, USA of rice/straw/compost enrichment - eDNA_2 v2... | ecosystem: Engineered > Solid waste > Grass >... | reverse complement strand
TTTTTTTTTTTTTTACCTTGACGATATGGTCGAGATATCTGAGGATGAGAAGATATGTAATAGCATACAGAAGAGTCTCATCTTCCTTCTCATCCTTATCCTTATCTTTTTCCTTATCCTTATCATCCTTATTATCCTTCAGCAGCAATCTTTCTTTCCCCGAAGAGTTGAAGATATAAAGAATAGTATTGAACATGAAGTTAAGTTGGTCTCTCTTGAGAGCGTTTCCAAGCATTCTTTCTGCAATAAGTTCAAGTCTAATAAGTTCCTGAGTATGCTTCAGCATTTCCTCATTTTCTTTGTAACCAAGGACCCAATGATCCTCTCCGAAAACATATAATCTAATCATTTCCTTTCTCAGGCTCACCCAAGTTTGGTAAAGAGGCTCAAGGAAGAATGACTGGATCTTATTCTTGCGCCAGCCTTCAATCTTGAACTTGGCGGTCAAAATATGGAGACTTGGATTGTCATCAATGCCTCCTGTATCTTTGAGAACTTCCCAAACTTTCTGAAGTTCATCACAAAGTTTGTCTAAATAAGCTTTCTCTCTATACAATTATTACAATTCATGAATAACTATACTTGAAATCATTAACAGTTCTCTCTTCCTCCTGTTGATGGGTATAGTCATACATGGAATATTGGAAGTTGGCTTCTAGTGCATTTCTGAGCTTAAGAAGGGCAGCTTTAAGAACTTCATGGATTTTCTCGTGATGATTTTTGACGTAACTAATAGGGTAAATATGATGTGTCATATACTTACTTATCGTATGCTGTAGCAAACTCCTTGAGAAGTTTCTGCATCTTTTTCCTAGATTCTTGAAATTTTTCACCATTCAAATCAGGGAGTTCATTGCAGTGATTATACACATTTAGAAAGTTCTGTCTTGCTTTATAGGCAGCATCATTGTCAATCTTGACAATAATATATGTAACATTGTCAATAGGAATGGGAATATCTTGACTAACACCTTCGGCGGCACCTCCGAAGAAGATGCCACGGAAATATTCATGTTTCAGTTCTTTTTTGACTTTTACTTTGAAGACTTTCATCAATTCGCCTAACTTGTCAAAGAGAGGCTGGATATGATCAGTGAGATCCTTTGTTCCTGACTCAAGTTCGACAAACTGCTTTCTTAGGTCAGTGAACTCTCTCCAGACTATGTATTCATCTGTTTGCTGGTATTTCTCGAACTCTTCTTCGAGTTGTTCGGGGCTCAATTTCTGTGCCTTCTTCTTTCTGGGAGGCATTGTTTTTGCTTAAATAAAGATAACGTTTATTCAGATTTATTAGCTGCTCAAAATAACTTTTGCAAATAGAACCAACTTATGCACAAAACTACTCAAGATTTAAACATTTGAGCTTATCAGTTGCTAGTGCTCCTAGAGAAGTGCCAATTCTGCTTTTCAAAAATAAATTCACTTAAAATTTCAATGTGAATTACTTAAGATAGTATTATTTAATAAGTTGAAAAGCCACTTATTCCCATAGGATAATGAACCTTAGTTTAGCTGTGAAGTTAGAACATTGAAAGTCTGTTATATTAGAAACGAGAGAGAAAATTTAAATATTCCTTCCTTGCAAGGAATGATGGTGATAAACATACGAGAGTCATACAAGAATAGTTTTCTAGAAACACATAATGAGATAATTTGAAAGTAACAAAATCATTGTGTCCAATTTTAGTTATGTTGGATAAAGGATAGATATGAGTTCCAAAGAACTCCGAATATATTGTTATAGAGCACTCTAAATTGGACTGGAATGAGAGTAAAGTTGATTAAGTTCAAAGCTGGCCATACTTTCCAGTTAGTGATCATAGTAGGCCATAATTTTTCCTTAACATTTGCAACACTCTTTGTGACATTTCCATGATCCAGGTAGTCCATAAAGAAGAAGAAACCGGCTGTACCCATGATAGCAAATATTGTTTGATCAAAAAACAGGGAAATGAAGGGATAATAGGCTTTGTTTGAAGTAATACTACGACAGAGTGCTGGGGCAATTCTGCAGTACCAAATATGCAAAGTGGGTGCAGAGAAAAGTCCTCCGACTAAACCCATATGGAGAGTTCTATTTAAATTATAGGGTGTATTTGGGTCTTTTTTTAGGCTCTTTTTCTCGATAAATTGACAAAGAAGGTCTCCTCCCATGAAGATGACAGCTATATATTTAGAGAAATTATGTGATAAAAATTACCACAACTGATCATCTTGGTTCTGTATGGCTTGGTTTGGAGGAGGTCATTATAACGTGAGAATGTGCGTATAACTTTGCTCATGATATGTACTGCAATAAAAATTAAATTTATCGCAAAGTTGATTTCAAGAAATTTAAGACATCTAAAAGAATTTTCGAATCTAAGGGGGTTTCCAATTAATTTTGCCTCCAAGTTCTTCTCGAAAGTTGCTCCTCTCCAAACCTCTATTCCAAAATACTTCTTTAGTAGCAATAGTAATCCAGATTACCCCTATCCTAATCAATTGATAGATAACTTTGACGAAGATGGCGATGATTTAGAAGATCTAAGGAAACTCTCATCGAAGATTGATTCGAAATTAAAACTTCAAAATTTAGAAGAGTCTAATTCTTCTGAAGAAGCCCCAAAAACCTCCGGAGGAAGAAGAAAAAGAACTAAAACGAAATTTAGTTCTAATGAACAACAAAAGACCGAGAATACTGAAAAAGCTTCAACTTCCAAGGAAATTAAAGTACAACCAAAGACTCAAAACCAGAATTCTGATTATAAAGAGCCTGAAAGTGTCCAGGATATCAACCTCATTCCCTATGGACTTGCTCTGAAACACCTAGTCTGGCCACCAACCAAGGCTGATGTACTGTTACTGGGTATAGAAAGAAGGAACTCGCTACATTGTTCTTTCTTGAATGGTAGCCTTTTCAGCACATATCTTAAGTATTATAGACATTCTAATGAATTCCAAGGCTGATCAGTATGTTTTGCAGATCGCTCCTGATGAACCTTACTTTATAAGAACAAAGACTGACTACAAAACAAGTAATTTGGCTTGTTATTTTTCTAATTTTCAAGCTTGGAAGAATTTTGTTAAAGGCAATTTAGATCAGAAATTCCTTGTTAATCCCAACCCCAAGTTCCTTTCTGATATTATGCTAGATCAAGAAAAAATCAAAATGTTCATTGAAGGCCCAGTCATGCAAACTGAAGAGGTTTTCGAAATCGGTTCTAATTTTATTTACAGCAACACTGGCTCAACCATTATTACACAAGTTATCGATGGTTTCCTGACCCCCTTCCTCTATGCATATAATAATCCTGATAACAAGACTGTAATTATTGTCAATGATGTGCCAATCCTTATGCAGAGAGACTATCTCGTCAGAACAGTATCAAAGGATGACCTAAAGGAACTTGTTACTGAATATATTGAATCTCTTGCACAAGGCCATACCAACTTTGATCCCCAATTGCTGCGTCCTGATGACTTCATTTATCCTAGAATAAAATACATCACTGAAACCATTAGACATGCTTGTCATTCTGGAAAGAGAATCATTGCGGTTGTAGATGTGAACTTCATTGACCTTATTGAAGATGAGTGGAGAAAACTAGACAAGAATATGAGAAGCTTCAGTGAATGTTTGCTACCTCAGGTGCCAAACACACAAAAGATGACCTATACTGAATATATAGAGAAGCATGTAATGCTAGATCTCATCCAAGAGCCCTTCTTGATGACCAATTTTATCAAATATAAAACTTTCCCATTCAGTGGCAATGACACAATTGGTATGCATGCTGCAAAGCCAAATCTCTTTATGATTTGGGATCATTTCTACAATAGATACACAAAGAAAATCAATGACAGAGTACCTCATTTACAAGAAATGATGTTGTCGGGTAAAATGGATATTGATGACGAAAAGAAGATGGATGAATTGGTTAGGGATAAATTTAAGTAAGATTGTTTGTTGACTGTATTTTTAGCTTACAATCGTGTTTAAAATATGTTAGTATTGCATGTTAAAAAATCCTGGTCACAATGAAGAAAAATACGAGACAGCTGATACAGCCAATAGTATACATCATTAATCTTCTATTTCTTTGTGCAGTTTTTCGTTGAAGTTCAGCCGACTTATCATAGAAATCCTTTGCTAAACCCCTAAATTCATCAGTTCTTAATTCCAGATCCTTTCTAATTATTCTCATTTCTCTCAAATTACTTCAAATTTTTCTTTATTTTCCATTGCCTTCAAAATATTCTCTTTCATCACATTTTGAGCTTTAGTTGCATTTTCTTGAGCTCTTGCTAGACTATCCAAGGTCCTCAGATCATTATATTTCATTAGCAGTCTTGGCAAGTATCTCCTTGTGTGATTTTGGACTGTAAGATCACTTTCCATATGGTAATCTTTCAGATTATTAATCTCCTTCATGACTTCCTGCATGGTTAGTTAGGTCCTGAGAACTCTTACATAAATGAAGTCGTAGGCATGCTTCTCTGGATAATTCATATCTGCCAAAACTTGGAAGTCAGTTATGCTTATTCCCAATGTTACCTAGATAGAAAATCTTTCTTTTGTCACAGGTGACGAACCATGCTCCATTAACACTTTTAACTTTTTGTCTCTCATCAGGTTGAAGTCCTACTTCAGAAATCTTTCCAAGCAAAGGACGAATTTCTTGTTTGTATTCTTGCTGAGAATTTTAATAGCATGATATATCATGATTACTTCTCTGGCCTTATCAATACATTCGCTTGCCAGAACGGCCTTATCGCTCATTCTGGCAATACCAAATAATTTTATTTTGGGCTCTGACATTCTAATTTAATTTGATTTCTCAAAAATAAGTTCTTTAGAGACAAAAAGTCTCTTTAGCTACCTTACTTAACCCTCTTAGTAGACATGCTTCTCCTGGCCATCTTGGGTTCTTTGTTTTCATTCTGCGAGCTAAGTTTTTAAGAAGCGGAAGTCGGATGTATCTTTTCTCGTGTTAGTACTAACTGATATATTAATTTTAAAGCTTATTGCTGATTAATGTTGCAGAGAAACAAAAAAGCAACCCCATCTCCGACTCGGGAACTTCAACCTCCTGACAAGAATTACAATAATGATGAAGAAGATGAAGTGATAGATCCTGCCCAAATTTATCGAGATGCCTGCAAGAAAGCCAATAAAAACCCACTCCCGCAAATTCTACAAGGGTATGTTTCTCACAATTCTTGGCTTATAACCTCTCAGAATGAACGACTTCGAATTGGCATTGAAGGTGGAGTTCCTTACTACACAAGACTTGCCTCCTATCAAAACTCTCCTTCAGAAATTTTATTTTCCCAAACTTACAATTTATTCTGATATAGAAGAACCTGAAGATCTTGAACAACGATCTCAAAGTCGATCTAGAATGTTCAACAAAAGTTCTTCCATGTCAACGGGCTCTAAGAAGAGAGACAGGAGTAGTCTAAGATCTGCAAATACTCCAAAATGTAAGGTTTTTTAGCAAAAATTAACCCCCTCAAAGCCCAAGAAAAGACCAAAGCTAACAAAACAAAATCAAAGGCTTTTTTGGATAATTTAGCAAAGTAAGCATAGTGAATAAATGATCTAAAAGCTTAGAGTTCTCTGCTCACATTTGGTAAAAACAGAAAAACTTGAAGTTTTCGTTATTATGGGAGTGCAATTTTCAAAGGATGCCTGGACTAATATTGGAAAGGTAACCTATATAGAAGGGCATACTTAAACGAAAAAGGGAATAAAAGATAATAATACCATAAAAGAACTTTACATAAATTATTGTGATTTTACCTCTAAAGGTAGATTTTTGTATAAGAGACTCTAATCTATAGATTTGGAAATATTGTATCCAACCTTTTCTGCAAATCCAAAAATTAACCTGATCGATTTGTCAAATAACAAATTAGATAATGACTGTGGAAGAATGTTGGGCAGTGTAATTGGAGCTCATGCGCAAAGAAGAGATGAAATTGTATGGGTGTATAGTATTAGAGGAGATCAGCCTGAAGAAGACATAGATCTAAAAGGTATAAACGTTTAATTCTTTTGTTATAAATTAGGACTTTGCGATCTCAATGTCTCCTATAACCAACTTGAATCTCCTGCAATTAAAGACTTATGCAACCACTTAAAATATGATACTTGGCTAAGAGTATATAATACGAGAAATCAAGCTTAATGTGTAGAATTTGAATCTACGAGGAAATAGAATCGATGATCAAGGCGTAAGAGAACTTTTAGAAGTTGTGAGAAACAATACATCTCTGTTCTCCTTGGACTTGAGGTAAAATTCTAAGTACTTTGAGTATAATGTCAGGGATAATCCATTCTTTGATGGAAGAGCTAGTAAAGAAATTTTGATGAAGCTATCCGAGAACATCATGAACTATAAACAAAAAAACATGATAGTTACTTTGGAAGATGGGCAAACAGAAGATTCAGAGCCTCAAGGTGCAGTGATTTACCATGGTCAATCAAAAGAAAATACATATGAAACTGGAGGAGAATACTACGATAATGTTCAAGGCGAGGAACAATACCCTTATGAAGAAGGAAACCATCCAGGAGAGGAGTACCAAAGCAGGATTAACCATGAAGAAGTTGATGAGCTTATCAAAAAATATGAGGCTAATTCTCCTATTACAGAAGAAGAATATGTCACGCAAGAGGACAACAATCACAATGAAAATTTAGAAAGCATGTCTTTTGGATTTAAGAACAATAAAATCAAAGAGAGAATGGAAAGCTACAAGGCAATGCGACCTCATCTAGCCCAAAGTGATGGAGTAATAGTCAATAAATTTCAATCAAAGTATATAGGTTGTGAATAAGAAATTCCACTCACATCAAAAAGACTGGAGAGCCAAAGAAGAGCACGAGGAAGAAGTAGATAAAGAAACTGATATCTATGCTTATTGCAAACAACTTGAAAAGAAGTTGTTGGTTTCCGAGTCGAAAATAGTCAATCTGCTTCTTGAGAATTACAAGCTAAAAAGAGCTCTAAACAGTGCTCTTCAGGCCCAATCTAGTAATCTTTCCATACTAATTATCAATGTCTAGTCTCTGCCATTACCCCAGAGAACGATGCCAATCCCAATTTTCAGCAAGAGTTTTCCCAAGGTATATATCATTTTTTATCTTCTTATTTCTTAGATCTTTTTAAGAGAGTTCCTACTGGGGAACTTAACCTTGATGGGGAAGACCTCCTGACACGCATTGAATATCTTATGGGTGAATTGACACGCATGATGGATAACTTAGAAAATGCCAATGTCACAAATAATTTTACAGGACATTTCACAAACAGTACAAGCCAAACTAACAATGTCACATATCAGCTTATCAACAGTGCCAATAACATTAAATTTGATTCTACTTATACCAACATCCTGAATAGCAACAATAATTCTAGATTAAACCAACCAGGTTCCCAATTGGGTCAGGCAAGCACCCAAAATCCTTTGAGAGATAATTCAAAATCCTTTTCAAGGAGCTCCAAAATAAAGGGACGAAATCCTTCAGAACCTCTTGACCAGAGTTCTCACAATAAATCGGATAATGAAAGGGGTACTTCCCATTATTCTATGTTGTTCAAGAATGAAAGTTCTCACCACAATGAATATTAAAGTTTGTTGAATAAAAATTTTGATTCGTATCTTTTTAGTCCTCTCTACATACTATATCTCTCATTCAGTGTGCCTACTCAATTATTCAGAACTCGAGACCACAATTTTGCTTCTCTGCAATTTTTTTCATACAGTTACAGGGAACGTAGAAAAAACAAGGAAATAATGAATTTTATATCAACTTTTGAATGACTTTACTATCTTCAAGTCCAGCTTCTTCGATAGTTTGATTAACATTTGTAATTGGTTTAGGAGGGAATCCAGCAATTAGTTGGAATTCTCCTGCAACAGGGGCAAGGGTAAACACATAATCAAAGACCTCAGACACTTTTGTAGTCAGATTGACTTCTATTTGCTTGGAGGTTCCATCATGTAATATCAATCTGAGTGTAGTTGTTGGCTTGCTCTTATCAACCTAGGACGTATATTAGTACTATTAAGGACAAGCATACCTTAGGAGGTTCGGCTTTAAGGTTATGTTCTAGCTTAATAGGTTCAGCTTGAGTTTGTCCTCCCAAGGTGAGGCCCTTTCCAGAAAATTCAATGTATTTAGGTGGAGGTGGGAGCTCGTATCTTTCTTCCCTAAAAGATTACTTTTCTCTATGACTCTGATACTTTCTATCTTCAAGACCAACACTTAAGCCCTTAGGATATTTACTTCTGAGTTCTTCAGGAACATAACTATAGAATAAACTGGACTGTTATAGAGTAGATACCCTTGGTTAAGTTCCTTCATGAATTTTTTATTAGCAGGGTCATTATAGTCTCTAAATGGACCGTCATCAATTGTGAACCCATTTTGATAAAGGGTAATTTTACAATTATGTTCAGGTTTCTCTCCATTTCTAGGTCTTTCTTTTGAGTTCCTTATAAGTTATAGGACAAACATCTAGAATACTATACCTTTCTGCTTTTTCAAGGATTCCATGAATGTCTTCTGGGTTTTCAATAGCCAATCCACTAAATGATCATTTTAAGATACTTCAGCTATACCTCTTTTCTCCTCCAGCATAGGAACTAGTAGTCTTTTTATCTTTGTTGTCTTTCTTATCTAAAAGAAGTATTACACTAAGAAGGAAGGGGATGGTACCTTTCTTAAGGTCGTCGAGAGTCCTGAACATTGTTGACGGAAACTTTTTGAATTATTTTGCAATAAATCGACTATTTTGATTTAATCAACTTCTGATACTCTCAATTCGAAATCTTAGGTGACCAGAAAACCTTGATCTTTCTACGTTCCTAGGCTAATTTCTTCATAGACACAGATTGTTGATCTTTAAGCATATCAAACTCTTCATAGCGGTCAGAAAAAAGAAATGCGCCAAAAGCTAAACAAATTTTGCAGTGTTAGAAATCAAATTGTTTTTGTGAGTTGAAGTAAAGTCAATTATGTAGATACAAAATACTTGATGTAGAATTACTAGCAAACGAAAAGTTATCAAATATGGTAATTTACCAAAGTAAAACGAATGAAACAAAAAGTGTTATGAACTCAGTTTGATGTCAAACATAGAGAATGATTGAAGGTCGTCTTCAAGCTCTGAAAGAAGCTTTTCAATAAAAGACTCTTTCAGAGGACTGCTGACAACTTTCCTTTCTTGTGAGCTGTAAAAATCATCTTTGTTAAAAGTAAAAGTTTCTTTGGCTTTCTTTTCAATAAAATAATCCATTTTTTAAAAGTATTTATTATCTAATATTGAGTCTCTCAGTTTTATAATCCCAATCTTACTAGTTCAAAATCAAATTTTATTCAGCACTATCTATAATACTGATTAATACCAAAAAAATTTTATTCGTTGTACAGTACTTTCTTAACCTTCTTTCTTTAAAACTATACATAGATAGAACCCTTTCGTCCATGCAACTCCCTTTGCTCAGGGAAGAGATATTTTTTTCTCATTGTCTGATGAGAAAAAGGGTCAATATATTTCTCTCAATATTTGTTGATTTAGACTAAAATTTTTTGTCGAATGACCGTTTTCCTCAATCAACCAAAGTAGTTTCCATCAACATGAATCAGCTCTGAAGAGATTTGTCTTATTTGTAGTATAAATAAGAGTTTATTTGTTTGCTCAACAAAGAGTTATTGGCTTATCTAATCTAGGGATATCAATTCTTAACAAATTGTTCTTATCTCAATTAGTTAAAGCTTTAGCTAACCTGATACATGATTGCTCTTGAAAAATTATAATGCCTTACTAGAAAACGAAAATAAGCTCTTATATCGATTCTGGAAACCAAAGGAAGTTAATAATGACACTACGAGTAGCTAACAGCTATAGATAGATTCAAAATTTGAAGCAACCATATTGAACTAAGAGGGTCCTTTTCAAGATGATTTGACGTAAATCTTTTGAAATAAATTCAAATATTAACAGACAATATAAAACTTTGAGTCGGGAAAATGGTCGATAAGAAAAGTCTAGCCAAGCAAATAGTACCTCAAGCTGATCCTATTCTTAAAAGATCCTACAGAGGTCATAAGGATGCTATTACAGCTGTCTCTTTTAACCCTAACATGTAAGCACCACCATGCAGCAAATTTAAAAATTATAGGAAACAAGTCGCCTCTGCCTCCTTAGACAGCATTGTTACAGTCTGGAATTTCAAGCATCAACAAAGACCATTTAAGTTTGTCGGACATAAAGTAAATGAGATATAGATTTCTTCTTATTGCATAGGGCCCAGTCCTAGATATCAATTTCTCTCCATCAGGAAACATAATCGCTTCCTGCTCTAAGGATGAGACTATCAAGCTGTGGACCAACTCTATTGAAGGCCATTCTTCAACAATTAAAGCCCACAACGGTGCTGTCAGATCAGTTAGTTTCTCATCTGATGGCAGACTCTTAGTCTCCTCTTCTGACGATAAGACAGTCAAAGTTTGGAATGCCTTGGAGAAAAAGTTCTTATTCTCCCTTTCTGGACATAGCAACTGGGTCAGAACTTCTCAATTCTCCCCTGATATCAGACTTATTGCTTCTGGAGGTGACGATAAAACTGTCAAGATCTGGGATGTTGAGAATAAATCTGAACTTCACACCTTCTATGATCATAGTGATACAGTCAACTCCGTCAAGTTCCACCCCGATGGAACCTGCCTTGCTTCTTGTTCTAATGACAAAAAAATCAAGATCTGGGATATCAGATCCAAGAGGCTTCTCCAACACTATGACGCCCATGCTGATAACATTAACCAAATTGCCTTCCATCCCGCAGGAAACTACCTTATCTCTGCTTCTAATGATGCCAAGTTAAAGATCTGGGATCTTAGACAAGGAAGACTTGCCTATACCCTTTATGGACATGAAGGTAATTGCACTGCAGTTAACTTCTCCGCTGGAGGTGATTTCTTTGCCACTGGTGGCGCTGATAATATTGTGATGATTTGGAAGTCAAACTTCCCTGAAGTTTCTGGAGAATATCTTGAAGAACTTGTTGACACCACACGACCTGTCACTGCTAGCACCAGACTTAAGAGTACTGGGGCCAGTGCTACTGGAACAGGAACTAGAGACATTAGAACTAGCGGTGATATCAAGACTATGACTTTCTCACCCAATAAATCTAAGAACTTGTCTGTTACTGGAGCTACTGGAGCTAGAAAGACCAACCAAGTCATTTTCTCAACAAAAGATAAAGCTTTCCATACGTAAGTTTCAAAGGAATGTTGTTAAATTGTTAGACTTGATGAAAATAGAGACCCTAATGATAACACAAGAACTGAAACAATTTCAAAGACTTATGCCTCAAATCTGAGAGTTACTCAAGATGTAAATAAACAGAGCCTTCAAAGTAATCTTCTTAGGTTGAGCCTACTGAGCTTCCAGAAGAGTTGGCTGGCACTTTGAATAAAATTGTCGGACAAATTGATGTTATTACCAAGTAGAAATAAGACAATAGAATATTTATACAATAGAACCCTTCAAGTCTTAGAAATGAGACTTGGAGTCAATGAGGAGCAAATCTCCCATCTCAGTCAATTGATCAATAGCGGTGGCATCAGACCTCCTCAAGAAGGCCAAAATGTCTTGGGATCATTCAAAGTCAGCTCAGAGAATGTGTTCACAAGCCATGCCTTACATCAGACTGGAGCACATGGAGGAGCTCCTGATACAGATGGATCCAGAGTCGGATTCTTAGCTGGAACTAAGTACTAATTTTGAATATTTATTGACTGTATTTTTGCCACATGCAGTTTCAATCTTATTTACTGTAAATATTTTTAGCCTTTTTCGAAAAATTTCTTAATTTGTTCAAAGTTCTTTGTGTGGGATTCAAGGTCTTACATAACACAGAAAAAGTATTTCAAAGTTAAATTTTTATTATAAATTAAAAATGATAGTCTTGTTCTTCTTCATTCTGCTCTCATGTGCTTATTCTGCAATCTATAGAGAAGTCAACAATATTACTCGTACAAATAGTAGCTTCCCCTTCAATGGAGAAGTCTATACAGGCTTCATTCCAATAGATAACAAGACAAATTCAATGTTATTTTATCATATGTTTGCTTTTAACGAGACTACAATCAATGCAAGTGCCCCAGTCATTCTCTGGCTTCAAGATTGCTCATCTTTATTTGGGAGTTTCGCTGAAATGGGCCCTGTTATTGTTCTTGGAACTCCTGGTAATATTCAGCTTGTAAGAAATCCTTATACATGGAACAAGTATGGCCATCTTCTTTTGGTGGATCAACCCATTGGAACAGGATTTTCTATAAACAGGGGCCAAGTTATGAATTCTGCTTGGGATGCGGCCCAACATTTTAGTATTTTTATGGCCCGCTTCTATCAGTTGTTCCCGAATCTTGCCAAAGAAGGTCTCTACATTTTTGGAGAGTCCTATGGTGGAAAATGGGCTCCTGTGTTCACTTATACACTCTTGAAGAATACCACATTTAGTAATCAGGTCAAGATACTTGGGCTAGGAGTAGGAGATGGCTGGTCAGATCCCATTACTCAAGCGAAAACTTCAAGCACCTTTGGAATTGCTACAGGACTTATTAATAGGAAGACGATGGATAACTTAAAATTGCAGGAGGCTAAGGTTTTTGAGGAAACTCAGAAACAACAATATTGGCTAGCGACAAATTTATCTAATAATATCGATGATGAGTTGTGCGATGCTGCTGGAGGAATAAATACTTATGATTATAGGGAATATTCCAGTGATTATGGAGAGTACATTGATTGGCTCAATGATACGGATACTCAGAAGTTCTTGGGGGTTCCACCTACTCCCTACATCGACTGCAACGATGAAATATCGGACAATTTTTATAATGATAGCGCTTAGAGTATAGCTCACGTTTATCCTTTCATATTTACTCAGACTAAAGTCATGTTCTATAATGGTCAGGATGATTCAAACTGCGATTATGAAGGAGTTAATAATTATTTGAATATGTTGGATTGGCCTGATATTAAGAAGTTTAGAAAGTCTCCAAGAAGACCCTGGCATTTTAAGAATGGTACTGTGACTGGATTAGTTAAGTCTTATGGCAATGTAACATTTGCTTTTATCAATAAAGCTGGGCGCATGGTTCCTTGGTATCAACGTGAATCAGCTCTTATCTTACTTGATCATTTTATTAATGGTGTTCCTTTGACTTGGTAAATAATTACATCTATCGATTATGATATGTGATTATACATGTCAAGCTCTCACTTTCCTTTGGGGAGAATCTACTCATTCAAATATTAGTTAGTCTTAAAACTTGAAGATCACGAATAATTATGGTTTAAGTGTGAAAAAATATTTTCCTGTAAAAGCTAATTTAACACTTATATGAGTAATTTGATTAAGAATTGGGATTATGTA
>Ga0065720_1020644_pt1 | contig 13442 bp, 8 predicted proteins | sample Thericmetagenome_FD_59107 | JGI IMG/M metagenome (GOLD analysis project Ga0065720, IMG submission 59107) | Thermophilic microbial communities from the Joint Bioenergy Institute, California, USA of rice/straw/compost enrichment - eDNA_2 v2... | ecosystem: Engineered > Solid waste > Grass >... | reverse complement strand
TTTCTTAGTATTATCAGTTTGTTTGTCTTTAGAGGGGAGCTGGACTGGAGGCATATTGGTTTTAAGGTATTGCTGTGACTCTTCTTGTTCTGCCTTCTTTTCTTCCTGCTTCTTTTCTCTCTCAAGTCCCATCTCAGCGAAGAATCCCTCGTTTGAAGGTCCTGTTTGCTCAGTTGGCTCATCATCATCTTCTTGAGGTTGACTCATAAGATTATTCTTTGTTTGATTAAAGAATGCAGCGTTTCCTTGTGGCTGCTTCTCTGTTGGAGTTTTTGCAGTTTTCTTTGAAGATTTAGTCTGAGGTTGGTTTGAAGTCTGATTCATCATCATCATCATCTGAGCGTGGTAATTAGGATCATACATTTGCTGCCATTGAGCTTGGGTTTGAAAATTCAATTGCTCTTGAGGCTGTGGAATAGGATGTCCCATGTTATATTGCATCTGGTTTTGCATAACATTCTGCATTGGATTAATCATTCCCGAGCCATTAGGCTGAAGCCCCATTTGAGATTGAGACATATTAAACATTGGCTGCTGATTCATATTTGCATAGCTCTGATTTTGCATTAGACTGCTTTGGGTCGAGCTCTGCTGGGTCTTTGGAGGGTCAGTGCTTGTTCCAGGAAGAACAGCCTGTTTCTTTTTTCCAAAGCCGAAGAAACTAAATCCTGACTTCTTCTCTGGCTTTCCATTGGAGATTGGACTCACATTTTCAGGGCCTGTCAGATTCAGAGGCTGCTGTTGGTATGTTTCCTCACCATAATCTCCTCTACCTCCACGAACCATCTGAGGCTGTTGAGTTTGACAGCCTTGAGGAGGGCCCTGTACCTTTTCCTCCTCTTCTTCCTCGTCCCCTTCTTCCCCCTGTGATTTTGGCTGACCTTTTTTCTTCTGTTGGCTTTGTTGACCTTGCTTCTGATGTTCTTGTTGCTGATTCTTAGGAGGATTTTGCAGGGCATTGAAATCTATTGGAGTCCCTCCAACTGAGTAGTCATAATTAAGTAACCTATGGGTTTCTACTTTGTAAAATTCTCCTAATTTATCCGCATCTAGTAGTTTAACAATTAATATGAATCGCCTTACCCTCTGAGGCAACATCTTGACAGTTGGAAAAATCGAGACTCATAACATTTTTATCAACAAATAGCACAAGATGACCTTCAGTGTTAACATTAAAGAACTGAATAGTTGAGATATCCGTCACTTTCTTGGTCAAGTAAAAAGGTAAGGGCACTCCCACACGAGCTTGCAACTTAAAGTATAAGAGTATCTGATTGCCTTGAGGGTCAAGAGTGAATATTTCTAGATCTCTAGTAATACACACAAGAAACTTCTTTGCAAGTGAGACCCACTGATACTCAATAACTTGTTTTCCTTTTGCAAAATTAACACAGACTATATCTTGGTTGTCCTGATTGATCTTGGATGTCTCAACAAAATAGAATCTCGAGCCTGCTTTAGCATACTCGTGACAATGAATTGCTAGGTAATCTCCATCTCTGTCTTCCAACTTCAAAGAGTACATACCAAACCCCAAAGTAAGCACAGGATCGATCTTGTAGAGTCGACAAACATGGCTCTTATACAATCTATCGGTTGTGAATATCCTTCCAATGTACAACACTATTTCACTGTTCTTAGTCGATGAAAATAGCATTGCCACTGTAAATATTCTCAAATCTTCCGCTTTTATTCCTAGTGCAACGTCCATGGCTCTCCATTTCTATGATGTGATTCCAAGTAATAGAAGGATTACCATTGGATAGAAGCTGATACTATAAAATTGATCCTTGTAGGCATCTGAATATTCAACGAGTTTCAAGGTTTTGGAAGCATGGACATTGATTTCAGTCATGTGGTCTGTAGTTTTTTCATCCTGGACATTATCTATACAATGAATCTTCAAGGCTTTCAATTAGTTAAAATCATGAAAAGTGTACTTCCTTTGTCAAATAGGAAGACAAAATTCCCATCTTCTGATACATAAGGAACTATATGATCCAGAGAAGTGATATATGATGGTCTGGACTCAAGTTGGGTAAGAGTTCCTGACGTCATTTCAAATACACACCAAAGATTCTTTTTCTTATGTAGGGCCAAAACGAAAAGTCCTAGAATTTTAGTCAGAATCTATAATTCTTGTACCATGCTTTGAAATGCCTTTAGGAACGTATTTGGAACTGAGGCCTAAGACCTTTCCTAGTTTGTTTTCTCTCACATATGAATAAACAGTATTATTCTTGATGGCGACAAGCAGGATGGTGTTATTCTCTTTCTCATTTTTGCCTTTCTTGTCTGACTTCTTTTTCTTTTTGACTGTCACCCCTTCTTCTTCATCGTCATCATCATTTGCAGCCTGAAGATGATTTAAATTAATTCCAATTGTACGTTTTCATTATCATAGTAGTCATTTTCATCTACAATGGCTGGGGCAATCACATGGAATTTGAACTTGGATTGTATGTAGTAACTTTCGAGGATATCGAACTTTATAGTAGTTTCTGAAGCATTCACAGTGGACATGCTTGCATAAAATTTTATTAATCTGCTTTGAATAATACAAGAAATAACTCCTCAACAAATTCCGAAGTAAAGGGAGCGTTACATTATAATGAAAATCAAGACCTCTTGCTATTGTCACAGAGAAAAGAGGACATTCCTAAAAAGAAAAAAGAATATTAATAGTCCAATATTTTTTCTTAATAAAACATAGTTTTTTCGTTTGTTGCAATTAAGTTTAACTTGACACTATTTATATGAAGATATCAGGAAGACCTTCGAACCAGGGTATTAGAACTGAATAAATTTCTCTTAACTATAGTAGATGATTTATCCAAAGGAAAGAAGTCTCCTACAATTTTAGATTCAAACCGTAAGGACAAAAATTCCATGAATGAAACAATTACAAACACAAAGAGTACGATTGTTCTCCAAAGCAAGAAATATAGTTGTGCAAGTCTCCACAATAACAGTGAAACAATCTTAAATAGTCAATTGCTTAGAGATTCTGCACACAGGGAAGGAGACTCGAAAGCAATACTAAGCACACCAACTAAAGGCAATTTCCAAGAGGAAAAGAAAGTCAATTCCTCAAAGAATCAGCTCCTACCTAAGCTGCTAAAATTGAAATTGTCTGACTGGAACCAAATTTTAGACTCCAAGCAAAAAGAAATCCAAAAATTGGAAGAGTCGAATATTGAGGTCTCAAAGAAAATAAGCCAGGCTTTGGATTATATTCAAGAGAATCAAAAGACAATTCCAGCATTATTGGAAGAAAAAGATCAGCAAATTAATTTCTTAAAAGAGCAGCTCAACAACATCAATCAAGAAATAGCAGCATTGAAGCTATATAAGAAAAGTAACTCAGTTGGATATATATTCGATCCTTCTGAGCTCAACCAAAGAAGGTTTACTCTGGACCAAAGCTCCCAGCTTAATAGATTGACTAGTCTTAGTCCAAAAGCCAAGGAGGAAAAAATTATAAAAGAGAAATATAAAATGTATGCAGAAAACCCTCTGAAAAAATTAACAAATCCTCCTCTATCAATCAAAACTAGCAAACTAAGTTATAAACCAATCGGGTTAAACACTTCTCAAACTACCAGACACGAAAAATCACATCATCTTGAATTCGAGAAAAATCAGCTAAAGGAGCATTTGAGCCAACCAAGAATAAAACCACAAAGTCCCCGCCCAGTCTATACAAACCCTGATGTCTCAAGCCCAAGGCTTACAAAGATCATAAACCAGAAAGTTCCAGAAAAAAGAGAGATAAGAGTGAATGAGTCGAAAAAACCTGAAAAAAAGAATATGGATTTGGCTGAAGGCTTTGATACCTTGTTGTCTAAGTTCACGAGTTTGCTTGATAAATATCAGAGAGAGACAAAGAGACTCACAGCAAGAAATAAGCAGTTAGAAAGGAAGTTACAGTCTTTGATGGAGTCGAAGTCGCAGTCTTAATATCTTAAGTTATTTCGAATTTGTTTTTTCAGGCAGTTTTGTTTCTTATTCTACGTTTTTTGAGACTTTGTAAATTGGTGTTTAAGATTTATCGGCAATAATTATTCTATCAAAAGATATGCCCAATAAAAACAAATTCAGAGGAAAAAATAAGCGTGCTGACAAGAAAGCACAAAAGAAAAAGGCCAAGCAAGAGGACAAATTGAGCGAAGGGTCCTTAGATGATGAGCACTTGTATTTCGATGAAGAATTCGTTGCTCCTGAAGGAGAAGATCTTGATGAACCCGATGATTTTGAATTGGAAAGGTTAAGAGAGATTGAAAGACAAGAAGCTGAGGCTGAAGAAATGGAAGGTGAAGAAGACTTCCAGGAGGAGCAATATGATGATGAACAGATTGAAGGAGAAGAACAAGAACCTTCTGAAGGAGGTGTTGAGATCAGAAGAATTCCAATCAATGAAGAAAGACTGTCTAGAGTTATAGCACAGTGTGAAGCTCACTCCAGAAAAGCCCTCAAGATGTTCTTGAAGATTTTCAGATCAGCAATTAACCAAGGAACAGAAGATGATGAGGAGCAGAAAACTCAAGCAAAGAACCCTGTTGAATATGAGGTCGAAGATGGAACAGTGTATAATCAGGTTATTAGTTATGCCTTGACCAAGGTCCCACATGTGCTTCAATACCACCTAAAGAACGTAACTCCAGTAGAAAATTAAAATAAGTGATTAGGGAGGTTTGACTAGTGATGGAAGACCTACAAGAAATATGCAAATTTTCTGCAATAGTTATTTCGCCAATTTTATCAAGCTGCTGGACAAGACTCATGACAAGAACATCTTGATTTACATTTTGACGAATTCGATTTTGTTCATCAAGATTATTCTTCTTATCAAGGTAAAATGCTGACATGGCTAACTCACTCAATAGGTTTATTTCAATAAGTTCCTGAAGCAACTTATTGAGCTCTGGGCCACTCATGAGTCCAATGTTGTCAAGTTCAAGGCTTTCCTGAACATTAGAGCTATTTGCATGGAGTATAAAGATGAAAGGATCGAAAAAGTCCTTAGAAGAATATACTTGGCTTTTGTAAGGAATGCCAAGCATGTTAATTGGATGAACTACGAGCAGATTACCTTCATGATAAACTGCTATGTACTCAATGAATTTATTCCCTCTCATTTGTTAGGTTGAATTGTTAGGACTTAACAAAGATGTCGCATACGTTATAGGTTTCAGTTATTTGAGAGAGATTGCCATCCACTTGAAGAACTGCATGAAAGAGAGAACTAAAGAGAACATCTTCAAGCTTTACAACTGGCAATTCCTGAACTGTATTAGACTTTGGTTTGCTGCAGTAGGAGCCTATTCTGCTCCAGAAGATCTAGGAAAACTGGCTCATCCTCTTATTGAAATCACTCACGGTATTCTTAAGTTCTATCCTAATGTCAGATATGCTCCTCTCAGAATTCACTTGATCGAGTACCTGAATGAATTTAGTTATAAGAGTGGAATCTATATACCTGTTGTTGAATACTTGTTTGAAATGTTGAAAGAAATCAATTTTGAGAAAAAGAGGGATAAATCCCTAACAAAGAAATTCGATTTTGCGATCAATGTGAAAACTCAAAAGGAATACCTCAAGGCTGAAGAGTTCTACAAGGAACTCTTTGATCTGATCATGAATAAATTATTGGAAGCCTTTTCCAACTTCGCTCTCTATCTTGCTTATCCAGAATCTCTCATTGTTACACGCTTATACCTGAAAAAATATATGAAAAAGTTAAGAAATAAAGAGCTGAGGGAGAAATTGAAGAAGCTCCTGAATACTTTAGATGAAAATGAGAAGACCTTTATTACCAAGAGAAAGGAAATTGAATTCTCTAAAAACAGTTCCCAAATCAATCCACTTACAAGAGTCTGCATGCCAAGTAATTTTCTTCTATTTTTGTAATAAATAATTAGAAGTAATGAAGGGTTTGAGCTTATTCAAGCTAACCAGAAAGTTAAAGAAGCAACAGGATGAATATATCAAGCAGAATATTCTTGCTGAGCAAGAGAAGTTCTACGCAGAGGCTAAAGAAGAGGAAGAAGAGGAAGAAAACCAAGAAGCAGGCGAGGATGAAGAAGCTATTGATGAAGAAGAGAATTATGATGATGGAGAAGAGGATGGAATTGAGGAAGAGGATTATGATGAATAAACAGAGATATTGTATTATGATCTTTTTGATTGTAAATAAAAGTTAAATAAATATTCTTGATTTCATGGTTGTATACGAGCTATTTATCATAAATGCTCCTGGTAAATGTCTGTACTATGAGGACTACATCGGAAATAACACCCTAGAAAAGATTAATAATGAAAAGAGCGAGCAGGATCGCCTAAAAAATATTCATGGTATCGCTCAAGCTATCAAACATTTCGCAAAGGGTTTGTCTCCTTCTCCCATAAACAACTTCAAAAGTTTCTCAACCACTAAGTATAAATACAACATTTTCGAGTCTGCATCAAGCCTTAGATTTGTTTTACTGACTTCTGTTGATGAAACTGATTATACAGAACTTCTCAGGTACATATACTCGAATCTTTATCTGGAATATGTTGTCAGAAACCCTCTATATGAGAAGGATAGTGTCATAACATCAACCATATTCAAAGAAAAATTGAGGGAAGCTATGAAATCTTATTTGTAAAGCTTTTCATATTTTTTGTATTGCTTGTGAAAATTTAAGAGTCTCTCATAAGTAAGACGTATTCATACTTGTTAAAGAAATTGATAATCACTGAGTAAAACATAACAATGAATTAATCATCCAATTGTGTCAATAAAGCAACACCTCTCTTAATCCAGTGGCTCTGAGGTTGATCACTTGGAAGTCTAATCCACATAACGAAGTTTGTAGAGTGTCCAGTTGTCGACAAAACACCCCTTCTAGCAGAAGTTTTATATACTGGACAGTCATAGTGAGGATATTGAGTTAGCCTCTTGAAGTGTGTAGGCTTCAATAAGATTGTAGGACATTTAACGAATAGAGTCTATAGACTTTAGATTGTTATTTTTTGATAATTACCTTAGGATCGCTCTCGTCTAGAAGCATAGTATCAAAGTTCCATTTGGCTCCTTCAAGGAAAAGACCGTTCACATAAGCACCATCAACAGGTTTTTCTTTAACTTCTTCTTTGAAGAACTAAAAAAATTAGATAAATAAGATTCAACCTTACTTCGAAGTCGAACTGGATTTCATCAATGGCAATGGTTTCCTTTCTGGCATAATTTTGAAGAACACCTGTCAAGAAAGACTGGGTGAAGTAGAAACCAGAAAGCCAGAAAACTAGGGGAGCACCTTCATCAATCCAGGTCTGGAAGAATTTAAGACGGTCTTTGAGATCTTTAACATATCCACCGAGTGGCTTTAAGCTTGGGTAAGATTTTTCCATCCAGAGTTCTGGGACTTTGTTATCAAAGAGGGACTTAGTGGCTCTTTCTAATTGACTTGACATGATAATGAAACCCTTAAGGGCAAGCTTTATATCATTCAAGGAGGTTCTGATGACCTTGATCAGAATGTTAAATCTTTCAAGTTCTTGGGTGAGGACTGTGTTCATACTTTCCTTATAGACAACAGGATACTTTTCCTTAGCCTTGTTAAGGTCGAAGACATCAGGGAAGTCACTGAGAATAGTATCGACCAATTTATTCAAGGTGTCATCTTGAGATGAGGATTCCTTTCCACCAGTATCAGCTTGGCATAACAAGAGGGAATCAAGCAACAAGTTAGTTTCTCCGAGATCCTTAGTGATATCGGCATTGGCGTGGAGACCGAAGACTTCAGGCTCGACATTCAAGGGGTAATTCTTTATAACTTCCATAACCTCTTCATAGTCAGCAATAGGAGGAGCCTTGAAGTATGGGACTTTGGTGAATCTGTAGTTATCATCATTAATGATTTCGTCACAGTAGTAGTCATTGAGGAGAGTGGAGATAAGTCTTCTATCCTTATCATCAGTAACTCTACCACCGTAGTTACATTCAGCAGTTAGGTACTTAAGAGCATCAAATGGAACTTTGTTGGGGTATTCGTCCAAGAACATCTTGAGTTGCATGACACAGATTCTCAGATCAGATTCATTGAATTCGTAAGGAATGTTCCAACCAAGAGGACCGAACTTTCTTCTTTCTTGGATAACGGCATGGAAGAAGCACAATCCGAAGAGGAGCTTTCTCCATTCTCTAGGTCTCTGGCAGGATTCGAAGAAGTTTCTATCAGAGATAGGATCGGTCAAATAAGAACGAGTCAAATTAGATTTCAATCCCTTAGGAGGCTCATTAGTCATCTTAACACCATTCTGCAAGATGGAAATAGGGAAGTCTGGTGAAGGATAAGAAGTGAGCCAAAGTCTGAATTCAGGATGAGTCTTATCTTGCGAGAACTCTTCACAAATTCTTTCAAGGGTTGGCATCCATCTAACAGCCAAGTGACAATTCTGCAAGACGACCCAGCTACCATTTTGAACGCCTTCAGCAATAGCTTTGGCAGCAATAGGACCTCTACCTTGACCGAGAGAGATAGGTGTAATGGCTTTGTGGTTAATTTCGGCAAACTTGGACAAGCTTGTGAAAGGATCACTACCTGGAGACAAGACGAAAATAAGAGGAGTGACACATGAGGAGTCTTTGTAGATCTTGGCGAGATCAAATGCGGGAGGATCAATGAATTCAGGGCCAAGCTCTTCTTTGACAAAGTCTTGAATGCTAGGAACCATCTTATCAGGTCTGATACATCTGAGGACGAGAAGCTTCTGGAATTTACTTAGGTCCTTCTCGAATGGATCAGGAAGAGGAACAAGGTGAGGAGTAGGACTGTCATAAATAACTTGCCATTCATCAGGTCTTTCCTGGATATTCATAGCTAAGTTTTCGAAGCCTTGCAACTTAGAGAGTCTGTTGATTTCGGCCCAGGCTTTGTCTGAGATCCAGTCAGCAGGCTTAGGAGGAACCTTCTCACCAAGGGAAACACCACCTGTGAGTAAGAAACGATACATGTCTGAGTCGAGTTCTCCCTTGAATTCCTTCAATCTAACAGCCAAGAGGAATGAGAACAGAAGTTTATCCTTTTCGAAAAGTGATCTACAAATGTTGCTGTATAGTGAGTAGAGGAAGTAGGTTCTGAGATTCTTCAATCTTCTCTCAAGCATGTTGCTTTGTTCAGACTTGAGGATACTCTGTGTGAAGAGATCAATGAAATAGACAAGAGAGTATTGATACATAGGATCAATGTTAGCGAGATCACTAATAGCGAAGAAGAGGCAACTGGCTTCATTGGAGACTGGGGCGTAACCCTTTCTTGCTTCATCGATTTCTTTCTCGGTTACTTCGGCGATCTTTTGTTTCTCGGAGATTTCATTAGAAGTGTTCTTGGAGGCAGTCAGAATGTTAATGGCAGTTTCGTCTTCCAAGATGTTCTTTTCTCCGGAGAGGACTTCAAGGATCTTTTCTTCAATCTCTTGGAGTTGTTTCTTGTTGCTGGCACTTTCTAAGATAAGTCTTTCCTTTTCTTGTTCGAGTTCGGGTTTTTCTTTCTTGACCAAAATACCCAGAAGCTGATCATTAAGACCTTCGAGGGTAATCATGAAGTTAAGAAGAGTGACTTTGGTAGATAATTCGGGCATGTAATGAGGATTTCTGAGCTTAGTAGTAATATAGAATGAGAATGTGGGCATGTATTCTATAGTCTGGTCACCGAGCTTGATGTATAGGGTATTTCCTTTCTTGAAGGTTTGCTTCAAGAGGATGGGCTCCAAAGAGGGATCAAGTTCTTCAAGGACATTTTCCAAGAGGACTGGGTTACCGAATTGGATGGCATTTTCGAGAGTTCTGAGGAAATCAGGGTCTGATAATTTGATGACTGAGATCTTTCTGGACTTTTCCATGTTCTTGATCCATTTGTTAGCTTGGCCTTGAGGATCGATACAAAGAGGCCATCTTCTAGCCTTGGAGATAATAATACCATTTTCAATACTGAAGGAATCAGAGGGCAGACCATCAATATTCCAGCTTCTAATTTGAACTGGATCACCAAGGACAGCTTGTAAGCTAAACACTTCTGAGCTTGGAATGTTATTTTCCTTGCATCTCTTAACCCACTGTTCAGTAATCTTAACTCTGAAGGCAGCAGTGAAGGCTCCCAAGTAGGCAATCATACCGGAAGCGACCAAGACATCTCCAGTGAGGGTATTGTAAACACCTTCGAGAATTGTTCCGAGCTCCTTCCAACGTCCCTTTTCACCTCCCAAACTTTCAATAAGCTTTTTGGCTCTGACCAACTTCTTAGAGACATCCTCATATTCCATTTCAAGTCTGTGCTTATTTCTTTCGGCTTCGTTCAATTCTCTGGTAAGAGCATCAACTTTGTCAATGATGACCTTCAATTCCTTTTGCTTGATTGCGAGTGTGGCATTGGATTTGTCGACTTCAGCTTGAGCCTTAGCTAGTCTTTCTTTCTTGGGCCTGACTTCTTTGTTGACGAAGTAGAAATCATAAACACCAAGGACCCACTTAATGAGACAATAAGCAGCAGAAGAAGAGTTCTTGACGTTGTTTGGCTCAAGAGCTTCTTTGTTTTCTCTGATAAAATCACCAAGTTTTTTGACAGAAGCTTCATCAACGTTATCGATGTTATCCTTGAAATCGATCAAGAATTGCAAGAAATCTGATTCATTAAGCATCTTGACTGAGGCTTCCCACCATTGCCATTCCATTTCACCAGTCTTGGGATTAGGCTTTCTTTCGACTTTAACTTTCTTGGTAAGCATGAGCACAGCTTGGCAAGTCAATTTGACGGGGTTAGGAGGAATTGTGTATTTCTTGACTTCATCCAGATCTTGCTTTTTCAAGACTTTAAGGGCATCTTCGGCGGCTCTGAGTGCAGGTAAGGCCTTGTTCAATTCAGTCTCACATTCTTCCTTGATAGCTGTGGCTTCGTCCATGGCTCTTTGGGCGGCTTCCTCATCGACTGAGACGATTGCCTTGACTCTATCGGCTTCTTCTTTTTGGATTGTGACTTGTTGTAGCTTGAGAGCTGTGTCTTCAGCTGCCTTCTTCAACTTGGGTTGAAGATCAGTCAAACTTTGTTGCATCTTTTCGACGGATTTTTCAGTGACGATAATCTTTTCATAACCGTTGTCGTACTTGTTCTTGTTAGCCTTAACTTCCTTTCTCTTCTCAGCTAAAAGGTTCTTGAAGGTAATAATCATTTCCAAGAAGGAAGTAGGAGTAACGTAGTACTTTCTCTTTAGCTTAGTGTAGAATTCATTGGACCATGAAATAGTACTTTCGTGGAAATGTTGTAACATATCGACACATTTATCTCTAACTGAGCTTTCCATCTCGATTTCAGCAGCGAATTTCTTGGCGACAGAGTACAAGGCATCAGAAGGCCAAGCAGAGAACCAATCGATGGTACAACAGTTGACCAACGAGGGGAAGTTTCTGATTCTGGTTCTAAGGCCTTCACCAATAGGGGAGAAGCAAAGAACTATATGTAGCATTTTCTTAACTCTCTCAACAAAGTAGGCGAACAATTGAGCTGGAGTTCCATCAGAAGCTTTACCTTCAGTTCTGGACATAGGTCTGACAAGCTCCATGATTTCAGCCTTTTCATCAGGTGCATAGAGGTTAGGAACTTCTCCTGAGTTAAGAAGGGTATTAATGTCTTCAACGAAGCTCTCATCCTTAATTTGAGAGTCAGTGAACAAGAAGACGGTGTGATTTCCTTTACCACCAGCGTTCTTCAAGATGGCCTTGATGTCATCTCTCCATTCATTCTTACCGTAGTTCTTAGAAAGTTCAATTTGCTTGACATCGTATTCCATAATGTGAGCAGCCAGTCTGGTGAGTGATTGTCTTCCTGAACCACCAACACCAATCAAGAGGGCATTTCCGCCTGGTTGCTTGAGAATTCTACTGATAATAACCAAATGCTCAACGGCAAAGGAGAAGAGGACGAGATCCATGGGCTTATCAGTAGTGAAGTTGTAGTTCTGTAGAGAATTCTCGATACTTTGTTGTAACTTAGTGTAGTCAAGGACTTCTTCGTAATACTTCTTGACTTGAGTAGCAGTCATTATATCGGTGAACATCAAAGCACGGATTTCATCAAGTTGGTCAACCTTACCATCTCCATTCTTATCAAGGTGTGAGAAAATGTTATCAAAGTTAGCACCAAAGGTTCTTCTGACAATATCCTTGACAGACCTAAGTAAAAGCATCTTATCCTCATCAGCAATTAGACGATCACCGAAGACTCTCCAGACTTCATGGGTCCAGAGTCTGATCATGTGATCCATTGTTTGGATTCTCTCTTTATCGGCCATACAGATACCGAAAATGACCTTGGCGAAATCTCTCAAGTTGAACAAGTAGTGAGACTTAGTAGGAGTGGGTCTTAATTCTTTGAGGACAGTCTTGTAGACTTCAATTGTACCAAAGACAACTTTATTCTCAATCTTGATGAGTTCAGCAGGGAAGTTGTTGTTGCTCAAGTACCAGTGGAGAATAGTACTGAAGATTCTGTTCATGGTATCATCATCGAATGAGGTGAAGGAAACTAAGTTAAGATGTCTGAGCAGTCTTGGGGTAATGAAGGTTCTACCACCTCCTGGGAGACCCATAGCAGAGACGAAGGTAATGTCGACAATATTCTTGAATGGTCTTTCTTTTTCTTTGAAGTCGTACCAACCTCCTTGGTCAATCATCTGACGAAGAATTTCAATGGGAGGTTGAGCACCCCACTTCTCCTTAGCAGGCATATTAAGATCATCGACGAAGATAACGCATTTCTTGCCAACTGGAGGACCATAGTAACCCTTCTTTCTCTTGGTTAAAGCGTTATCAATAACGTCTTGGGCTTGGAAGGCCTTAGTCTGGGCAGAATAGGCCAGATCGATAACCATGTATTTCTCTTTAGAGAGCTCATTGAAGATAACATTCTTAGTGTAGACTGACTTTCCTGTACCAGTGGGTCCACAGAACAAGGCAGCAATGTCATTCTTGATGAACATGTGGAGCAAGAAGGAATATCTAAGAGTATCACTGGTCTTAACGATGATTTCTTGGGCGAGTTGTCTTGCGGAAATAGTTTCATTAGGATCAAGAAGATCGACCCAAGGAATCCACTCACCTTCAGGTCTGTTCTCACTGACTCTGAACTTGAAATCAAAGATGTTTCCTCTATCAGGAAGACTCAATTTCTTCTTAAGCTTAACTTCAGGGACATCTCCATTGGTAAGTTTCTTCAAGTAGATATCAAATTGCTTACGAGACTCAGTGGCCAAGCTTCCTCCCATGGACCAGGTCATAGCGAACAGGAATTGATAATCAATAATGTTCATTCTGGTCTTAAATTCCATATTGTTGAAGTAGTTTTCGTCATTGAAGATCGGAAGAGCACACGTCTGAACTCCAGTCACTGACCAATCTCGTATGC
>Ga0065720_1020643_pt1 | contig 13443 bp, 15 predicted proteins | sample Thericmetagenome_FD_59107 | JGI IMG/M metagenome (GOLD analysis project Ga0065720, IMG submission 59107) | Thermophilic microbial communities from the Joint Bioenergy Institute, California, USA of rice/straw/compost enrichment - eDNA_2 v2... | ecosystem: Engineered > Solid waste > Grass >... | reverse complement strand
AAAAAAAAAAAAAAAAGGAGAAAGAAGAGAGCTTGACCACCTTCAGCAAGAGAAACAAGGTATCTGCTACCTTAAGGAAACGAAAAGTGACACTAGAAACGGACCTCGGAGAAAGGAACGATTGGTGAATGACTCGCCCTCGCCAAGGGGTACAAGCGACTGGCGCTACCTTTTGCTGGGGAAAACTGCTAGAACCCGCCCAGGGGTGCGTGCTCTGTGACATAATAACGAAAAAGGGGGGCAAAAGGTTAACAAAAGAGAGATCCAAGAGGCGACAATGGAACAATAAGAGATGCCAAGAACACCAGGATTGTTACAACGGTCGGTCTTCTCCAGAACAAAGGGAGCCGCACTAACGACATCAGGTTAGAGTCTTCCCTTTTACGGTACTTTAAGTGTCTCGACAAGCAGGTTGTCGGGGCCCCTGCGCTGCTGTCGAGCTCTGATCCAGATCCTAGGCTATGTTGCCAATGCGCCATCAATTCCAATGGTGTTAAAGGGATGTTCATTTTGAGGCTGGCTCATCATCCTTTGATAACAGCTCTATTACGGATAAAATTTTGAACTCAACTTTCTAGTTCAAAAAGGCGTTTGAATTGGTTCATAGTATGTCTGCAATGCCTCAATATGCCAAAATCAAATAGGGATCCCAAGACATCGATAAAAAAAACAATATCTCACCACTCTGAAGTCGCTCAAGTCCCAGCCCGCATCACTTCTTCCTGACGGCCAATTGAATGCTCATTCGCGAGGTAACCCCCGTTATCCTGGCCTTTCCTGAAGCAGGCGGCAAAGACTGGCTCAATGGCTTGGCCATCCGCCAAGACATCACCCCACCCACCCCACGGCAGATTTCCGGCGTCTTCTAATTGGCTGAACCTCAACAGGGGCCCTGTTGATGCGTTGCGCCTCTTGTTTCGGCCAGGGTTCTGACACACACGCCGCGATTCAAGTTCAGACCCAACCTCCATGGCCGCCGGAACGAGCCTGCACAATGCTGTAATGGCTTCCCGTCACCATGTCCTGACGGGAGTGCAATGCATCAGTGGGATCAGATCGTATCCATAGGTGCGCTTCCCAATATTCATCCCCAAGGGGACGCAGGCCGTCACGTAGGCCGTCACACGTTCGAGTGAATGGGCTTATGGAGTTTCCGGCAGTTTTCGACCTGACCTGCCCTGCCCTGCCCAGAGTAGCGCAACTACCATTCGACCCGGACTTGGTCTCAACGGGTGCGAGGCAGTCTATGGGTGAACGTTTGCCCGTGTTCGCTTGGCTGGCCGGCCAGTAACGGGAGCGCCCGAGTGCAACATAAGGCGCTTCCCGATGCAGATGGGGGGATCTTTCTGCAGCCCAAACCAGACCATAGGTCTCTATGCCGTGGTCTTGGGACATGTTCCTGGCAGGACTTCTGTCAAAATTGGCACCAAGTAGGAAGTAGCCAGTATCTGAATAGACTGATGGCCTGTACTTGATCTACCGTGACAGTTCATGAAGTTGGCGTCTGAAGTATGACTTATCATTTTTCCGAAAAATATACTCTATTTTCCTATACAACTTAAGATGCGATCCGTATCGTCAAAATTTACTTCCTTACTAAACCTCGCCATATCCCCCCGAGCCAACGAGACCAACATCTTATAAAAATCTAGTTCTTTCTGGCATTCCTACTCTTCAGTGGAATAGCAGCTACGAGCCGCTGCCTACGGAGCCCTATCCTTGAGTGAGCACTTCCAGCTCATACCTTACAGACAGCGTCAAGTACCCCGGCCTTTCCTCGATCTTCAGCCGGGACAAGAAGGGGCCCCATCCCATCCTGCAGATCGATCGCTAATCGTTCGGCTCCGTCGCCCCGGAAGATTACCTAAGACCCAGATCCAGGTCAGACAATCTAATTCACAAGATCGGGGCGGAGTACGGTCCGGCTCGTGTTAAGAGGGCCCGCTTCGTTGCTGCTATGCCTCGAATTGTGGCCGCGAAGGTGTCCTCGTGGACAGCTTGAGCGACTCTGTCGCTTTAGAATTGATCACAGGCGTTTCGAGGACATGACGAGTTCATTGTCACATATCAGATTGGGTTGAGTGAAACTTTTTGTGTGTACTGCTTCAGGGACTTGTTTTTATCTAGTGTTTACAAGATAACCTCATGCGAGAGGGTCTGCATTTTGAAGGAGCCTCTCGACCTTGCCTGGCCTTCTCCCACTTGGCGCTTAACCTTTCGACCAAGCCAGGCCAGTCACTCTACGAGTTTAGTTCATCGAGCCCCTGCCTATGGCCTTAACGGGTGCCACACGATGCTGGGGCACGAGACAGCGTTCTGTCCTACGCCAAACCGAACAATCACTGGACATTGTACGGATAACGTATCCAACTTGAAAGTAATGCTCCATGTTCATGATAAGGAAAGGCTAGGTGCAATTTGGTGGGAATACGAAACGCAACACGTAACCGCTGTACTCCAAATGATAGGGATAGTCAGAGATGCATGCAATTCCGCAACCTTTCCGAAGACTTGACTAGGTGATGCAGTGTGATTAGATGCCGGTCGCTCATGATACCTTTACTATCCCCATAACTGCTGCCAATTGACCAACGAACGACAATACGTTCAGGTGTACCTCATGTTCCTCCAAATCAAAGGCTCCCTCCCCAACTGCAGGCCAACAACAGACTGCCCCTAAATCTCCAGTACGGCAGTTGCCCCTACGCAAGGGTCGGTCACGGGCTGGCGCAGGGGATAACAGAACTCAAGTATCGTCGACCATGCAGCCAAATCAACGCACGCACACCTCGTCACCGCTTGGTTAGACCGCGTACTTGCGGGTCCACTCACGAGCCGTCTGCTCGTACTTCGCACGATCCGTCTTGTACACGTGGGCGATCTCAGGGACGAGCGGATCGTCAGGATTCGGGTCCGTAAGCATCGAGCAGATCGACAGCAGGACTGCGAGATGCGTTAAGATACCATTTCGGGAACCTGTCCATGAGGAACACATACCCTTAGATATGGTGAGCGCAGGGCTCCACTGATCACGGAGAATGTCTAGGCAAATGCTGCCATTGGCATTAATGTTGGGATGGTAGATCCTCGTCGTGAAGTGCACTTTTGGCGGCTTGAATGGGTAGTCCGTAGGGAATGTAATCTGAAGGAAGAAGACACCGCCAGCATACGGCGAGTCAGCCTGCGGAAGAGTGTTAGCGTAAGGCCCATTATCAGAATATGCCGTCTCTTGAGGACACTTACAGGACCCATAATTGTGGCCTGCCATTGGAACTACACAAAAATTAGTGTTAGCATGCCGCATCAACTACTGAATCCAACGCGTTTTGCTGCGGAAGGCTGCGAAACGAAATATCACATCAACGGCGGGGTTGCAGGCAGACATACAAGATCATCGCCAGCAGGGCCGGCGGAGCAGGACGACGGCGGGTCACTAGAAAAGCTATGTTAGCCCCCAAAATCCATTATTCTGACATCAAAAAAATCATTTCGAGGCGCTCGTAGACGATAATCAGCCTTGGCATTGCTGCTGGGAATCCCTCTCAGTGTGGCCCCACTGCATATGTGTGCAATTGAATGACGGCACCCAAGGCTCCCACCACGTTGATCGGCGTCGACGAGCAAAATGGAATCCAGAATGGCGACATACCGGCCGAGGTCAGCGAGTTCCTTGTTGATGCGCTTCAGAGCCATGTCTGTGTATGTGTGATGGGGATGATGTGGAAAGAAAAGAGGAGTGTCGTCAAGCGGCTGGGTGCTGCTGGATTTGAGGCGTTGTCAGCGTTCCGCTGTAGAAGGGTACAGAATCCGAGTGAACCGGGCACAGAAGTGCGAGCGCAGATAACTGCGAGGAGGCAGAAAATTTCTTTGCAGCGCGCGACGGGATTATTGGAACCGGGGAACTCACCTACAAACAGTGAGTTTTCAGGCACAGTCGAGTTGGATATGGTTGGCAAAAGGGATGATCGAGGAAAGTCAGGAGTGTGTTGGGATCCGAGTTGTCGAAGGTTGCAGGAGGGAAGAGAGCGGGGGAAGAGTGGGCGGGTCGACAAAGGCGGTTTAGGCCCACTCTACGCCCACTCTTCCAAAGGCTGAACAGACCAAGGAATTTTCAGGCAAGCGCGAGCCGCCGGGTCAGGCTTCGATGCCCAATCGCCAATCAGGAAGTGGGATCCTGTTTGCCTGTCCGAGACGCCACCGCAATTCCACCTGATTCACTGCTAACGTGACCGCACTGAGCGCCGGGCTTACAGCTGCTAACGGAGAGGGGCGCAGCAACAGGGCACGGCTGGGCAGCAATGCTGGCTTTGGAATATTATGTACAGCGCTGCGGTTCAGTTAGGATACGAATGTACCATAGTACATGCTGCATGCCTGGATCTTTTTTTTTTCAGCCACTCTTTGTGAAGTCTAGGTATTTGTCCCAATCTGCCCGGTTGGTGGTCGGTGAGACCGGAAGCGTGAGGCGCGCGGGTCCGGCGACCTTGGTGATATCAAAGCGGCGGCAGCAAGACTGAAACGGAAGTATAGTCACATGATGACCAGCCAGCCCCCAAAGAAATCAACAGGAAGGAGATGGAAAACAATCCGAGCGGATATCTGCACTATCAATATGAAGCAGCGACATCAATGGACCAAACGGTACGGACTGAGGCACGGAGATGTGCGTGCCTGTCTGTCCTCGATCCTACATATGTGTACATGAACCATTACTCCATGTAATTTTTTTTGACTCTGGTTTGATGCGACCTTGCCGCCATCCGTTGCCAATGTGTAGATGTCAACGGGCCGCCGTTCCATCCATTAAACAATCAACAACGATTGCCCTGAGCCGGCCGAGTCCGACATGCTTTGTCCGAGAGTACAGAGTGTATTTACCTGCATGATCATTGAAACTAAGTTGTTGAGCCATATATACAATGCTGAAGGCATTTGTTATCTTAGACAAAAGCCTGAATACCAGTAATGGCTCTGCCCAGGATAAGAGCTTCAAAAAGGGGTATCAAGTCAGCATTCATACCAAAAGTTGTGGCGTTGTGGTACGGGGTACATACTATGGATATCACTCTGCCCCTCATAAGTCTGCGTAACATAAAGGTTGGCCACATGGCGTCCAATATGATACTCATCGCTAACGGCATTGCCGCCAAAGATCTCCTGAAGCACGCGCGCATTCCACAAAGCTCGGTCGCAGTTCTGCCGCTTGATCATGCTAATCATCTCAGGCGTGGCCTTGCCTTCGTCCTTGAGCCGGCCGACCTGGATGGCCGCAAGAACACCGTAAGCAGCATCCGTCGTGGCATCAGCCAATTTCTTCTGCACGAGCTGGTACTTGGCCAGAGGGTTGCCCTTGAACTGCTTGCGCTCGAGGGCGTACGTGCGGGCCCGAGCAATACAGTCCTCGAGAGCGCCCATGACACCGAGGGCGATGCCATATCTGGCACTGTTTAGGCAGGTGAAGGGTCCCTTGAGGCCCTCGACGTCAGGGAACATGTGCTCCTTGGGGACGGGGCAGTCCTCCAGATGAATCATGCCCGTGATTGAGGCGCGCAGGCCAGTCTTGTTCTTGATGGCAGGGGTCTCGAGGGCGCCTGGAGGGCACATGCTCCTGTCAACGAGGAAGCCCCGGATCTTGCCGGTCTCCTGCAGTCTGGCCCAGACGACGAGAACATCCGCGATGGGTGAGTTCGTGATCCAAGTCTTGGATCCCTTGAGGAGGTAGTAGCCCTGCTTGGTGGGATGCTCGCGGGCAGTCGTCTCCATAGAGCCCGGATCACTACCGTGGTTGGGCTCGGTAAGGCCAAAGGCGCCAATGATCTTTCCCTTGGCTAGCTGAGGGAGATACTTCTCCTTCAGCTCCTCAGTGCCAAAGTCATGGATGGCACCCATCACCAGGGAGGACTGAACAGACATGCCGCTGCGGTAGCCGCTGTCCACGCGCTCGACGGCGCGGGTAATCAGGGCACTGGCAACGGTCGATACACCGGCACAACCATATCCCTTGATAGTAGCGCCGAGAAGGCCCAGTTCGCCCATCTCTTGCAAAATCTTGGGATCATAGTGCTCATCCCGATAGGCCTCTGTGCCACCAGTGTCAGCTGACTAAGGGTTCGAGAATTCATGACCATGAGTGAATGGACAATATCCTACGCAGGACTCGCGGTGCCAGATGCTCCTGACAGTAGCGCTCAGCCATCTCAGAGATGGCCAGTTCCTCCTCCGTGAGCAAATTCTTTGCATTCAATGGGTCTTCCCAGTTGAACTGGGGAGCCGCCGAAGCAGAGGAAGCATAGCTCCGAGCGCTGTAAGCCGGGCGGGCAAGAAGGGCCCGGCGAGGGAAGTGTCTGCAGAGAAGCCTCGACATGATGATTGCTTGTGAATTGAATCACTTCGAGGAGAGCAGTGGCATTGAGGAGAGACAGGAGGGAGATCCCGGCCTTTCGCCGGAACCACCGATGGACTGAAGTCTATCGGCGTTGGTCCGCGGCAACCCGTGGAGTAACACCCCGCCGCTGCTAGCCGGTTCGGCTGTTCGGGACCGATTAACGCGAGGTCGTGGGTTAGGGTTGATCAAGAGGCTGGTCTCTCTCAACGTCAACACTCACCGTCTTTTTCTTGGGCAGGAACTGCGATACCCGATATTAAAACTCCTGTCAGGTTTTGTGGCCGTTAGAGAGAGATCATTCTTCAAACCGCAGCGTACTACTCGGAAGGCAGGCTGCTAAATGAGAACAAGCCATATGCTTTCCACGCAAGCCCCAGGAAACCGTATGGATCTCAATCCAACATGATGAATGCCGTGAAGCCAAACTCTATCCAAATAACAATATTTCTCGTACATTAAAAACACAAAACGGCAAACCGAACCCTTCCCAAATCACCTCCCCGTATCATTCATAGCCACCATCTCATATTCACCGGCGCCATCTCTCCCTCTCCCTCTCCCCCTTCCCCTCGAAAACCCCTGTTCCTCATCACCTCCCATACCCCCATCCCCAACACCATCTCCTCCATCTCCATTCCCTCCAGCCGCTGTTGACGATGCTGCAATGCCGCCACCGCCAAAAGAGAAAGTAGGTTTCAATTCGCGATGGCGGCATCCCCAGGTAGCTATAGCAACGGACACTGCGCTTGCCGCAGCCATGGCCACCCACCACGCTGTATTGCGTGGCAGTTGACCAGAATATATTGTCACGACAACCAGATGGATGGCATGCATGGATAGCGCGAAGTCAAGCACGAGCTTGGAGCGCCCGATTAGGACTACGATGGCGGCGGCCCTGTTGATATGTCAGCCTTAGTTCCGCGACATGTTGGAAAGAGAAACTCGATAAAGTAGGTAGAGTTTACATCAACAAACCCCCATCTAATACCCAAATAAACCCCATCAGCCAGCCCTGCGTTGTATCTCCGCGGACAGCATCCCATCCAAAGATGAGATCTAGACTGAACTTGGTGCCCGCGACCAGCGCGGTGAAGAGGAAGAGGATTAGGGCGGCGAAGTAATAGAGTGATTGGAGGGCGACAATTTGGCTGAAGATGCGCAGCGGCGGGAGCTCGCTAAGGGCGCCGGCGCGCGGGGGCCGCCGGCGACGGGCCATTGTGTTGACTTTTCTTGGGTCAGGTGGTTTTGGTTGATAGGGAGTAAGTTGTGTGCGGCTAGTCGCAATGAAGACGGGATGCGCAGAGCCGTGCGAAGGTAAGTAGGTATTGTAGCGTGGTCAAAGATAGCTCGCCCGGAAAGAAGCAGAAGAGGCGGCGTTGTTAATATCCCTGATGTAGAGTTCGTCTTGTTCTGTTCGGGATTTGCGTCAACGGTTAAGGGGCTTCGTCTTCGGTAGTGAGTCGTGAAGTCAAGGTAGGTAACTTGGCGCTTTGTGGTTTGTGTCCAGGTCCGCTGTCGCCTGTGCGGTCGCAAGCGATTTTGCCGTTGTGCGATAAGGACGCCACGTCTAATTGTCGATCTTGAGATACGTTACTGTTGTTGATGTCTCCTGGTTTCACAAGCTCTGTCCAGTCCCGTAAGACAACACCCATCCCCATCTCGAAGCCTCTGACCGTTGCAAGCCTCTAATTACGTAATCTCAGAGAACCCAGGGTCAGCCTATTCGGTGCCCCACTTAGTTGGCTTGGCATTCGCAGATTACGGTGGGGCCGGCTGAAGGTTGCTGCGGAAGATCCCGCATGAGCTTCAACACCAAGCTTCGAAGTTCAAGACAGGCGTCAACGCTCTCAACAGCAGTTTTAAGAAGGGACTCCATATCAATCTCCTACTCAATCACCATTCCATCTAGATCAATTTCAACCCAATCACCATCTCGATTCCAAGAGTCCAGTCCAAACTGCTCAACATGGGCTTATTCGGCCTGTTCCAATCCGAAGAAGACAAGCGGGCGGAAGAGATCCGCAAGGGCACCGTTGCGCCAACGCGTGCTGAGAGACAAAAATGCTGGGCCTCGAGGGACCTCTTCTACGCCTGTCTCGACAAGCATAACATTATTGATCCTATAAAGGATGAGAAGGCTGCTACGAAGAAGTGCTCTTCAGAAAATGCTGCGTTCGAGAGGGATTGCGCGGCTCAATGGGTATGTTACTTGCCAACATCTTGAAGTTTATATTTTCTTTTTTTTTTTTTTGTGTGTGTGTGTGTGTGTGCGTGTGTTAGAAGATGGAAATGCTGACTTTCATTTTGCGGCCAGGTCACATACTTCAAGAAGTGGAGGGTGCAAGATATCCAGAAGAAGGCCAGGTTGAAGGAACTCGAGGCTCAGGGAGCGTACAAGATGGATGTCCAGACAGAGTTTGCGCCCAAGAAGGATTGAGAGACCATATCATTAGGGGTTGATCTTGAGGCTTGAAATGCGTGATCCTCATGTACAATATAGGACAGCCTGTGTAATGATTCTGTAAAATTAAGGGAATAGGCTTGGGAGTTGTCGGCATGTATGTGTATTCATCAAATACTACTTGTGTAAACGTCTTGTTTGAGTTACGCACATGCTTGATGCCTTGGGGTCTCGAGACTCACGGTTAAGAGCAATGATATCAGAGGAAATATGCAACTTTTTCAGTCAACGTCTACAAGGTATCACCATAGCTACATACCCTGCAGGCATAACGACCTATCCGTTTTGCCCAGAGCTGCCCGTCTTGTCTTCCCATCATTCCATTCTTCAACAACCTTCACCAACTTTACCAACTTAACTTCACTCATCCCTGCACCGCGACTCCAACTTAACATGATAGACAATGAAAACACGAAGCGAAATGAAGTCTTCAAAAACGAACGACTCTGCCAACGAATGAATGAATCAAGAAAACGGAGGAGGCACAGTAATGGACATAGAAGTCCAGGTTTTCACAGCATATACCAATTGGCATGTCTGTCTGTCTGTCCATGAGGAAAATCTGATCTAATTTCTAGCTCGCAATCCTGCCACTTCAGTAATCCCTTGCCGGCCTATGTAATGATTATGACAAGGAAACAGGGGGAAAGGTTTCAATCCAAACAACCAAAAAGCGGGAGAGGGAAAAAAAGAAAAAAAAAAGAATACTGCAGTGTGTGACCACGAAAAATAATAAACAATCGAAAAAAGGAAAAAAAAAAGCGAGCAAACCCAACAATAATAACAAAAGAACTTTGCGAGGTGTGGTATGCCATTGAATGTCGCATGGTATCTTCATGTTTCAGGAGACAATGCAGGGTGGAAAAACGCCAGATTTCGTCTTGTACAATCCTCGCCCATAACTCCTTCTTTTCTCTTCTCTCAGTTCTTCTCTATCCTTCTCTCCTTCCTCCCGTCTAGGCCCTGACGCCGGTTCGTGTCGGAGTCTTCTCGTTAGAAATGCCCTGCTTACTCCGGCGACGGCTGTGCAAGGCTCGTCGGCTCGGCACGACCATCTCCAAGAACTTTTCTCTCGTGGACTCCCACGCCTCTCGAGCAAACTTTTCCCGGAGCGCGGCAAGTTTCACGGTTCGTGTTGGTGTTGTAGGAGAGGTATCCCGCGACGAGACCTCATCGTCACCATCACCATCACCACCGACCGGCGTGTCATCTCCTCCCTACGAAACATTCTGCATCCGAGCCGGGGTATCTTGGTGCGGGAGAGGGGGAAGAGCCTTGCCCAAACCATCATTGCCAGAGTAATCGTGCATCTTCAGGGACTTCTCCGATCTCGCGGGCCCTTCACTACCACTGCCGTTGTTGCCCTCCGCATATCCACTATCGGCGCTTTCAGGCTTTGCCAGCAGCCCGTTGCTGGCATCATTTTTCGGGGGAGTTGGAGGAGGGCGTGACTTGCTGCGCAGGCGAGAAAGCGAAAAGCCAAAGCCGCGTGGTCGGTCATCCCCATCTTTAGCGGAGGTCGACGGTCGACTGTCGCCCTGCTGGCTCGGGTTTCCGGTTGAGGGACCCTCGGCAGCTTCTTCGACTACTGGAAGTATGGTCGGCTCCCGGCCAGAAACGGTAATCGTAGGTGTTGAGGAAACTGTCCTTGCCGTCCGATCCGACGTGGCGTCAGTCTGTCCTGAGGCCGGAGGAGGAGGAGGAGGAGGAGGAGGAGGAGGAGGATGATAGCTAGGAGCGGGAGGGATGTTCGAAGAAGACTTGCGGCCTAGGCTGCCCCAGCTGGCAGTGCGCTGACGCTCTTTGGCTGCGGCCTCAGCAGCTTGTTGCTCTTCTTGTTGTTGAGCAAGCCTGGCTGCTTCCTCGCGCGACATGGTCACTTTTTCAATAAAGTTGATGAACCGCTCGCCATATTCATATGGCGGAAGAGCGGAAATCTGACTGCGATCACTCGAAAGGCCTTTCCAGAAGTGCTCGAGCTTCTTGACAATGCCGTACTGCAACATATGTAAGTCCGCAATCCAGGCAGGAGCTTCCGGTAGTTCAACTTACATGAGTGAGGCAGTCGATAACACCCAGGTAGTAGATCTCATCTGCGGGGCTGTTGTCCTCGTGCGTCGCGCGGAAACCTCCGTCATCTTGGTTGAAAATGAAACCAGGCCGGCTGTGTCCTTCGTCAAGCTCATCGGGCATCCTGCTGTCCGTTTCGTTCATCGGAACTGGCTTCTCGGACTGAATCATTTGCCGCAACTCTCTCGCCTTGCGCTGATTCTCCAGCTTGGAAGGGGTCCGCATAAGGACGGCATTCGGATCATTATCCTCGGCACTGTTTCCTCCTGGGTTGAAGACACGCAGAGTCTTGTCCCTCAGGTTTTCCTCGTTGCCCCGTTGGAGATCATGAATGCCTATCAGCAAAGAGTAATCCATAATTTGCAATCTTTGCAATAGGCGCACGTCCTTATGGAGCTGTTCAAGAAACAGCTTCTTCTTCTGTATGCCGAGTTCGAGAGTCCTCTTCCGACGCATCCAGTTGATATCCTTCAGCGTCGCCCTCGGATTATTCTCCAAGTCCTCTTCCTTGTACTCCCGACCAACTGTTGACCCTTTCAGATCGAAAGTCTGGTGGATATCCCGATGTGGAGGGAACAGGTTGTTCATGACGACGAAGTGAATCTTCTTGCCGTAGGGCATCTTGACCCGATGGAGGCCGTAGAATTGTGAGAGTAAGGTGTTGGGGTTTTCCTTGACGTGCTGGTAGTAGTCTCTGAGTATCTTGCGGAGGAACTTATGTTCCGCATGATGGATGGTCTTGATGATGTATTTGTAGTCACGGGAAAAATAGAAAAAGCTCCCACTCTTGCCGGGGGATCCCAACTCGGATAAGATGTACTTGCCCGTCAGAGACATGAGGTAGTCCGCGGGATCCAAACGGAAAAGGGCGCGCAGGTGGCGGAAAACCCAGGGAGCGTAGTCCTTAAACTTGAAGTCGTATTTGGCTGACGGGACCAGCTCGTTTCCGGCGATGTCGAATGTCGACTTCTGCTTGACTTCGAAATCTTCGTCGGTAAGGGGGCGATCGACTTTGGCATTGGTTCTTGACACGGCGACGCGGATGCCAGTGAGCATGTTGTACGCTGTCACCCAGTTGGCGTGCGACTCGTCGACCTTGGTGCCGACCAGCACCCTGTCGTCATCCTCGAGCTCTCTTCGCCTCCTCTTGCTGGCCCGCTTCTGCCTCAACGCCTCCGCCCACCGCATGGCATCCTCGTCCGGAATTATCTCATCGCGCGGCCCTTCCGAGTGTAGCGACCGTGTGTTCCTCCTTCCCAGGCTCAATGATGCACGACGAGGGGCAGGGGGAATAGTCGGGGAGAATCGCCCACTGGCATAAGCAGCATCGGCACTGTCCCGTGATGAACGGGATTGAGACACCTTTGGAACCTCCAACGTATGGCGCTGTCTGATCCCTGGTGTCGGAGCAGATTGTAGAGTGCTTGTTGAGCTCGGACCCGGCTCGTAAATAGGGGGTGACGAATAACGATGAGGGGATGTCTTCTGCAGATTTTGGACTTGAGCCGAGCTCGGAGCTTCTAGTCGCGACGTCGAAGGAGTCTCGGCGGGTGCGGTTTCATTTTCGACTGGGCGGCTATCGGCCTTGGTCTCGGGCTGTTGGGGTTGATCTGGCTTGGAATCTGATGAGAGATCGTGGCGTTCATGTTCCATTGACAAGCCGTTCTCCTTTCCTTTGGTCGCCAATCTGGGGATGGTTCGGTCAACCAATGTGTGCATGCTCTTGCCGAGCAGCTGTGACGAAGCCCCGTTGACTCTCGCCCCGTTCACAACCTCATCTTCTCCTCCCTGGACGCAACCATTCGGCTGCGGAATCATGCTCGGCAGATGCAAGCAGTCGTCGGTCGGCCGGCGCTCAAGTTCGACAGACGTGCGCGACGTGTTGGTAGATTTTGTGGAATTAGTAGAGCTCTCACCGAAACTTTCGTGCGATGTGTGCGAGTGCGGCTGGCGAGCATTGGGCCCGTTGAGGCTGAGCTTCCCCTCGTCCAGGCCAAACCGAGCTGGGCTGTCGAGATGGACGACACCAGAAGACTGCGAATCGATTGTCGAGAGGGTGTCCTGCACGAAGGCGGGCATCTCGTGCAGACAAAGATCAACGATAGTTCACTAGGGGCTCTCCGTAGCGACGGTTCGTTTTGGCGGCTATCGGTGTCGGACGCGGTCAGATTTGGAGTGAAGCCGCATGCTCTGGTCGCCCGACAGCACAGTTGCGAATGGTTTGGCCTTGCGACGACAGCAGTGCAGCGGATTGGGAAGAACGGGGTCTGTCAAGGACGTGTTTTGGGTGGTGCCGGTGTCGGTGTCGAGGCCGTTGAGAGGAAGGTTGCCTTTGTTTTGCTATGATCCGTAGGTGGGCGGACGTTCAGCTGATTCTGGAGACGACGGGGATCTTTAGGGGATCCGGACTGCAGCGGACTGGCAAGCAAAAGTGCGTACAGAGAGCAGCCCAGCAGCCAGCAGCCAGCAGCCTGCCCGGGGCGGACTTGGCGATTGGCGCTAGCGTGGCTTGGGTAAGGTGCGTCCC
>Ga0065720_1020642_pt1 | contig 13447 bp, 18 predicted proteins | sample Thericmetagenome_FD_59107 | JGI IMG/M metagenome (GOLD analysis project Ga0065720, IMG submission 59107) | Thermophilic microbial communities from the Joint Bioenergy Institute, California, USA of rice/straw/compost enrichment - eDNA_2 v2... | ecosystem: Engineered > Solid waste > Grass >... | reverse complement strand
GCAGAAGAGCAAGGCGGCACGGAATGGCGGTAGCTCCGCGGCGGCAAGCACTAGGAACAGCATGGAGAACAGCGCCGCTGCGCAGGCGATCCCTCCGCCGAAGCATATCCCATGGCTGGAGACGGGCGAGCGCGCGAATAAGGGGTATCTGAAGGCGCGCGCGGAGGCGATTAAGCATGGGGGTTTGAGGAACAAGTTCTTGCAGAGGTGCGTTCCCGCTCTATGACGAACTAAATAGCCAAGTACTAATGGCTGTCTAGCGCCGCCCAAGCCTGGAACCGCAACGACGCCCGCGCAGCCAAGGCCCTATCCCTGCGCGGCCAGTCGGAAAACGACCTCATGCGCAAGGCCCACCGTGAAGCCGCCCGCCAGCTCTACGAAGACCGCCACAAGCCCGTCGACCAGTGCCCCGAGATCTACGTCGACCTGCATGGCCTGCATCCCGAAGAGGCCGTCGAGTACCTCGAGAACGTGATGACCGAGTGTTCTGAGGAAACCAGGCCTATCTATGTTATCACCGGTACCTCGGGACCGACTGGAGGGGGAGGGAAGGGCAGTGGAGGGGGGAAGGATAAGGTTGGTAAGGCAGTCAGGAATTGGTTAAATGAGTGGCGGTTTGCTTGGAGGGAGTTTGCTGTGCCTGGGGATGGGAGGGGCACTAATTCTTCGGGTGCCGGAGCTGGGGCGGGGAGTATATTGGGGGTTGATGCGAGGAGTTGGGATAGAGGGCTTTCGGTGGATGGGGGGAGTTTTAAGAGGAGGGAAAAGGATACTGAGGGGAATGGGGAGGTTAATCATAAGGAGAAAGAGAAAGATAAGGAGGAGGGGAGTCAAGTTCAGGATTTGCTGGCGCAGGGGGTCGAGATTGGAGAGGGGAAGGTTAAGCTGCTTGTGAGGGATACGTCCTCGTCGTCGTCGTCGTCGTCGTCGTCGACGACGACGACACATGCAACAGGTGGGGGGAAGGAGAAGGAGGTGTTGAAGGGACCGGCGGGGAAGAAATAGAACCTGGGTTCGATTAGGTTCTGGTGTTGGTGAATGTATGGTCTCGCTACTTTGAAGTACTCTACCCACCTATTGATCAATGATGCTTTAGAGACACTTAACTGCAACCAGGCTTAGATATGGAGTGCGGCCATTGGTCTGTCTGTCTGTCTGTTTGTCTGTCTGATCTGGGCAGGGCAGAACAGCGTGCCTTGTGTGAAGTGTAGAGAGTGTCTGGGCTAAGAGCAGGGGATAAAGCGAGTAATAAGTTTCCATTTTCCTGTCGTATTGTTGATGTGACGTGGTGACGGGAATGGTTGATGGTGATGGAGAGGGGACCCGAGGTAAGGTTATCCTTCAAGGGTTCAGGTAAGGGTTGACCTCAGGGTTGGATTGTGAGGTCTGGTTAGAAACAAAGGTTAGGGTTGCAAATTCAACAAGCCAACATGTGATCGGTGCTGCTGCGGGTCTTTCATAATGAGGACAGTGGGCGGACGGTGTGCTTCCAGAGTCTGGTACCTCATCAGGGTCAGCGTTATGATTCTCATGGACGTTTTAGAACGCTGTTTGCTGAGTCCCTTCATAAAAAAAAAATAAGGACCAAATGTACCCGTAGAGTTAACAGTCCTGCGATTTGTCATGCCGATCCCAAATCTGCCAGGCTTCTTCCTGTTGGCCGCCCGTCTTACACATAACCATCAGTACCTACACCTCCGTAAGCACACAGTGTGAATTGTTGACACCAAAGACTGCCGTCGCTCTGGACCAACGCGACTCGACCCGACATCCGCGTAATCCGCCCGATGTTGAGATTGACAGACGTCTTGGATCTCCCTTTTCAGACTCGTCCATTCCCAGGCTTCAGTTTCCATGCTGTTTTTTTTTTTTCCAAACCTTCTCCATTCACCGTCGCTCGCTCTCTCCGGATTCTATTTTAATTATTGAAGACGCTCTTTTGAAAGGAGTTGGCTTCGAAAAACAGGTGCTTTGAATAAAGGGGGTCGACGACCTAACCGTGATGTTGAGGTAGCGGCTTGGTTCAACAACTTCACTCGTACTCTGTTCGACTTCCGAGGGGTTTGACTCCTCCCGACGACCTCTCCCGTCACAGCGATACAGATCTCGTACCCCAATCCTACGTCTCACGATTCTCCCTACTAGCTCTCCTCGTAACGACACACAGAACAGCCCGCCAAATTGGCCCCCCTCTCATCCTCCTCCCGCCCGCGCCCTCGGCACCCCCTCACAAGCCACATGCGCTCCCCTTCCCTTCCGAGCCCCGGGCCGGGAGCACCAGCTCCTTTCCAATCGGCTTCCCCTGCTGGCAGCACCTGCACGACCCCATCAACCCCCCGCCTTTCAGGCGGTGCCCCCTCAGCAATCAACGCCCGCCGACTGTCCTCCTCGACAACAAGGACCTACCCCAGCGTTTACAGCTCCTCCACAAGGAATGTCAATCTCAAGCAACTGGTCGGGAAGTTGCTCGCCACAGGGCAGAAACTCGCCCGCCGAGCGTGGCGCTCGTACCTGGCGCTGCCGCTCTTCCCGCACCGGGTGGGCGTCACAGTCGCTTTGGGGCTGTTGGGGACACTGGCTCTCGTTATTCTCCTCTACTCACATACCATTTTCACGACCGTTCTACCGTCTGTGGCACACAAGTGGCGGGGTTCTCCACTCGGCTGGGTGACTCTGTTCCTACTAACCTCCGCGACCGCCTTCCCCCCCATAATAGGCTACTCGACCTGCGTGACAGCTTCAGGCTTCATCTACGGCTTCCCCGGCGGCTGGCCTCTCGCAGCCCTTGCGACAATCGTCGGGAGCGCGGGGAGCTTCGTGGTGAGCAGGGGCGTGGCGGCGGGGTATGTGCAGAGGCTGGTCGGAGGCGATGCGAGGTTTGTCGCGCTAGGGCAGGTGCTGAGGCGGGATGGGATCGGGGTGTTGGTGATGGTGAGATTGTGTCCACTGCCGTATAGTTTGAGTAATGGGTTTTTGGCGACTGTGGGACGGGTGGGGGTCGGGAGGTTTGTTGTGGCTACGGGTTTGGCGACGTAAGTTTCTTTATTCTCTCTCTCTCTCTCTCTCTCTCTCTCTCTCGTTCTCTCTCTCTTACTTTTGTTTGTTGAATGGGAGTAGCGTGCTGACCGTGGGGATAATAGGCCTAAGCTGTTGATACACACCTTCATCGGCTCGCGCCTGGCGCTCCTCGCCGAGTCAGGCTCCTCCATGACCCTCACCGACCGGCTGCTCAACTACGCGTCTATGCTCATCTTCGGCATACTGGGCGCCACCGTGGGGTGGATCATCTACCGTCGCACTATGCAGCGCGCAGCCGAACTTTCTGCTTCCCAAAACCAAGCAACGGATTCCTTGTTGGGCAGACGCTCAAATTATGCAGATGATGAGGACGATGACCCGGAGGGAGTGTTTGGCGATGTTGAGCAAGGGGTGATTGATGCGAATGGAGAGATGACACATCCGGATCAGTTGGATGTGGGGAATATGGGGGAGGATGATATTTCGCTTTGGGATACGGCGGGTCAGGAGGATTGGGGGGATGAGGAGCAAGGGGTTGGGAAGCATGGGAGGACGCAAGGGAGCTTGGATTGAGGGTTGAAGGTGAGGAGGAGAAAAGTTGGGGTTGGTTCATCGCTGGAGGGAGGGTAGCTCCCGTATGGGGAGTTGGTATATTCCGAAGAGTCAAGTTGTTTACTTTTCCCTCCAGGCCAGTTGTTAGTTTGGCCAAGGAGGAGTACTTGCAAAAGTGTCTACTCTTCTCTCTCTGTCTATACTTTGTGCAGAGGATTGGGCGGCGTTGGTCGGGAACGTTTTGGGCTTTTTTTTTAACCTTTTGGAATTCTAGAGATGTTGATAGACGGGTTTGCTGGGCTGGCAGTTTAGTTTATATATTGGGTTTTCAAAGTATCCATCAATACCTGTTGGAAACCTAAGTGCTTATTTTTTGTGCTTTTTTTTTTTTTTTGGCTGGGTCACAACACCATCACAGCGTGGAACGTAAGCCTTCCAGTGTGCCAGTTGCTAACATTATCCCATTCGCTGTCATTTCATATAAAATATCATTATCGAGTACAAGCGTTCATAATCTATACCATAGGTATCCCCAATGAAGTGGACAAAACCAAGACATATCCCCCAAGCCCAAACTCCTCGCCGATACCAGCGATGCCATACCATCATGTCAGGATGTATCATACCTTAACGTACCAAGTCAAACCATTGCCAAGCCAACCGCCAAACCAACATCATAATCATGAGGAGAAAGCAAGCCAAAAATGAAGGGGAAAAAAAAAATTACTGCTTCTGACCCTGTGCCTGTGCCTGTGCCTGGCCATAGAATTTCGCCATAAACTCTATCGCCTGCTCCATTGAGTACCCAATAAAAACGGGGCCGGAGATGTTAAACACAATTTGCGGAATACCAGCATTCTGACTGGCAGGCGTCGCCGGATCCGGCATTGTAATAAACGTCGGCTGCGGGGTGCTCGACGAGCGCTGCTGTGCCTGTGCCTGCTGGGGTTGTTCCTGAGCAGACGGAGTCGCCTGTGGCTGGGGAGCAGGCTTCGGCTCAGAAGGGGGATGCCCCTCAGACTCGCCAAACCCCAGCTTGGTATGATCAAAAGGACATTTCCTCGGCGCCTCCGCCGCCTGCCCAGCCTCAACCGGCCTCGGTACCGATGGCTCCCTCCTTGTCGAGACAGGCACCGAAATGCCCCATGGCCGGCTAGGCGACTCCCCAACACGTACCTCCCTTAACGGCCGATCAAACCTGCTCTCCCTCACCTCCCCCTTGTCTTCCCCTTCCCCAGGAACCCCTGGCTCCACGCCCTTAGTCCACTCCTCCACCCTCTTAGCCCTCTCCCCAGCCGAGGCCTTCACCTTCTCCGACAGATCCTCATCCGAATCCCGCTGCGGCAGCATCGGCCGATGCAGCTGGCTCAGGTCCCGCACCATGTTGACCAAATTACCATACTTGGCGTCCAGCTTGCGGATCTGTTCCTCGTTGCGCTGGTACCGGCGCAGGCACACCTCGTGGCTGCGCGGCAGCTTGTGCTTGTGGGCCTCGACGTAGCGCGCGATTTCCTCGGGCGAGTGCTTATCGAGGAAGCGGATGGGGCATTTAGAGGGAGAGGAGGCGGATGGTAAAGAGGGGTCCAAAAGAGCGGCACAGATGGGATCGGAAGGGGAGTGGGGGATTTGGGGTTTGAGGTTACTTGCGGAATCTTGTAGGATGTCGGGCTGCTCAGCTGGAGGGGGAGTAGTGCTCTCTGGAATGGAAGGCTTGGAGAAAGGACAGGCCAGGGCGCCCTTTTTGCCCTCGACTGTAAAGTCCTTTTCCAAAACGGTCGACGAGAGGGTAGGCATCTCGGTGTCAGCGGGCACGGAGTCCAGGCGGCTGTCGTCGCGCTCGGTGAGAGCAATGGCAGAGACCAGCTTCTGGGCGGCGTGGCGACCTTCACGGATTAGCAAGGCGAGCTCGTGCTGGCTGGTTCCCGGGCGACGCTTGGGCAGGGGGACCGTCGACGACGCCGACGGCGGCTGCTGCAGGTCTGGGAGCTGGAGACGCGCTAGAGTCTCGGAGATCTCGGGGGCTGCAGGCGCATACTTGTCCGCGAGCAGTTGATACTGACAGCTAGTTAGCTGGGTTCAGATGAGATGAGGGATAAGCAAGGTCAGATTGAGAAAATGTTTAATCAGTCTCGTAAGTTTCTCCATCTGCTCTCGAAAGAGCTCCAGATCTAGAGCTAAAAAATAAGAGATCATCATGTAAAAGGGAAAAATAAAAAAAAAAGAAGTAAAATGTAAAATTAAATGAGGGATTGGGGGAGTACCTGCTCATGTGCATAGCGCAGCTTGTGCTCGAGAATGGTCTTGAGATCGACCAGCGACTGCACCTCGTCGGCAAGCGCCACAAACGACTCAGCCAGAGTCTGCACGAGGTGGAAGGTGTTCATGACAGATGCGGGAGGCTGGCGCGGGCTCAGCCATTGGCCGTTTCACTTCATTTGTCAGCGTGTGACTGCCCGCCCTCCCCTCTTGTGTTTGTTTTGGGGAGAAAGAAAGCCGCGGCTACAGGAGAGTGCAGGATTTTAAGCAGTTTTTCCGATCCGCAAGGCTGCGGGGCTGGAGCGTGACCGTAATTACGCGAGTTACGAGAGGCGATGTTGAGATGGTTGCAGAGGGCCAGCTGTTAGAGAGTATTCAACGAGTATCTTGGGTCAAGAAGGGCCGTAAAAATATATATATATATTACATTTCTACATATATTACATTTCTATTGATACTTAAAGATGGAAATTTCTATAATATCTGGTTTTCTTGAATTGCAGAGTTGAGGGCTTGGCATTCTATCATCACCAGTGCCAATACGGCGTACTTACAAATGGGCGCTTGCCTAGCAAACGGATAATCTTGGAGGGGTACGCCAGCGGTGGGGCATCCCAGCAGCGGGGCAGTAGTTCGGACGACTTCACACAATCAGCTTCACAGATTGATCTGTTGAGAGAGGATGCTGAGTCTCTCAATTGGCTTTCAAAAATTCAGAAAAAGAAAGCCCTAGATACATATACAATCTCTGCTTGCATAGAATTTTTTTTAGGTTTTTTTATCCGAATTCAGTACCAGTTTCTTGAAAATATCTCCTGATGTCCTCTCCTCTTCCCCTCGTCGTGACATGGTGACCTTGAATTCCTCCGACTCACCTTCCCCTTGACGCGTGGCTATAAATCAACAACCCTTGGCTTACGTATCCCTTAAAGGCGGCAGTTTACATCAGCTTTGTTAACATAAATCCAGCCCCCCCAAATTACTATCGCCAGTTCAACATCTTAAACTTCATCCTCAACCACCACAATGAGTAACCTCAACCTCCCCGACCTCGCCCCAGCCGAACTCGTCAGCCGAACCTCCCATGTGGTGCCCGGTAAGCTCTCCTTTCTCCCAAAGTCTCATATTCAACAACACCCTTACTGACGGTCTTGCCCAGGCCAACTCCACATAACAGAACTCTTCTTCCGTGTCCCCCTAGACCACCACAACCCCTCCTCCAGACCCCGTATCACCCTCTTCGGCCGACTCGTCCGCAAAAATGAGCGCCCCGTCGACCCTTCCAAACCCTCTCCCACAAACCTCCCCTACCTCGTCTACCTCGAAGGCGGCCCCGGCTTCGGCAACCGCCAGCCGCAGCACCATCCCTTAACGTCCGCAGCCCTCGCCCGCGGCTACCAGGTCCTATACCTCGACTACCGCGGCACGGGGCTCTCGACGCCGGTAGATGTGTATACAATCGCTCCAGAAAGGCTTCCGGCTGAGATTGCGCCCGGAGAAGAAGACGCTGTTCGCGTGGCGACGTACTTGTCTCTGTTCAGAGCCGATTCCATAGTGCACGATCTCGAGGCTGTGCGGCTCTATTTGACACAATATGTCGAGAATAAGAAGTGGTCGCTCCTAGGCCAATCCTTCGGCGGGTTTGTGGCGACAACCTACCTATCCTACTATCCTTCTTCCCTAGCAGAGGTGTTCATGACCGGCGGTCTGCCCCCCATCAAACGGACCGCCCATGAGGTCTACGCGCGCACGTTTGCCACGCTGCGCAAGCGCAATGAGGCGTACTACAAGAAATTCCCCGAGGACGTGAAGCGAGTCAGACGTATCGCGTCGTTTATACATAACTCTGACCCGACGACACACTCAATTCCTCTACCGGCGGGCGGTAGGCTAACTGTACCGGGCTTTTTGGCGTTAGGAATCGCGTTTGGCACGCATGGCGGGCTGGATGAGGTGCATAATACCGTGTTGCGGATGGATACGGACTTAGAGATATTTGGTTTTTTGACGCGGGGGACGTTGGCGGCTGTGGAGGCGGGGATTGCGTGGGAGGGACATCCTATTTACGCACTTTTACACGAGTGCATCTACTTTGCTAACCCCTCAACAAGGAGAGCTGAAGTGGGGGAGGAAGAGGTGCCTGAGCCGGGATGGGCAGCCTACCAAGTCGGCGCTCTAGACCCCCATTTCTCGTGGCTTCGCGGCGACGAGGCCATTTCCTCCCTCTTATCATCCCCCGAAACGCCCCTCTATTTCTCCGGGGAGATGATCTTCCCCATCCACATCTCCTCCTCTCCTTCTCTGTCCCCCTTCTTGGGGGCCGCCAACCTCCTTTCCAACCCGCGCTCCCCTATCTTCTCATCTGCCTTCCCCCTCTATGACCCCGGCCAACTCTCTAACAACCGCGTCCCGGTCTACGCCCTGTCTTATATAGAAGACATGTACGTCGACATCTCCTTCGCGCGGGAGACGGCCTCGATGATCAAGGGGATCAAGGTGTTGGAGACGAACGGGTTCTATCATGATGCGGTGCGGTCTAGGGCCGAGGAGGTGTTGGGGCTGTTGTGGAGGTTGAGGGATGATGAGGTTGATTAGGTGTTTGATTTGCCTCTTGATGTCGAGGATGAGGAGGACGGGGGGAGGATAGGGGAAAGGTTTGGCGGCGTGTTAGGGAGGTTGAAAAGGTTGGTCAGGGAAGCTACAAAGGCTACTTTGGGGAAGGGATATGAGGAGGGCGTTGAAGAGGATGGGGATGGCGGGGAGGTTGTTGTGAGGAGGAGGGGGAGTGAGGTTGTGGAGAGGATCGTGGTGATAGAGAGGAGGTTTGACTAGGGTAGGGGGCACCTACTGAGAGAGCGAGATAGCGTTGTCTGTGTTAAGATGGTCCTTCTTTTTACTTAATCTGAGGTCTATATTCCCGGATTCTCTCGTCTGTGCCAGAGGATACACTCACCCATCCCTTTAGCTCTCTACCCTACTCTATATACCCCCTTTTACACCCTCAACCTCAACGAGACTGCTTCCTAATCACCATCTACCCGTCATACATCCCTTTCTGTTCATACCTCTTGATGCCTCAGCTAGGAACCCTCCTAAACACTAAATCCCCTTCTGCTCCCCCCTTCTGTTCCCTCTCCTTCAAAATCCAACTCGCATCCCCCACAAACCTCGCCCCCGTCCCATCCTTCCTCCTCCCGTCCGCCACCACCCAGCAACCCCCTGCATCGACCTTACTCCTTACCTTCGCCGCTCCATCGGGTCGCTCGCTCTCTCCCTCGATGTACATCGCCTTTGCCGTCGCCGCGCCAAATAAGTTCGGCCAGGCCCTCCCCCCAACAACCCCCGGGGGATGAAGAAGTTTGGTGAAAGGGGATGGGGTCCGCACGCCGAGGGCTATGACGGGGGCAGACCCGAATGGGAGGGTTGCCGGGTCGAGGGGGCGCGGGAAGGGAGTTGCCCAGATGTTACGGCGGTATGGAGGGGCGGGAGGGGTGAGAAATTGGATGTAGCTTTGCTGGAGGAGGAGGTCGCCTTGGGGGTTGGGGTGTTCTCCTCCTCCTCCTCCTTCTTCTGATGTATCGGGGGCTTTGCTGTTTGACGGAGACGAAGAGTTGGAGCGGAAGGAGGAGATAAAGGAGGCGAGCGAGTCGGATTGGGAGGGGGAGAGATGCAGATCGGGGTCGAGCGAGAGCAGGCCTTGTTTGGGGCCCCAGCCGCCGCCGCCGGATACTGGACGTTACATTAGTCTCTATTCTCTTGTAGAGTGGAAGGGGGAATAATCGAAGAGATGGGAATAAAACCGGGAATAGGGGAGAGACTTACCAACCCTCCTCAACTGCGCCCCACAACTCACCAATCTCGCCATTTGGTCCGCCGTCTTCCCCGCTAAATCCCCCTCCTCCCGCGGCACATACCTCTCTCTAAAGTCAATCTGCTCTAACATCGGCAGCCCAGCCTCGACATACCTTTTCGGGATCACCAACGCCCACACGTCCATCCCCGTCAGCTCCCCCTCATCGCTCGTCCAACCTTGCTTCTCCCTCTCCTTACGTCGGTGTTCCAACAGCGCCGGAATAACCTCCTCCAACTCCTTCGACGCCGGCACAGCCTGCCCGTCAACCTGCACCTCCTTGAGGATATTTCCCAGCGCAGAGACGACCTCTCTCGCCGGGGTGAGGGGTACCAGCGGCGCAAGAAGAGTGCTCACGCTGTCCTCGCGATACTGTAGCATCCTTTCCGTAAACACAATCTCTTGCTTTCTTTTTTGCCCGGGTACAGTCCGCTCCAGCAAAGTGGGAATCTCCCCCGGCTGGGACGCCGACCAGCGGGAGGCGAACAAAGTGTACTCCGTTCCTGTGGTGAATATGGTATTCGCCAGCGGCAACTTGACCTTCACATGCCCCGTGTACTCCACGCGGGGAATATGCACCTCCAGATGCGGCGGCTCTTGCCCCGCCTCTCCCTGGATATCCTCCCCCGTCATATCATCCCACAAACCTCCTAACCACCGTCCCCCCATCCACCCCCTAGCCACGCTAACCCCCTCCGCACTCACCAGTTGTCCCGTCCTCTTCTCCCAAACAGGCACCTCATCCACCACGGCGGCAAGACAATTCACGGTGCACCCTCTCGGCGCCTTTTGCGGGACGCGGCCAGGCACAGCGCCCGATGCTACAATGAGTTTGGCAAGGAAGTGCTCATCCTTTAACCAGTGGGCGAAGGATTGGGAGACGAGCACGATGGCGGCGCGGCGGGAGTGGAAGCGGGTTTGTTCGTCGCGGAGGGCGGGGTCGGAGGAGGAAGGGCCGGCGCCGATGCCGAGGGATTCTTCGAGGAGGGAGAGGGTTGCTTGCTTGGTTTGTCAGCTTCGTCCTTATTTACATTTATTTGACAGTAGATATTGTGACGTTTAGGGAAGAGAAGGAAACTAGAGGGATCAGAAGGAAAAGGAGAAGGGATACGAAGGGAAAAATAAACGGGGAAGAGGTCTTACCTGCAACTCTTCATTTGAAGCCCTCGAAGGGTCGAGGGAGATAGTTGCAGCGGCGAAATTCCGCCTGAGCGAGGGAGGGGGCCGTAAGATGGCCGAGCGTAGCCCTCGGCTTGGTAACGAGCGTCGGAGGGGAAACATTGCTGACAAATGGGAAAGATGGTTGTGATGATGCGGCATGGTGTTGAGCTTGAGATCAATTGAAGTTGGAATGCTTATCGATAAGGGAGCTGATAAGAAAGAGTGAGTGGTCCGTGCGGTGTGACATCATTATTAGGGTTATATAAGAGAAAGAGAGAGAGAGAGAGAGAGAGAAGAAGGGGGGAGGAGTGGTTTTAAAAGATTGGGGCTTCTTTAGGGTTGACTGTAGGAGAGGAGGAGGAAAAGGTGAGAAAGAAGGGAGAATTAAGATTAGTTTTTTTTTTGGGGGTAAGATTTGCTCTCTTTGGATTGCCAAGATACATCAAAACTTTAAACGAGAGGTCTATAGGTATAAAACAGAAAGCCAGCCCTATATAGCCCCTACGCATGATACCCGGCAACATAAATCAAAGTTCCCTCCCTAACCTAATAACTCGTCAAGAGTTCGAAGCCCAAACATATACCCGGTTTTCCTCCGCTAGTCTACCCAAGATAATTAGATAATTCCAAAGACGTCCAAGCCATACTCCATGAGGTATCCTCGTAAATAGCCAACCGGATCTCTCCCTAAATTTTTCATCCTCGCAATTGGATCCATCGCTTGTTCTCCAATGATTCCCTCGAGAGCCCTAACTCCTAGAACCAGAAAGCTCACATAACAACGCACTTCTCCTTCTCCCTCTTCCTTCCTCCATACCCAGCATAACCCTGAGCCCCGACCCCCGCCATCCCCGTCTCATCCCCCATAACACTCCTCGGACCTCCAACAACCGTCCCCGTCATCGTATCAGCCACACTCCACCCCGTAACATCCGTCCACACGCTACTCTCTACATCAACCTCCCGTTCTTTCTTCTTCCCCTTCCCTTTCTTCTTCGTCTTACTCCGTTTCGTACTCACGCTCCTCGCTAGCTGAGCCTGACTCCTTGTGCTCCTGTCCCGCCCAACATACGTCCCGTCCGGGTTGACCCATCCGGCAAGTACCGCCGCCGAGGGTTGTTGCACCGGCCCCGCTCCTATTAGCGGTATCGTGCGGGGGGGCAGAGGTGGGACAGGGGGTACGTTATCCGCAGGTGTTGCTTGACGACGGCGGGACGCGGTAGTCGACCGCCTGCTCCCCCTCCGCGACAAGACAGACGGCACGCGGCGTGCAAAGAAGAACCCTCTCCTTCCCCCCGCTCTACTCGCCGTTCCTGTTCTCGGGGTTGTGGCACCGTCAGCACAGCGGCCCCCTGAACCCGTACAGCATTGCTCCTGGGCCCCTTGGGCGCCCGGGAACAATTCCCTCCTCTGTGCCCGTGCCCGCTGTTCCCGTTCAACCTCCCCGCCAAACTCCCCATCTAAGAACTCTGCTCTGCGCTGAGCCATGCCCCGGGGTCGGCGGGGTGTTGGGGATAGGATGGGGGTGTCTGCGCGCTCCAGGAGGGCTGTGGTCGTGTTGATACCTAGCCCGGATGCCGTACCAGGTCTGTCGTCTGACGGACGGGGAGCTGAGTCGAAACCACCTTGGACTCCTTTAGGTGTGGAAATGATCAGGGGCATTGGCTCAGCCGGGGCAATAGATGTGGTTATCGGCAACGGGAGGGCTGAAGCTGGGCGCTGATGTTGGGGAGGGGGGCGGTAAGAAGAGAGTGTTGACTGGGGTCTCCTCCACGCCGTAGGCTCCCCCGTGGTAGGGGTTGCTGCTGGTGGTCGTGGCTGCGTAAGAGCAGCAGCGGGGGAGGAGTTGACCTGGTTGGGCGCCGTAACAGGCGGCGCCGATAGCGGATAGCTTGTGCTCTGGGAGGTTGTTTGGATCGGCCACGTCCTCGACACCGAAAGTCTCCTTCCCGGGAGCTCCTCTCCCTGACTCCCCGGAATTTGGAGGGTCAGCGCAGGAGGCTGCCCCTGGAGAGTGGACACACGCCTAGCTTGCTGACGAGGGGAGCTCGGCGGGGTGCTGTCGTAGATATTCTCCCCGTTCAGATACCGCGGGTCAGTTACCGTCGTAGGCCGCTGTGGTTGAGCCTGGACCTGAGCCTGCTGCTGAACCGGAGCCCTCACTGCCCCTGGCAAAGCCGGTAAAACAGGCAGAGCCGGCACTGGCGGGGCCCCGGGCCCCGGCACCACAGTCACGGATTGCCCCTCCATCGCCGGCATCGAAACCCTGTTATTCCCTGTCCCCGGAGCGACGGTATTTGACCTCCTCACCTGCGGCACCATCGAAGCCGAACTATGCCTGTAGGGATGCCTCATTACCTCCTGCTCCTCCATCACCACCCCTCCCACAGCCCCAGCCGGCACGACGGGCGCCGGCACGGATGGGGTAGCAACCGGCACAGCCCCCGTAACCTGCGGCGTAACAACCGGCACCAACTCCGCGACGCCGCCAACCCCAACAGTTCCCTTCTGCATACTCTCCAACAACTTTTTAATATCCACGCCCCTCAAAAACGCCGGCAAATCTCCGGGATCCTCCTTCTGATACGGGGGCGGGGGCGGCACCCAGTT
>Ga0065720_1003713_pt1 | contig 13455 bp, 5 predicted proteins | sample Thericmetagenome_FD_59107 | JGI IMG/M metagenome (GOLD analysis project Ga0065720, IMG submission 59107) | Thermophilic microbial communities from the Joint Bioenergy Institute, California, USA of rice/straw/compost enrichment - eDNA_2 v2... | ecosystem: Engineered > Solid waste > Grass >... | reverse complement strand
GGCTCCCGGCCCGGGGCCGGACGGGTGCTGACCCGGTACAGCCAGCCGAGCCGTGGTTCGAGCATCCATTTGAACAGCATGCGCGTCTGCGGCAGGCACAGGATGATCGCGAGCGCGAAGGAGCAGGTGCCGATGGCCGCCACGCCCAGCGGGCCGTACAGCCACGGCTGGCTCAGCCACTCCATCTTCTTCGCGATCAGCACCACCACGCCGTGCAGGATGTACGCGTACAGGGTGCGCGTGCCGAGGTCGGAGAACCAGGTGGTACGGCGCGGCACCAGCGCCAGGATCGCCGCGGACATGGCCAGCGCGGCGACGAGCAGGGCGACGCGCACGCCCATGCCCATCCACCAGGACATCTTCAGCTCGGCGTAGCCGCTCTTGTAGTAGATCGGCCCAAGCTTGACGTGCGGTGCGATCAGGATCGCCACCACCGCGGCCCCGGCGAGGGTGAACACGCCCGCCACCTTCACCCAGGTGCGGTTGAGCATCTCCAGGTGCTCCTCGCGGAGATTGAGGCCGATCACGAAGAACGGCATGAGCCCGAAGAACCGGTCGATGCTGAAGTCGCCCGGCAGGTCGGCGAGGCCCGCGAGCAGGTAGACGATGATCGACAGCGTGATCGGGTAGCGCATGCGCTTCCACACCGGCGTACTCAGCCGCCACAGCAGCAGCGCCACCAGGTACCAGTTGAGCCACGCCGGATCGATGATCGTGAGGCTCCACTTCTCGCCGAGCGCGTAGCGCAGCACGGCGAACATGCACTCGACGATCACGTACGGCACCAGGAAGGTGTCGACGAGCTTGTTCGTCTTCGCGTTGGAGTTCCAGAACGTCCTGCTCAGGTAGCCACTGATGATCACGAACAGCGGCATGTGGAACACGTAGATGAACAGGTACGCCGACCTCGCCGAGTGCGCGGAGAGCGTGGGCACCAGCGAGTGCCCCATGATCACCAGGGCGATCAGCAGGAACTTGACGTTGTCGAGGTAGGGGTCGCGGCGCCGCTTCTTCACCGGCGCGGCCGGGGTGACCGACGGCGCGAGCCGGGAGGGCGGCGGCCCCTGCGGGGCGGCCGGGGCGGGGGCCGCGGCCTCGACCTGGCGCAGGGTCGCGGGCGGGATCGCCTCGGGCGCCGTGTACGGGCTCACGAACGCGTGCGGGCCCGGCTCCTGCGGCCCGGCGGGGCGGCGCGGCCCGGCGAGGTCCTGCGGCCCGGCCGGGTCGGGCAGGCCCGCGGGACGACGCGGGGTGGCACGATCGGGCGCCCCGGCCAGGCCGTGCGGGCCGGCGAGGTGCTGCGGGCCGGCGAGGTCGTCCGGGCCGGCGGGATCGCGCCGGACACCGGGGTCGGGCCGGAGGCCGGGCTCGGGCCGGCTCCGCGGCCCGGGAGCGGCCGCCTCCGCGCCCGGCGCGGCCTCGGCCGGGGACAGCGGCCACAGGCCAGGGGCGGGGGCGGGCTCGGCCGCGGGCGGCGAGGCGGGCGGCATCGGGGACGCCGTGCCGTACCCGCCGCCGGAGGCGTACGGGGCCGGGAAGGACGGGCGATCGAGGCCGGACGGCGGCGTGGGCGCGGCGGCGGACGCGGGCGGGGCCGGATGCCCGCCGCCGAGGGCCGGATCGGCGGCGGGCGGCGCGCCCGCGGACGGCTCGATCGTGGGGAAGGTGGACGTCGGCGCGGCCGCGAGGTCGTCCTCGAAGCCGGGGCCGGGTACGGCGGGCGTGGCCGGCCGGCCGCCGGCCGCCGACCGCGACGCGGGGGAGAACAGGGACGGACCGGCCTCCCGGGCGGCGGCCCGCGTCGCGCCCGGCTTGCGGCGCGGCAGGGGCGACCTGGCGCCCGGCGAGGCGTCCGAGCCCTCGGCGGACGGCTCGGCGGCGTCGCCGCTCTGCCGGGCGGCGGCCTGCGGCTCACCGGACGGCGGCGTGGCGGACGAATCCGCGTTCGGTGACGGCTGCTGCGCCACGGACCGGGTCGACGACTTCTTAGGACGCTCCCAGAACGACCAGTCGTCGTCCGGGGAGGATTCGACATGAGGGATGGGCGGCACGGGTGGGAGCGGGGCTCGCGGGGCGCCTGACGACGCCTCTGCTCCGGGCCGGTCCGCCGCCTGATCCGGCGGGTCCGGCCAGGCGGGCACCCGGTCCATCTGGCTGGTCGGCGCGTCCTGGTCGATATCGGGGGGATCCCCCTTGTCCGTGCGCGGTACCGGTGCGTGGAAGGACGATCGGGTGTCGCTCACTGGGGAAACGCTCAGCTATCTGTCGAGGACGGAGACGTCGGGCGAGAACGCCGGCCCGAATCAGGCGATCGAAGCGGTAGGCGTCCTCGCCAGATTCACCCACCATAACGTGCCCCCGGGGTCCTGTCGTCCGCACTCAGCGAACCATGTCCGCACCGTGACCAGAAGATCGACCGCCGCCTATGGTCGCCGCGGCCGCGGGTTCGCGCCGGGCCGTATCCGCTCACCGAGCGTGATCATCACTGGTGATGGGATCGGCGCGCGGTCTGGCGGGACGAATCCGGAATTGTCGCGTTCCAGATGCGTCCCAGCTCGCCGGTGAGCGTGCCCCGGGGGCGCGGACGGTGCCCGGGGCGGGAACGCACCATATGCCGCCTGGACGGCCCTGGATCCGGCTTCACCCGCGCCAGGTCGCCGTGGGGCCGTCGCCGGCCTGGGGACGGAACGGCGGAGGCGGCCTGAGCAGGCCGCCTCCGCCGCGCCGTACGTGCCGCCGGGCCGCTCTCGCCCGGTGCGGGCGGGCCTCAGGAGGTGCAGACGTTGGTCTTGTTGTCGACGACCCGGGCGCTGTCGGGNATCTTGAGCGGCACCTTCACGCCGTCCCAGTCCTTGCCGATGACGAGCTGGATGAGCGGGGTCCGCGCGGTCCCGGCCTGCGCGTCGTTGGCGCCGGGGGTGGCGCCCGGCGCGGTGAACGGCGTGACGGTCCCGGTCGGCTTGACCCGGCCCGCCTCGGGGGTGACGCCCTTGGTGAGCAGCTTGCCGGCCACGGGAGCGGCGTAGTCCGCGCCGTCGGCGGCCTTCGCCGGGTACAGCACCTTCGTCTTGGCGAACTCGGTGCCGTCGGGATTGAGCGCGTTGCCGACCGCGACGACATTGAAGCCCTGCTCGGCGAGCGCCTCGGCGGCCTCCTTCGCCTTGCCCTCCATCCTGGTGCCGTTGAGCACCTGGATCCGGATCTGGTTCGGCTTGATCGCCGGCTTCTTGGGGGCGGCCGAGGCCGAGCTGCTCGCCTTCGGCGTCGGCGAGGGCAGGTCGACGTCGCTGCGGATCGCCCGGAACAGGTTCTCCGCGTCGGGCTGCTTCCACTGCACGCGGTTCTTGTCCTCGGGGTACGCCTCGACCGGCACGGTGATGAACTTGATGCCGCCGGAGATCATCTTGCGGCCGCTCTGCGCCATCTCCAGCAGCACCTCGGTGTTGAGGTTCTCGTCCATCTCCACCGACCTGGCGGCGGCCTGGACGAAGTTGAGCAGCTTGTTGGGGTCGGTGAGCAGGTCGGTGCTGACGGCCTTCTTCACCACCTGGTTGAGGAAGACCTGCTGACGCTTGATCCGGCTCAGGTCGCTGCCGTCGCCGATGCCCGAGCGCAGCCGTACGTAGCCGAGGGCCTCCTCGCCCATCACGACCTGGCGGCCCGCGGGCAGGTCGAGCTTGGAGTACTTGTCCTTGACCGCGTGCGGCAGGCAGATCTCGATGCCGCCGAGCGCGTTCACGATGTTCTTGAAGCCGGCGAAGTCGACCTTGACGTAGTGATCGATGCGGATCTTGGTGTTCGCCTCGATCACCTTGATCGTGCATACGATTCCGCCGTCGTTGAACGCGGCGTTGATCATCTCCAGCCGGGGCGCGATCGGGGCGCCTGTCTTCGGGTTCTGGCACTCGGGATGCTGCACCATCGAGTCACGCGGCAGGCTGATCATGAGTGCCTTGTCCCGCTGCGGCGAGATGTGCATGATGATCAGCGTGTCGGTGCGCTCCCCGACCGTGTGCTGGCCGTACTTGTGGTTCTCCGCGCCGGCCCGGGTGTCGGAGCCGACGAGCAGGATGTTGAGCGCGCCGGTGTTGTTCACCGGCCGGTTCTTGCCCAGCGCCGCGTTGATGTTCTTGCGGTTGATGCCGCCGAAGGTGTCCCGATAGATCTTGTACGCGCCGAGCGTGACCATCACCATGACCGCGGTGAGCACCACGCTGATGTAGGCGAGCACGCGCATGCGCAGGCTGCCGCGGTCCTTCGGCGGCGCGCCCTTGCCCGCCGCACGCCGCCGTTTCGGCGGCTCCTCGCCGGCGTCCGGCTCGTCGTAGACGTCCTCCTGGTGCGAGTCGATCGTCTGGACGCCCGCGGCGCGGGAGCCCGCCGGGCGCGCGCCCTGCGGGTCGCCCGGGTACGGCCCGCCGGGCCGGCGGCCGGGCGGGCGGGGGGCGGTGCGCGGGCCGGGGCCGGGCGGCATGCCCTGCGGCGCGTATCGCGGGTCGGGCTGCGGGCCGCGGCGTGCGCCGACCCGAGGGTCGCTGCGGAGGCCGGGCTGCGGCGGGCGTGGCGGAACGCCGGGCTGCGGGCCGCTGAGGGGATCGCCGCCGTAGGCGGGCATCTCCGCGCCTCCGGCGCGGCGCGCGGCTCTACGGCCCCTGGCGGGAGGCGCCCCGCGATCCCTGGGGGCGTGATCCTGCAGGGCGGCGTGTCGATGCTCGCTCATTTTGCCCCTGAGGTTAGGCCACCGAGACAGCTCGGGGACGGCCGACCGGCGGGCTGGTACCACCGATCACGGTTTGCTGCGCTGGATGATCTGGCGGTCAGCATACCTAGATACGGACATTTGGCGTGGCGTGTTCCAGAGTGCTGGGACGAGATTGCCAGGAAACTCCCAGCTAGCCGCCTTGATCACGACTACGGCACAGGGCGGTCACGGCGGCGAGGAAGGCGAGCGGCACGGCCGGAAGGACGTAGCGGTAGTCGAACTCGGCCGTCGCCGCCGGTACCACGAGCAGGGCGACCGCCGTCACCCAGGGCAGGATCCAGGTCGCCGGGCCGTACCGGGGGCGGGGTGCGGCGGCTGCGCCGGAGCGGCGCAGCCGTCGCACCCCGGCCGCGACCGGCGGCGCGAGCAGCACGGCGAGCAGCACCGTGCCGGGCAGCCGGGCCACGTCCTGATAGCCGCGCAGGATCCCCGCGTACGGCTCGGCGACCACGGTGGTGATCGGGCCGCGCTCGTACTCCCGCTCGGCGAGCTCGGCCCCGACGGTCGCCGGATGGCGGCTCGGCGGCGGCGGTGACGCGGCCGGGAACTCGTAGAGGTCGTAGATCTCCCGGGTGGGGTAGACCGGCCGGCCCCAGGTGAACGAGCGGGCGAGCTCGGTGGCGACCGAGGCGAGGTAGTCGAGCGGCTGGCTGCGGATCGCCAGCACGGCGAACCGGGCGGCGAGCGCGTCGGTGCTCGCCCGGAACGTGATGCCGGGGAGCCGGACGAGCGGCGAGTCGTCGTTCCAGATGTACTCCTGGGACGGCGGCCGCAGCGCCGGGGGCCGCGGGTCGCACAGTACGGCGAGGTCGCCCGGGGGCCGCATCACCGCGCAGTCGGCGAACGACATCGTCCGGGCGTAGAGGAACACCCCGTTCGCGCCGACCAGCCCGATCCGGTGGTGGGTGCTCCAGAACCAGGCCGCGTAGCCGCCGAGCGGCAGCGTCACGGCGACGGCGAGCGCGGCGGCGGGCACGAGCCGCCGCCACCCGCGCCGCCGCGTGCGCAGCAGGAACCACACCCCGAAGATCACGATCAGCGGCAGCCCGATGCTCCTGGTGAGCGCCGCCGCGGCGAGCAGCAGCCCGGCCGCGACGCCCGCGCGCGGGCCCGGATCGCGGCGCATCGCCACCGCGGCCGCGGCGAGCGTGAGCAGCGCGAACAGGGTGTCGCTCACGAGCAGGTGCTCAAGCTGGATCTGGTACGCGTCGAGCAGCACCGGCACCGCCGCCACCGCCGCCGCGCCCCGCGGCGCCACCCGCGCGGCCACCGCGTAGACGATCACGCCGAGGGCGAGCCCGAGCAGGTGCTGGGCGAACGCCACCACGGCGAAGCTGTGGAACGGCTCCAGCAGCCGCAGGAACATCGAGTACCCGGCGGGCCGTACCAGGTCGGGACTCGGCCGCAGCGCGGTCACCACATAGGTGTACGAGTCGGGGAACCACAGCGCGGGGCGGAACCCCAGCATCGCGGCGGCCCGCAGCGCCACGGCCACGGCGAGTACCGCGAGGAACCACCGGTGCCGCCGGATCCGGGCCCGGACGCCCGCCGCCCGGCCCGCGGTGGCGAGGGGCGCGCCCACGGGCGGCGCGGACCGGCCGGGCAGGGCGGTGCCCGGCGCGCTCATCGCCCCCTCACCGGCCCTGTCCACCCGCGCTCCTTCCCTCGGCGCGCTCCGGCCCGCGGATTCTGTCGGAGCCGCTCGCTATCGTGACCAACCGATTACTCACCGTAGGAGGTGTCCATGCCTGACGACCGCGGCGCCCGCGCGTCGCACCGGACCGTCGCGCCCGCCGCCCCGCGTCACGTGCCGGAGACCGCCCCTGGCGTGCGACGACCGCGTCGATTCCGCGCCGGACCCACGGCACGCTACCCGATCCGTTCCCGGCCCGTGCCCGGTGCGCCCGCCGGGGGCCGCACCCGGTGCGCGGCCCTCCGCTTTCCGGCCGGGCGACGGTTCGCCCGCTCCGGGCCACTAAGCTCGCGGCCAGATGAAGGTGACGTGGGGCGGACGCGCGGGGTGGCCCTCGGCGGGACAGGTGCTCGCCGTGGCCTCCGCCGTCCCTGCGCTCGCCCTCACCGGCTGGCTGCTCGCCGGGGTGGCGTTGCTGCTGCTCGGCTGGTTCGGGCCGATCCAGATGATCCTGCTCGGCGTGGCCCTGGCGTTCCTGCTCGGGCGGTACGGCCTGCGCCGCATGCCCGAGACGGTGGAGGCGACCGCCCGGCAGACGGCCGCGCTGCTCGGCGTCGCGCTCGCCTTCGGGATCTTCAACGGCGTCCTGCACACCGAGCAGTTCATCGTGCGCCGCGACCCGGCGACCTACGCGCAGTACGCGATCTGGCTCGCCACCGAGGGCACCCTGCCGATCACGATCGACCTCGGCGCGTTCGGCGGCCCCGACCCGGCGCTGCGCTTCGACAGCGTGGGCTTCTACGGGGTGGGCTTCCACGGGGCGGGCCCGAACCCCGCCCCCGGCGACGGCGATCCGGGGTCGCAGCCGGACGCGCGGAACGCGCTGCCCCAGGTGCAGCCGCAGTTCATGCCGGGCACGCCGATCATCCTCGCGTTCGGCCACTGGATGGGCGGCGTCCCGGGCCTCATGCTGATGCCCCCGCTGCTCGGGGCGCTCGCGGTGCTCACCTTCGGCGGCACGGTCGCCCGCCTGGTCGGCGCCCGCTGGTCCGTGCTCGCGGCGTCCACGCTCGCGGTGAGCCTGCCCATCCTCTACACCTCCCGGGCCGCGTTCAGCGAGACCTGCTCGCTCATCCTGCTGTTCGGCGCGATCAACCTGCTGCTCGACGCCCGTTACCGGCTCCGGGCGAGCATGCTCGGCGTCGGCTTCCTGCCCGCCGCCCCCACCCCGCTGCCCGAGGATCCGGGCCTGGGCCACCGCCCGCGCCGGTGGCCCTGGGCCGCGGGCCTGTCGGCGCGGCTCGGCCTCCGCTCCGCCGGCTCCGGTGCCTCTCCTGCCGCGGCCCCGGCCCCGGAGCCTGCCGCCGGCGCGCCCGGGCGGCCGGTGCCGGACGGCCGGGAGCCTGGGGAGCGGGTCCCCGAGACGGGCGGAGCCGGGCTGGTCCGCGCACTGGCCCTGACCCGGGCGATCCAGGCGGGCGACGCGAAGCTCGTCGCCGCACTGGCCGGGCTGATCTTCGGGCTCGCGCTCCTGGTCAGGATCGACGCCCTCCGCGACGTCCTGCCCGTGCTCGCCTACGCGGGCATGCTGATCGCCCTGCACCGCTACCGCACCCGCCGGAGCTCCGCCCGAGGACGCCCGGACCGGGCCGGCGCCCCGGCCACGCCGTCCGAGCCCGCCGCGCCCGCCGCCGCGGGGGCGGGGGCGGAGCCCCCGGCCGCGGCCACGAGCGGCACGGCGGCCCCGGCCGCGGCGTCCGGCGGAAGCGGGCACGCGAAGCAGTGGTCACCTGGGCCCGGCGGGGGTCCCTCCGGCGTGGGCACGTCGGCCGTGCTCGCCGCCGGTTCGGGCGGGCCGGGGTCGGCTCGGGTGTCGGACACCGTTCGCATAGCGGATTCGGACGTGGCCGGGGAGGGCGGCCAGGGGGAGCAGGGGCCGGCTGATCCGGATGGCGGCTCGGGTGCCCGCTCGTCGGCGGTGCTCGCCGCCGGTTCGGGCAGGCCGGGATCCGCCTCGGGGCCGGAGACGCCCGGCGTGGCGGCCGCGGCCGCGGCGGCCGGCGAGATCGGCGCGAGCGGGCGGATGGAACAGGGCGTGCCGCGCCCGGGCCCCGGCTCGTCCGATGGCGGTCCGCCGGATACGCCTGCCGCCGGTGCGGGCGGTCCGCGACCGGCCTCGGGAGCGGCCGGCCGGGCGGGAGCGGGTGCCCGGCGGGCGGACGGGCCCGCCGTGGGTCTCGCGGCGGACGTGGTCGCACCGGACGGGCGGCTCGGGCCGCCGTTGCTGGCCGGGCTGCTCGCCGGGGGTGGCATCGGCTTCCTCGCCGCGTACCTGCTGGCGCGGCCGTACCTGGCCGATCTGTCGGACTCGCTGCGGCCGCTGCTGGCGATCTGCGCGGGCGTCGGGGTGCTGACCGTGCTCGGCGTGGCGCTCGCCCCCCGGCTGGGGCGGCTGGCGGCGGGCGTGGTGCGCCGGCCCTCCGGGCGGGCCGCCCGGCTGGTGCCCGGGCTCGCCGCCGGGCTCGTGGTCGCCGTCGTGGCGGGCTTCGCGGTACGGCCCTGGGTGCAGACCGTGCAGCGCACGCCGACCACGGCCGAGGACATGCTCACCGCCGACTTCATCGCCAAGACGCAGCTCGCCAACGGGCTGCCGGTGGACGGCACGCGGCTGTACTACGAGGACTCGCTGTACTGGCTGTTCTGGTACGTCGGCGTCCCGGCGGTGGTGTTCGCCACCTTCGCCGCGGCCGCGCTCGCCCGCCGCCTGGCCCGCGGGGACGACTTCGTGTGGCTGCTGCCGCTGGCGATCATCGCCTGGACCACGGTGACGACGCTGTGGCGGCCGGCGATCACGCCGGACCACCCGTTCGCGTCCCGACGGCTGGTGCCGATCATCATCCCGGGCCTGATCCTGCTCGCGGCCTGGGGGCTGCGCTGGGCCCGCGCCCGCGTCCGCCGCGCCGGTCACGACCGGCGGCGGCAGAACGCCCTGCTCGCCGCGGGCGCCCTGCTGCTGCTCGTGCCGGGCGCGGTGACCTCGGCCGGCACGGCGTTCATCCCGGTCGGCCGGGGCGAGGCGGCGGCCGTGGCCGGGCTGTGCCGGTCGATCCCGGGCAACGCCTCGGTGCTCATCGTCGAGCGGGTGACCGGCGACCGCTTCACCCAGCTCGTACGCGGCATGTGCGGCGTGCCCACCGCACGCGTGATCGTCGCGCCGGGCGCCGACGTCCCGCCCCCCGCCGACGTCACCCGCCTCATCGCCCGGGTGCGCACCGCGGGCCGCGTGCCGGTCCTGCTCGCCGCCGAGCCGTCCCAGCTCGCCCCCTACGGCACGCCCACCCTCGCCCTCTCCCTGCGCACCCGCCAGGACGAGCGCTCCCTCGTCAGCCCGCCCGACGGCACCTGGACGCTCGCCGTCGACGTATGGCGCACCGTGCCCCGCCGGTAGGCGCGCCGGTCCAGGACCCAAAGGTCGGACCGTGGTTGTTCGGGCGACCGGTCGCACTGTTGCGCGTCCTCGCCGACCGCGATCACGGGCTGCGGCATCCCACCCTTGCCCCGCCGGCCCGGCACCCGAGCAGCGCTCCCCTGCGACCTGCCCGGGTGGCGTCCGGACGCTCGCCTTTCGGCTATGACGCGCAGTGCACCGGTAGGGGATTGCCCGCCGAGGCCGGGCCTCCGGCTCGTTGCCCGGTGGCAGGGACGAGGGCCGGTCACCACAGGGTCGCGAGCTGGTCGGTGACGAGTTCGGCCGCGGCCGGGGGGAGGTCGCCGGCGGCGATGAACGGGAGGAGGGCGGCGACCAGGGAGGCGGGGTCGGAGGCGGTGGCGGCGGCCGACTTGAGGGCCGGGGCCGCGGGGTCGTCGAGCGTGGGGGCGAGGCTGACGTAGCGCATCCACGCGGCGATGCCCAGGGCCGCGTAGGACGGGGTGGCGCCCGCGGCGAGCCGTTCCTTGAGCACGGTGATGAGGCGGAGCGGGAGCTTGAGGGAGCCGTCGGCGGCGACCTTCGCGGTCTGGTGGCGGAGGGCCGGGTTGGCGAAGCGCTGCCGCAGCCGGCGCTTGTAGGCCTCGATGTCGAAGCCCTCGGGCACCGGAAGCGTGGGGGTGATGTCCTGGTCCATCAGCGCCCGCACCGCCTCGGCCACGTCGTCGCGGGCGACCGTCTCGGCGATCGTCTCACAGCCGTGCAGCATGCCGAGGTAGGCGATGAGCGAGTGGCTGCCGTTGAGCAGCCGCAGCTTCATCAGCTCGTACGGCGCGACGTCGGGCACGATCAGCGCCCCGGCCTTCTCCCAGGCGGGCCGTTCGGCGGCGAACCGGTCCTCGATCACCCACTGGCGGAACGGCTCGGTCGCCACCGCGGCCCGGTCGCGCACCCCGAGCGCCGCCGCCACCTCGTCCAGGTCCTCCGGCCGCGGCGCCGGCACCAGCCGGTCCACCATCGAGCTGGGGAAGGCCACGTTCTCGTCGATCCACTCCCGCAGGCCCTCGTCCGCCGCGGCCCGTACGGCGTCGCCCACCACCTGGCCGTTGTGCGGCACGTTGTCGCAGGAGAGCACGGTGACCGGCCCGCCGCCCGCCTTGGCCCGCCGCTCCAGCCCCGCCACGAGCCAGGTGATCGTGTCCTGGCCGGGCAGGTACCCCTTCTCGGTCACCGTGATGGTGACCACCTTGATCCGCGGATCGGCGAGCCGCTCCACCACCTCGGCGCCGAACCGGGTCTGGCGCAGCGAGCCGTACACCCGCAGCTCCACCGGCCGCGGGCCGCCGTCCCGGACGAGCACGCTGAACAGGCCGTCCTGCGCGGCGACCACGTCCACGGTGGCCCGGGACCGCATGCCCGCGGCGCAGATCCCCCACCGGCGGTCGCCGGTGACGGCCATCGCCTCCTCGGTGTAGACGACCTGGTGGGCGCGGTGGAACACGCCCAGGCCGAGGTGGAGCACGCCCACCTCCAGGCCGGCGGGGTCGATCAGCGGCCGGGCCGCCTCGGGCAGGCGGTCCAGCGTGCCGAGGCCGAGCGGCGGCTCAGCGGTCATGGCGCTCCCTCGTGTGTGCGGATCAACGGTGACGTCAGCGGCCCCGGCGTGCCGGGGTCACCAGTCGTGCATCGTGCCGTCCTCCAGGCGGTTCACCGGCAGGTACGCCTGGCGGTAGGGGTACCTCGCCGCCAGTTCCTCGTCGATGTCGACGCCGAGGCCGGGCTCGTCGCCGGGGATGAGCATGCCGTCCTCGAACCGGTAGGAGTGCGGGAACACCGCGTCGGTCTCCGGGGTGTGCCGCATGTACTCCTGNATGCCGAAGTTCGGCACNGAGATGTCCAGGTGCAGCGCGGCGGCCATGCACACCGGCGACAGGTCGGTCGCCCCGTGCGANCCGGTCCGCACGTGGTAGAGCGCGGCGAGGTCGAAGATNCGCCGCAGGTGNGTGATGCCGCCCGCGTGCACCACGGTGGTCCGGATGTAGTCGATGAGCTGCTCGGTGATGAGCTGCTGGCAGTCCCAGATCGAGTTGTACACCTCGCCCACCGCGATCGGCGTCGTGGTGTGCTTCCGGATCGTGCGGAACCCCTCCTGCAGCTCCTCGCTGATCGGGTCCTCCAGCCAGAACAGCCGGTACGGCTCGGCCGCCTTGCCCAGCCGGGCCGCCTCGATCGGCGTGAGCCGGTGGTGCACGTCGTGCAGCAGGTGGAAGCCGAACCCGTGCGCCTCGCGCACCGCGTCGAACAGCTTCGGCGCGAAGTCGAGGTACTTCTCCGAGGCCCACACCGCCTCCTCGGGGGCGGTCCCGGCGGTGGCGGGCTCGTAGAAGTCGTGGTCGTCGCTGACGCCGTAGGTGTGCTCCAGCCCGGGCACGCCGCACTGCACGCGCACCGCCTTGTACCCGGCCTTCAGGTACCGCCCGACCTCGGCGACGGCCTCGTCGACGGTCTGGCCGTTCGCGTGGCCGTACACCATCACCCCGGACCGGGCCTTGCCGCCGAGCAGCTGGTAGACGGGCATGCCGGCGGCCTTGCCCTTGATGTCCCACAGCGCGGTGTCGACCGCGGCGATCGCGGTCATGGTGACCGGGCCGCGCCGCCAGTAGGCGCCCTTGTAGAGGTACTGCCAGATGTCGTTGATCCGGGAGGCGTCGCGACCGATGAGCAGCTGGCAGACGTGGTCCCTCAGGTAGCTCGCCACGGCGAGCTCGCGGCCGTTGAGCGTGGCGTCGCCGACCCCGGTGAGCCCGCTCTCCGTGGTGATCTTCAGGGTGACGAAGTTGCGGCCGGGGCAGGTGACGATGACGCGGGCGTCAGCGATCTTCATGTCTCTCCTTGCGGTACCCCGGGCGTCCGCGGGTCCGGCCCGGTGCCGGGGGCCGGTCCGGTGGAGGCCCGGACGATCAGCGCCGAGTCGAGGACCTGCCGCGGCGCGTCGTCCCTGGCCGCGAGCACCCCGAGCAGGGTGTCGACGGCGGCCCGGCCGGCGCGCTCGCCGTTCAGGTCGACCGTGGTGAGCGCGGGGGTGGCCATCGCGGCGAAGGTGATGTTGTCGAAGCCGGCCACGCTGATCCGGCCCGGCACCGGCACGCCGCGCTCGGCGAGCCGGGCGAGCACCCCCAGCGCCATCACGTCGTTGTAGGCGACGACGGCGGTCGCCCCGCAGGCGAGCACGAGGTCGGCGGCCTGCAGCCCGGACTCGAACCGGGGCGCGAACGGCCCGAACCTGGTCACCTTCATGCCGTGCCGCTCGGCGCGCCGCAGCCCCTTCACCCGCTCCCGGTTGCTCCACGAGCCGCGCGGGCCGTTGAGGTACGCCACGTGCCGGTGGCCGAGCGCGGCGAGGTGGTCGAGGGCCTGCCGCATGCCGCCCGCGCCGTCCATGATCACCGAGGGGTGGCCGGGGACCGAGCGGTTGAGGAACACGACGGGGACGAGGCCGAGCACCTTGTCGAGCATCGGCCCGGTCATCCGCGACGAGCACAGGATGACGCCGTCCACCTGCTTCGCCATCGCGGCGACGAGCGCCGCCTCCTCGGCGCCGTCCTCCTCGCAGTCGGCGAGGAACACCGCGTG
>Ga0065720_1020640_pt1 | contig 13456 bp, 11 predicted proteins | sample Thericmetagenome_FD_59107 | JGI IMG/M metagenome (GOLD analysis project Ga0065720, IMG submission 59107) | Thermophilic microbial communities from the Joint Bioenergy Institute, California, USA of rice/straw/compost enrichment - eDNA_2 v2... | ecosystem: Engineered > Solid waste > Grass >... | reverse complement strand
AAGCGCGATCTGCATGCCCTGATCGAGGGCGAGGTACGCCGGCTGCCGCCTTCGATGCGAGAGCAGGCCGACTGGAGCTCGGCCGCCCGCTCGATCCTGGCCCGAGTGCTGCGCCTGATGCTGGCCCGGCCGTAGGACGCCTATATAACGCCTATATATCTAGTGCGAGGGACGCGGCAGGCAGGCGTCCATGGCGCCGATCGCAAGCGGCCCCTCGCAGTCCAGGCAAACAAAGCCCGCGGGAGCCAGCTCGCGGGCGAGCCCAAGGAAGCGCTCGTCGGCCCGGCCGAAGGGGTGGGCGTAGGCGCTCGAGCGCACCAGCAGCAGGTCGGCCTCGAGCGGCTGCGCCGGCGCGGGATGGCGCCCGACCCACTCGTCGAACTCGCCGACCCACACGTGCCGCTTGAGCAGCTCCGCGGAGATGGTGGGCGCCGAGCGCTCGAGCTCGGCGAGGCCGCGCCAGTACGGGTAGGCGAGCTCCATCCGGCCGACCACCCCGCGGCGGATGCAGGCCTGGGCCCAGTCGTCGCAGGAGGGCCGCTCCCAGGCGCGCCGCCGCGAGCGCTCCACGGCGTCACCGGCGTAGTTCAGATAGCCGAGGTCGTGATGGGCGTCGAAGCTGACGAGCTGCACCGCCTCGCCGGACTCGGCGTGCATCCGGGCGGCGACGTAGGCGCCCCACAGGTGCGAGTCGCAGACGAAGGCACGTCGGAAGCGGTAGCGCAGGCCAAGCTCGCGGGCCAGGGGAGAGGGGTCTTCAACCTCCCAGATCTCGGCCGGCTCCGCTCCCAATACGCGCAGGCGATCTGCGATCTCACCCCAGAGGCGCAGCTGGCGCAACGCCCCGAACCATTCCTCCAAATAGAAGCCGGCGCCGGCGGCGAGCATCTCGGCTCGCTCGTCGTCAAAGCGCGAGAGGTCGGGCGGGGGCAAGAAGAAGTCCCAATCGACGGAGACCAGCGTCGCCGGCCCCAGCTCGCCAGCGTCGCGACGCGCGGCGTGCTCGATCTCCTCCCAGGGGACGCGGTACGGATAGGGCTCTGCCACCAGCCGAGGCTCGAATGGGGCACGGCCCGGCAGGGCGCCTTTGAGGTCTGGTAGCAGGGATCGCGCGATCCGTAGGAGCCGCGGCGCGGATAGTGCCTCAGCGCGGCGTGCCCTCGGGCAGCGTTCAAGCTATGGCCGCCCTTCTTCATTCTGAGCGCTTCTGGCGGGAGCGTTTTACCCGCAAGGCGCAGGAGGAGATGCCGCAGCTGCTCGCCCACAGCGCGGTCGTCTCGCTTCGCTGCGAGCAGCTGGCCGCCCAACAGGGGCTATCCGACGAGGAGATCTCCCTGGCCGCGGTCGCCGGGCTGTGGCACGACGCCGGCAAGCTTCCCTCACTGGCGCGCAGCGGCTTTCACCCCCTGGACGGCGCCTGGGCGGTGCGCCACCTCGGCGAGGAGCGCCTGGCCGGCCTGATCGCCTGCCACTCCGGCGCCGAGCATGAGGCCGAACTCGCACGCATCCCCCTGGTTCCCTTCGAGCGCGAGCACTCGCTCGTCGCCGACATCCTCGATTGGTGCGATCTGACCACCGGGCCCGACGGCCGCATCCTCTCCTACGAGGAGCGCATGGCCGACATCGAGGCCCGCTACGGGCGCGACTCGGCGCAGATGCGCGCCCAGCTGGCCTTTGCCCCTCAGGTGGCGGAGATCCGCGCCCGGCTCGACGTATAGGTTCGCGCGGCGCCCGCACACCTGCACGGATCGCCGGCGAAATGGCGGCGGCGCGCACTGAGTCGCAAGAAGATCTGCCCGCGATGCTTGCCGTGATCCCGCTCCTGGATTTCTCGCGCACCGCGAGCGTCGTTTTGATCGCCGTCGGCCTGGCCATCCTGGTCGATCTGGCGCTTGAGCGCCGGCGTCGCTCCGACGAGGAGCGCCGGCCGAGCAGGGCCTATCTGGCGTCCGTGTCCTGCGCGGGCCTTGCGCTGGCTTTGATCGGCCTGCTCTCCCTGGCCGGCGGCTGACGCGCCTCGGCCGGCCCGGGAGGCCTTGCAAGCGAGGGCTCTTGTCTGCCGGACCGGCTCGAGCAGAGCGCCGCCCTCAGCCGCGGATCAGCTCGCGCAGGCGGGAGTAGGCGGTGGGCCAGTCGTGCGCCCACAGCCCGGCCAAAAGCAGGGCGGCCAAGCGCGAGCGGCGAAACGACGATACGGGGAGGCGCTCGGTCCGGGGCAAGAGGAAGCGCAGCAGCGGATTGCAGCGGCTCTTTCGGCGCAGCCTCGCCTCGCTCGCCACGAGCTCGGCAAAGTGGGACAGCGTCGCCTCTCTGCGTTCGGCAAGAACCGCTCGCGTGCGCAGATGGAGGCCCTGCTCCGAGACCCGGTAGCGCAGAACGTCCCGTCCGATGTTTCGGCCGCGCGCGCCGATCTCGGCCATCGCAAGCCACATTCCCCAGTCCTGTATGCCCGGGAACGCGACCCGCCAGCCGCCCGCGCGCTCCCAGGAGCTGCGCCGCATCATGGTGCAGCAGGGCAGTGGGTTCTTGTACAGGCAGAGCCAGGGGTCGAAGAACGCGCCGTAGCGCCGCTTGCCCTCCTGAAGCCCGAAGGTCACCAAGTTGCCCCAGGCCAGATCGAGCGAGGGGTCGCGATCCATCGCCGTTACCAAATCCTCCAACGCCCCCGGCAACAGCTGATCGTCGGCATCGAGCTCGATCAGATACTCGCTGGCCGGGTCCATCAGCTCGGCGGCGCTGTTGAGCGCCGGCCCGGGGCCGGAGTTCACCGTCCTCCTTGCCTTCTTGAGGGTGGTCTTGCCCCAGGGCGCCTCGAGCTCGTCGAAGGCCTTGACGCTTGCGGGGTCATCGGAAGCGTCATCGCAGATGATCACCTCGACCCAGTCCCGATCAGGGACGCTGGCCAGCGTCTCATGGATCGTGGCGGCGGCGTTGAAGTAGGGGATCAGGACGCTGACGCGGATGCTCACCCCGCCAGACTCGGCGCGCGCAGCCGGGCAAAGCCCGGTTTCTCGGTGTCTTTAGAGCGGGCGGGAGCGGCGGGCAGCCTTTCGCGCCGTCTCGGCGACCGGGCCGCTGATGTGTGCACGATCGCCGTCGGATGCGGCGCGGCCCGCGCGCGGGGCGCCTTTCCCCGCGGTGCCCTCGAGGAAGGGGCCGGTCCGGCGCCCGCTACGCCCTATTTTCAGCCCATGGAGACCCCAGTACCCGACCCCCCTGTCCGTGGCGATGAGCGGCCCGCTTGAGATCGCCCTCCCGGTCGGCCTGGCGATGGCGCTCACCGTCGCCCTGGGCCTCTTCGGCCTGGCCGTCCTCTGCTTTCTCATCGAGCACCTGCTGAACCGCTTCGCAAAGGAGCAAGACGACGGGCCGGCGCTCTTCGGGGGGCTCTGCCTGTTCTTGGCCCTGATCGCCGTCTTCGGGCACTTCGCCGACCGCCACCAGGATGACCGCCGGGTGGAGGAGAACCGCGCGATGGCGCGTGAGCTGACCGCGAAGCTGGCGACGCTGGGCGAGGCAGCCGAGGGCTATTACGCCGAGCACGGGCGCTACCCGGCCCGGCTCGCTGATCTGCGAGGCGATCCCAAAGCCAACCGGCTCTTGATCGGCGAGGAGCTGCCCGAGCTGCGCTTCGAGCCCTCAAGCGACCGCCAGAGCCTCTATATCGAGACCGCCGGCGACGGCTACCGCGACTGGCGCCGGCACCGCTTCGGCCTCTACCTCAAGAACGGCGAGGCGCGCCAGCACCCGTGCCAGTCCGACCCGCGAGTCTGCGCGGGCGATTGGTCGGCGGGCATCCAGGGCGAGGCCTGAGCGCGTCGCGTCGGAAAGTCCGGCATTGGCTGCGCCTCGCCCGTAGCTTCGCCTCATGGGCCGAGGGGAACAGAGCGAGGCGCTGATCGCCGACGTGCGCCGCGGCGCGGCCGAGCTGCCCGCGGTCTCGACGGCGGCGCGGCGACATCCCGAGCGCAACGAGGACTCGTTCGTCCTCGATCCCGAGGCCGGGGTGGCCGCGGTCTTCGACGGCATGGGCGGCGCCGCCGGCGGTGATCTGATCTCAAGCGCCGCGGCCGGGGCGCTGCGCGAGCAGCTTTCCTTCGTGCCGCCGCGCGATGACCTGCGGGCCCGGCTCGAGTGGCTGCGCGACGCCGTCGCCCTCGCCGCCCGCGAGGCCGCTGCGGCCCGCCCGAGCTTGAGCTCGGGGACCACCGGGATCGTCGCCTGCTTTGCCGAGGACCACCTGCTCTTCGCCGGGGCCGGCGACTCGCGGGCCTATCTCCTGCGCGACGGCGAGCTCAGGCAGCTGAGTCGAGACGACGACGCCTGGCCCGACGACGAAAAGCACGATCGCGCCCGTGAGCTCTGCGACCAGGCGCTGAGCGCAAGCGAGCTCAAGGACGTGGCGCGCTTCATGTTCGCCACCCGCAACCGGATCGGCCGCGACCTGTGCATGCTGGCCGGGGAGCGCCCGCGGGTCGACGGCATCGAGCTGGCTCCAGGCGACATCGTCATCCTCACCTCCGACGGCGTCCACGACAACCTGGCCCGCGACGAGATCGCCGCCATCGCCCGCGAGCACGCTGACGACACCCGGGCGCTGGTGCGTGCCTTGAACACAGCCGCCCGCGAGCGCGCCGACGACGAGGATCACCTGCGGGCCAAGGACGACGACATCACCGCCCTCGCCCTGCGCTACGAGGCCCTCTGAGGCGCCGGCGGCCCTGCGCCGTCTAGCAGTAGGGGATCTTCCAGAGCTTGACGTCGCGTCCGGGCACGCCGGAGCAGATCCGCAGCTTCTCGAGCTTCTTCGTCAGGACCTTGCGCTTTCGCCTGGCGACCTTGGTCAGCTTGCGCTTCGGCACCAGCATGTTGTCGAGCATGTGCGGGTCGCGGTTTAGGTTGTAGAGTTCGCGGTGGTAGATGCGACAGCGCAGGTTGGGCGTCAGCCGCTGCCAGATCGTGAGCTGCCAGCCCCGCTCGCGGACCGCGCGGTAGTTCTTGCAGCCGCCGCCGATCTCGAGCAGCAGGCGGCGCTGCTTGGACCACTTCGGCCGCTGGCCGCGCAGGAGCGGCAGCAGCGAGCGGCCGTCCATCCGCTTTTGGCCCTCGAGGCCGGCGAGCTCCATGAACGTCGGCGCCAGGTCGATCGTCCCGACGACGTCGCCGACGACCGGCGCGTACGTCCCGTCGCGCAGCTCGGCCGGCATGCGGATCGCGAAGGGGACGTTCACGGCCGCACGGTAGGGAAGGATCTTGCCCTTCGGCTTGCGGTGCTCGCCGAAGTAGATGCCGTTGTCCGAGAGGTAGGCGATCACGGTGCGATCGGCGATCCCCTCATCGCCGAGCTTGTTGATGATGTCCTGCACGCCCTTGTCGACCTCGCGGATCGCCGCCACAGTGCAGCGGAAGGTCTGCTCGATGCGGCGGTGCTCGGCCTTGCCGAGCCGCGGCTGGTTGCGAACCGCCGGCGGCTTGTCGCGGATCTTGGCCTCGTTGTAGCTCGGCGCCCGCTCGTAGGTGATCGCGCGATCCTGGTAGTAGTCGTCGATGTCGTCCATCAAGGGGGTCGGCGCCTTGCGCCCGCACTGCTCGTGGTCGGACTTCGAGAAGTGCGGTGCGTAGTAGGAGACCCAGAGGAAGAAGGGCTCGGCGGAGCGGGTCTCGATGAAGTCCAGTGCGGCCTCGGTCGTCCTCGTCGTCAGGTAGTCCTCGGGGTCGGTGCCGAAGTTGAGGATCTTGCGGCTCGGGGTGCGGCGCGGGTCCCAGAAGGAGACCTCGTAGTCGTAGTACTTGGGCCGCACCGGAGTGCCCCACCAGTAGGTCCAGCCGGGAGCGGGCTCGTAGCCGCCGCCCGTCTCCGGCACGTCCTCGTACTTGTTGAGGTACTTGCCGACGAAGCCCGTCTCATAGCCGGCATCGCGCAGCCAGCGGGCGATGTGCTGGTCCTTGTCGGCCATCAGCTTGTAGTTGTTCGAGAAGACGCCGTTGTTGTGCGGATAGGCGCCGGTGAGGAAGGCGGCGCGGGCGGGGCAGCAGAGGGGAGGGGTGGCTAGGCCGTTGCGAAACAGCGTGCCGCGGTCGACGAGCCGGTTGAAGGTCCGCGGCATCGCCTGCCGGTTGAAGGTGTTGAGCGACTGATCGTCGGTCATGACGACGATGAAGTTGGGCCGCGGATCGGAGGCGCCGCGAACGCCGGCCTTGGAGTCGGGCCCCGAAGCCGCGGCGAGCGCCCCGGCGAGGATCAGCGCCGGCAGGGCGACGAGCGAGAACAAAGAGCGGGAGAGGGCCCCTTTCACGCAGCGAGGGTGCGCCCTGCGGCGCACCCTCACCGTGCTTTCGCTTTTGCGCCGGAGCTAGCCGCAGAGTGGCTGTCCCGACTCCTCGTCGCGGCCGGCGATGCCGTTGCAGCCGTGCAGCTCCTCGAGGCGCTCGGCGTAGCGCTCGGCCACCTCGCTGATCTCGGGCGGCAGGATGTCGCCGAGGAAGCGGGGCGGCACCGTGGCCGGGCCGATCAGGTTCTCGAGCTGGTAGGGGTCGGCCTCGAGGTCGTAGAGCTCGGCGCCGCCGAAGTGGCAGTTGCCGTCCTTGGGGCCCTTGGCCCACTCGACATAGAGGTAGCGCTCGTCGCGGATCGCCCGGTAGCCGTGGTAGCAGGCGTTGGCGATCTGCAGGACCAGCTCGCGGTTCTCGGGCCACTGGGAGTGATCGCCGCTCAGGATGCCGACCAGCGAGCGGCCGTCCATCGTCCGGCAGCGGCCCGTGCCCGGCATGCAGGGCTCGGCCTCGGCGAGCTCGAGGAAGGTCGGCGCCAGATCGATCGTCGCCACCATCTCGCCCAGTCGGCTGACCGGCTTGGCGCCGAGCGCCTTGCGCGGGGCGCGGATCGCAAACGGCACGCGCAGGGCCTCCTCCCAGGGGCGGATCTTGCCGCGCACCGAGCGATGCTCGCCGAAGTAGTAGCCGTTGTCGGAGACATAGACGATGATCGTGTTCTTGAGCTCGCCCGCCCGGCGCAGCTCACGGACGATCTGGGCCACCGAGCGATCGACGGCCTGCAGCGTCGCCACCGCGCAGCGGTAGTGCTTGACGATCTTGCGCACCTTCCCGCGGCGCAGGCGCGGCGCGCGCACGATCTCGGGCTTGTCGGAGATGTCGCGTTCGTTGAAGTTCGGCGACTTGGGCAGCGGCAAGCGCCGGAAGCGCTTCTTCCAGTCGCGCTTCAGCGGGCTCGGGGCGCCGCGGCCGCAGAACTTGTCGTTCGAGCGGCGCGGATGCGGCGCGTAGTGGCTCGTCCAGAGGAAGAACGGCTTGTTGCGCTTGGCCGAGCGGCGGATGAAGCGCCGCGACTTGGCGGTGATCCGATTGGTGACGTAGTTGCGCTTGCCGCGGTAGCGCCGCTTGGGGCCGCCCTGCTCGGAGGCCCGGTAGTTCTCGTAGTGGGGCTTGCCGAGGATCGCCCACCAGTAGTCGTAGCCGGCGACCGGGCGGCGGCGGTCAAAGCCGTTCATGTACTTGCCGACGAAGCCGGTCCGATACCCGGCGCCCCGCAGCCAGGAGGCAATCTGGTTCGAGGGGTCGGCGAAGGCCCCGAAGCCGGGGTTGTTGTTGTAGACCTGATGGTTGTGCGGGTACTGCCCGGTCTGAAAGCCGGCGCGCGAGGGGCAGCAAAGCGGCGGCACCGCGTACCCGCCGTCCTTGATCCGGGTCCCCTGGCGGACCAGGTAGCGGAAGGTGCGCGGCATAAAGCGCTTGCTCCAGGTGTTCATCGCCTGGTCGTCGACCATGATCGTGACGATGTTCGGCCGCGGATCGCCGCCGCGGCGCTTGGCGGCGCGCCGCTTCTTGCCGCCCGCAAAGCGGGTCCGCTTGCCGCCCCGGCTGCCCTTCGCCCGGGCGGCCGGCGCAACCGCCGGGCTCCCCTCGATCCCCTCCTCGCCTGCGGCCTCGGCCGCCGCCTCCTCGGCGACGGCGGGCTCGATCGGGGCCTCGGCCTCGATCGGCTGGTCCTGGGCCCGCGCTATCGTCGCGCCAAAGAGCAAGGTCAAGAAAACGGACAGGGACAGGAAGATGCGCTTCGCGGTGTTCATGACCGCGAACGTGGGGCGCCGCAGAGGCGTTACCGCGAAAGGAGCGGCAAAGTGGCGCGTTTGCGCCTCTAAGGGCCCCCGGCTGGACTGTTGTCCGACGCACCGACAAGGTAGAGCAGCGGGTAGGCGATACTGCAGTTCGGAGCGGAAAGCCGGCGCGAAAGCGACCGTTTGCTCAGCCGGCGCTAGCCAAAGGCCGGCCTTGATCGCCGCGCACCGCGCAGCCTCGCGCGGTGAGGAAAAGCGGCTTCGATTACGACGCGGCCCTCGGGCATCGCTACATCCTCGGCGCCGATGAGGTCGGGCGCGGCTGCGTCGCCGGGCCGATCATGGCCGGCGCCGTGATCCTCGATCAGGCGAGGCTCACCGGCGAGGAGCAGGCCGCGCTCGAGCGCCTGACCGACTCCAAGAAGCTGACTCCCAAGCGTCGCGCGGCGCTGGCGCCCGAGATCATGAGCGTCGCTTCGGCCTTCTGCGTCGCTGCCATCTCACACCGCGCCATCGACGAGCGCGGCATCGAGTGGGCCAACCGCGAGGCGCTGCGCCGGGCGATCACGGCCCTCAAGCGCGCCTTTCCCGAGGCCTACGTCCTCGTCGACGGATACGGCCGCGGTCTCGATGACGTCTGCGACCGCGCCCTCGTCGGCGGCGACGGGATCTCGGCGGCGATCGGGGCCGCTTCGGTCCTGGCCAAGGAGGCGCGCGACCGGCTGATGCGCGCCGCCGGCGAGCGCTGGCCGCAGTGGGGGTATGGGCGCCACATGGGCTATCTGACCAAGGCGCACCGCGAGGCGATCGAGCGCCACGGCCCCTCGCCCTGGCAGCGGCGCAGCTTCCGCGTCTAGGGTCCGCCCGGCGCCGCTTCGCGACTCCGGCGAGGGCCGAAGGCACCCGCCCTCGCTTCAGCGCCGCGCGTTCTGGTCCGTGCGGTAGCGCGCGTCGCGCTCGCGCAGGATGCGCGCGACGTGTCCCAGGAACGGGTCGTGCCCGCGGTCGATGCGCCGGCGGTGCGCCGCCGGTGTCCTTTCCCTTCGCTTTCGGCCGGGCCTCACGATCACGCGCGAAGGTAGGCGCGCGCCCGGACCGCGCACGTTGTTCGCGTGGCTAAGACTTCGAGCGCGTCTTCTTCACGTCGGAGAACTTCGGCCACACCGCCGGGCGCGGCTTGCGCTCGGCGACCTCGCGGCCGGCGCGAAAGTCCTCGAGCTGGCCGATGCGGCGGCGGAACTCGCGCGCCGACCACTCGCGGTCGGTGGAGCGGCGCTGGGCGGCGATGAATGTCGTCACCGGCGCCACCAGGGCGTAGTTGCGCTTCGGGAAGATGTCGTTGAGCTCGCGGATCGCCCAGCCGGCCGTGATCCCGGAGACGATCCAGCGGATGTGGTCCATTCCCTTGCAGTACTTCTCGATCGCAAACAGCCAGCGCCAGGTCCAGCCGGTGCGATCGACGTTGTAGCCGTAGCAGTCGAGGCGGATCGTGTTCACCTTCGGGTACATCGACGTCCACAGCTCGACCTGGCGGCGCAGCGAGTCCTCGCTCATCCAGGCGATCGAGGGGATCACGGTGCGCCCGGCGAGCGAGCCGTCCTCGCCGAAGATCTGGTGCATGCGCTCGCCGAGCAGCGACTGCGGCACCGGGTCGTCGGAGAAGGCGGAGAAGTCGGGCAGCAGCACAGCCGTGAATTGATCGAGCCACTCCTGGTACCAGAAGTCCGGCTGCGGCCACAGCCCGAGCTTGAGCATGTGGTTGTTGAAGAAGGAGAGGATCAGCGACGAACGTTCGGGAAAGAGGCGCTCCTTCATGTCATGGACCCTCGGGTCGTTCGGCAGCGAGTGCGGGTCGGAGTGAAACGAGGCGTAGTCGACGAGGTAGGTCATCTCCGGCAGCTCGAACGGCATCCCGCCGGGGCGAGCGTCGATGCGCGCCATCACCGCGGTCAGCGGCCAGTCCTCGAGCGGCGGCTGGCTGATGCGCGCCCGGGGGTCGAGGCCGCCGACGTCGCCGAGCCAGGCCTCGAGCTCGGGGTGGGCGCAGGTCTTCTGCCAGGCGCGCGGGTCGCGCATGTACTCGCGGCGCTTGTAGAAGCCGATCGCGTCCGGGTTGATGCGCGTACCGCAGACGTCGCGCATCGGCGAGGCCGAGTACGGGCCCGGCCGATCGCCGTAGCAGGGGTCCGGCAGGGGCGGCAGCGGGTCGGGCGGCAGTCCGGGCGAGCCCATCAATCCTCCTCCTCGCGGCCGCGCGGCAGCTCGAGCGGGCCCGAGCCGCCGCCCTGGGCGGCCTCGAGTTCGTCGGTGTCGGTGCTCTCCACGTCCTCGCGCAGGCTGGCCTCCCAGGAGTGGAAGCGATGCGCGGCGCCGATGTAGCGGTAGATCAGCCGCCGCTTGAGCTCGGCGACCTCGTCGGGATCCAGGGCGCGGACGTAGTCCCAAAGGCGCTCATACGGGTAGCCCTTCTCCTCCTCGAGGTAGTCGAGCACCTCGCGGTCCATGCCGTTGCGAAGCAGGATGTAGACGTTGAGGCGCTCGAGCTCGCCTTCGCTTAGGTTCGAGCGCGGGACCAGGCGAGGCATCTCGACGGCGTCCTCGATCTGCACCATCTCGACCGGCCCGAGATCGGCGTCCAAGCCCTCGTCGAGCTTGTGCTCCTTGACGTCGGCGGCCCAGGAGGCGACCTTCTTCACCGACCAGCCGTGGCGCTTGGTGAGCACGGCGAGCTTCTCCTGCTGCTCGCGGTCGTCGAGCGAGGCGATCACCTCGGCCGCCGAGGCCGAGATCTCGCCGCGATCGACCATCTCGAGGATGTCGACGCGCGGCTTTTGCTCCTCGGCCTTCTCGAGCTCGCCACCGGGCTGCGGCTCGGCGTCGAGGTCGAGCTCATGGCTGACCTTGGCCTCCTCGGCGCGCTCTTCGACCGAGCCCGACTCGGCCTTGCGCTCCTTGCGCTCGTGCTCGAGCATCGCTTCAGGCAGCGCCTTGGCGCGCTGCTCGGGCAGGGCCAGGCCGATGAGCATCGAGATCCGGTGCGAGACGTGCGAGGGGTCGCAGCCGAGCTGGCGGGCGACCTCGGCGTTTGAGAGCGGCGGGTCCTGCGAGTGCTTGAGTGCCAGCATCGCCCGGGCCTCGGCCACCGGCGAGAGCTCCTCGCGCTGGAAGTTCTCGACGATCGTCTTGGCCAGCTGGCCCTGGCCTTCGACCTCGCGGACCTCGCAGCGCAGGGTCTCCCAGCCCTCGATACCCCGCTCGCGCAGATACTCGGCGGCCCGCTTGCGCCGGTAGCCGAAGATCAGCTCATAGGGCTTGCCGTGCGTGGCGTCCTCGGGCGCCGGGCGCACCAGGCAGGGCTGCAGCTGGCCCTCGAGGTGCATGGTCTCGGCCAGGCCCTCGATGCCGTGGTAGGTCGGGCGGATGTTCTCGAGCTCGGCGATCTCATCGAGCGGGATGTCGCGGACGTCGAGCGGGACCGGACCGGCGCCGGGGAGATCGAGGGCGCTCTCAAGCGGCGCCTTCTCGTCCGCCTCCTCGCCGGACGCCTGCTGCGTGTCAAGCTCCTCGCTGCCCACGCCATCGAGACTGGCGCAAGCGCGCCGGCGGAGGGGGCTTTCACCGAAGCGCGGGCGCCGGCACCGCGAAGCGCTTCACCCCGCCTGCCGAGTTCCTATGCGAAAACGCCGTGCGCTATTCAAATCCGTATAAGGATCACCTCGATGACCGAGACACAAGCCCAGACGCTCGCCGAGCGCCTGACCACCGCCCGCCGCCTACGCAAACTGACCCAGGAGGAGCTCGCCCGTCGCTCCGGGGTCCCGCAGCCGCAGATCTCGCGCCTCGAGCGCGGCCAGACCTCCGAGCCGTCGGTCTTCGCCGTCTCCCGGCTGGCTGAGACCCTCGACGTCGATCTGCGCCTGCTGGTCGGGCCCGACACCGATCGCTTCCTCAGCGCCCTGCTCGGCGATGAGGGCCCAAACGCCGACGAGAGCCTCAATGAGATAATCGACGCATTCAACGGGGATGGCCCCGCCGGCGAGACCGCGCAGCGGGAGCTGCAGGGCCTTCTGCCCGGCTGCGATCTGAGCCGCGCCGGCGAGCGCGCCGTCCCGATCGCCCGCCTGGACGACGGCAGCACGCTCCACTTCCCCCTTTCCGCTCTCGAGGGGCATTTGCTGCTCACGGGAGCGCCCTCGAGCGGCATCGACGACGCCCTCGTTCGCCTCGTCTGCGCCTGCGCCCGGGAGGGCGGCGGCCTGCTGTTCTTGGACGCCGACGGGACGCTTTCGGAGAAGCTCGTCCGGAGCCTGCTGGCCGAGGCCCCCGAGCGCGCCGAGGACGTCCTGTTCGCCGACTTCGCCGACGCGGTCGCCCGACCGGGGTTCAACCCGCTCGACGTCCGCAGCCTCGATGAGGCCTGGGACTTCATCGAGCTGGCCGGACGCCACCTCTTCGTGCCACCGGGGGAGAAGGGCGACTGGCCCGGCAGGATCGGCTGCACGCACGCCCTGCTCGGCTTGGCCGAGGCCAACCTGCGCCTGCAGCGCATGGGCGCGCGCGAGCGGCTTGCCACAAGCGACCTGCCGCAGTTCTTCAGCGACGACGAGCTGCGCGTCCTGATCAGCGAGATCTCCGGGCAGCACGAGCTTCACTACTTCTACGACCCCGAGCGTGGGGTCTTCGGCCGCTGCGACGAGAAGACCCGCAAGCGCTTCGGGATGAGGGGGCCACTGCTGCAGCGCGGCCTCGCCCGCCTGTGCGAGCACGGCGGGGCCATGGACGCCCTGGCGTCGCAGCGCAACGGGATCGCGGACGAGCTCGAGCGCGGCAGGATCGTCGTCGCCAGGCTGTCAGGAAGCCCGCACGAGGCCCCCGGAGGCCGGCTTCTCGCTGCCCTGATCGCCGCCAGCCTGATCTGCCGCCTGCGAAACCAGGCGGATTCAGAAGGCGCGACCCCGCTTCGCGTCGTGCTCACCGACGCCCAGAACGTGCTCAGCCATCATCCGTACGTCTGGCCGCTTCTGCGCGAAAACGGGCGGCTCGGCACCCAGGCGATCCTCACCACCCGCTACCTGACCGGCTACCTGGATTCCCAGCCTCCGCTCGCCTTCACCGACAGCCAGCTGGCCTTCGCCACCGAGCGCGGCCCGCATGTGAGCTGGAGCCTCGCCGACGACGTCGACGCCTCCACCGGCGTCAAGGGCGCCGTCTCCCACCAGCCGCGGGGCAGCCTCTACGGCGACATCGTCTTCCGCGACGACGGCGGCGTGGCTCGCCACAGCGGCCTCTTCCATGCCGTCGCCCTGGAGGCGCCCGCCGCAGGCGAGAACGTCCCGGCCGAAGAGGTGGCTGCGGCCCGCTCGCGGGCGCTGGAGGCGCTC
>Ga0065720_1004337_pt1 | contig 13456 bp, 7 predicted proteins | sample Thericmetagenome_FD_59107 | JGI IMG/M metagenome (GOLD analysis project Ga0065720, IMG submission 59107) | Thermophilic microbial communities from the Joint Bioenergy Institute, California, USA of rice/straw/compost enrichment - eDNA_2 v2... | ecosystem: Engineered > Solid waste > Grass >... | reverse complement strand
CGGCAGGCCCGGTCCCCGCGGGACCCGAGGCGGCCGGTTTCGCGCGGAGGGGATACGGTTCCGGTGTGGCAAGGCTTTTCACCGTCGATGAGGCGCGTTCCCTCCTGCCCCGGGTGCGGGAACGCGTCGCCGAACTCGTGGCGCTCCGCGCCGACCTGACCGAGCTCGCCCACGACCTGCGGGCCACCGGCGCCTCCCCGCTCGGCGGGCTCGCCGAGGCGAAGGCGATGGAGGCGCGCATGGACGAGGCGCTCGGCTGGTTCGGCGAGCAGGGCATCGAGCTCAAGGGCCTCGCCCCGGTCCTCGTCGACTTCCCGTCCGTCCTCGACGGCGAGTCGGTACGGCTCTGCTGGATCGAGGGCGAACCCGACCTCGCCTGGTACCACCGCACCGATCTCGGCTTCGCCGGCCGCCGCCCGCTGCCCGCCGGCGCCACCGGCTGACCGGCCGTCGCGATCGGGCTCGACGCCACCGGCGGGCCCATCCCCGCGGCAGCCGCCGGGCCGGCCGGGAGACGGCTCACGGCGGCCGCCCGGCCGAAGGCGAACCCGCCCGGCGGCCGAGGCGAGGCGATGCGGTGGCGGGCGGCCGGGCGGCGGGACGAGACCGCCGGGCCGGATCAGCGGGGACCCGGATTCGCCCGGCGCCACCGCGGCGGCCCCGGCCTCGCCGGGCGGCCCGTGGCGAACCGGCACGATCGGCCGGCCGGCACGGCGGTACTCGCGGCCGCGGGCCGGTGGCGTTCATCTTCTCCCCGATTCTCTTCGGCGCACGGTGACGGCCCCGCCGTCCGGCCGGGCCGGTTCCGTGGCCCCCAGGGGCGGTGTGACGTCCGGACGGCTGCCCAGGCCGTCGAGCCGATCGTGCCGGCGAAGCCCTCGCCCGGCTGACGGATCAGGGGTGCGGTGTCCCGTGGCCGAAGGCATGTCCCGTGGCCGCGCCGATCCCGGCCTCGCCGTACCGTGGCACCGCCGCCGGCCGAGCGGCCACGCTCCCGGCGTCCGCGAGTACCTGACCGGGTACGCCGGTGTCGCGGAGGTGAGCGACCCCGCCGACCCCTGGTCATCCCGGCGGGCCGCCACCGCAGCCGGGACGCCACCACCCCGCGCCTGTACGCGGCCCGCGACGTCCCCGTCGAGGCCACCCTCCTGATCCGCGACCCGGTTCCGGACACGCCGCGCGCATGACCGGCACCGGACCGGACCGACGAGCCTGCGGCGATCCCCGCTCGCCCGGGCACGGGGACCGGCCTGCCCCGGCACCTGACGCCGGCCGCCCCGGCTGAGGACGGCAGGTGGCCGACCCGGTCCGGCCGTGTTCGCTGTGGGCGTCGCTTTTTCGACCGGTTCAGCCGGGCATTTTCGGTTGAATGGAACGGCCGGTCGGCGACCGCCTCGCCGTACCCGACCGGTCCTGAGCGTCGGGAGGACAATTGAGCGAGCACCTGGCCTTCTGGATCGACCACGATTACGACCGGGAGCACGCGACCGACGGGGTCAGCCGCTACGACGCGCACGTCAGGGCCAACATCGAGGAGTTCGCCGGGTCGTGGGGTGACATCGCTCCGGTCGCGTTCGCCTGCACGGCGTGGCGGCTGGCGACGGCGCCCGCGCTGTCGCCCGGATTCGTACGGTGGCACCGGCGGGTGCTCGACGCGACCTGCGTGCGCAACTCATGGGACGGCACGCTCATCGTCCAGGCCCAGCTGGTCTCGCCGTGGCCGGCCGCGCTCACCTGGTCGCGCGACTGGTGGCGGGACCGCGGCTGGCGCGACTGGCCGGAGGTGTTCGGCCAGTTCGTCGAGCCGGCCGAACAGGACCTGGCGAAGATCCCCTACGTCCGGGCCACGCTGCGCATCGACGCCCCGGTCCCCCTCGACGACCTGCCCGCCGCGCCGGACGGCCCCGGCGAGGACGTCGAGGGCACGGCCCGGCGCGCGGTGATCGTGCTGGTCAGGGAGCTGAACGAGCTCATCTCGCCGATCGTCCGCCAGCTGGAGGAGTTCACCGGCCGGGCCTAGCCGAGGCGATCTTCGCCCGGCCTTCGCCCGGTCTTCGTCCGGTCCGCTGCCGCCGCGCCGCCCTCGTGCCGCATCGACCGGCATGCTCGGCGCGCCTGCGCCCGGTGGTCGCGTCGCCACGTACGAACCACCTTCCGCACGAGACCGCGCCCTCGGTCATCGGTGTCCGGCGAGTGGCATGGTCGTCAGAGCGGGCGGAGTGATGACCGCGGCGTACGGATCAGTCGTTGAGCGTCTGAGTCTCCTCCGCCTTGATGGGGTCGGCAGGAAGGCGATCGGCTTCCGGTATCGCCGGGGTGGGCGGGGAGGTGTCCGGCCTTGCCGACGGTCCTCTCCGCTCCGCCGGTGCCGGTTCCGGGAGCGCGGGCGGGGGCGGAGGTTGGCTGTGCAGTCGGTGGGTGACGCTCTGACCGAGGGCGGTGGGGGTCTTGTCCTTGGGGTCGATGCCCAGATGCTCGGCGAGTTCTTTCAGGTGCAGACGGGTGACGGCCTCCAGCAGCAGGGCGTAGACCTCCGCAGTGGTGCGGGTGCGACGCCAAGCGATAGCGGCGAGCACGGCGGAGATGAGCGCCGCAGGCCACCACCACCATGCCAGGGGAAGGTACAGCAGGGCCCAGCCGCCGAGGGTGGTGGCGCCGGCCAGTGCCGCGCGGGCGGTGGTGATCTCGGTTCTGGCGGTGTCGGGCAGGCACAACCACAGGTGCGGCCAGATGGTGGGCAGGTGCACGTACAGGTCACGGTCGAGCCGGACGTCTACGGCGTGAATGCGATCTCCGCTCCAGGTGGGCCGGTCAGGTGCCTCCAATGAGATGCGGACGAGCCTGTGGTGTGCGGCACGTAGTTCGGCGCGGTGCTCGTCGTCGACCGGTCTGCCGGCTCTGAGGTCCTTCTCGGCCCGGTCACGCAGCTCACAGTAGGCGGGGTGGGCCTCCATCCACCGGCGGTGCCGGCTGTTGACCCGCACCTCGGCCAGCTTCCGCAGCGGGGACGGCCAGGTACGCCAGTCGGCGGCCAAGACGAGCCGTTCGACCNCCGACCCCAGAGCCTGCGCGACCAGGCCGGCACCGGCCGCTGCGGCCAGCACCGCCGCCAGGAGCACCAGCTGCCCGCCGACACCGGCGGCTGCGGGAGAGGCGGCCCAGACGGTGACGCGGTCGGCGAGCAGAACAGGGTCCAAGGCGTGACGGTGCCCCAGAACCGTGGCGACGCAGGCGACGGCCAGGTACATCGCACCCGGCAGCACCAGCAGCGACACCCATCGTTCGGCGAGTTTCTTGCCGAGCTCGCCCAGAAACCCACTCATGACCAGAGCCGTTCCCGGCGCAGCTCCTGTCCAGTGATGGCGCAGATAAGCGGAAACACGGTGTTCTTGTCGACCGAGCGCCCCGAGCAGCGACCCAGCGGGCACAGATAGACGAATTCGAAGGGCCCCTGCGTATTGATCCCGGCCATGGTCACCGAGCGCTGCCCCCATATGCCCAAATGGTCCCCCGCCGCCAGGAGCGCGGCGTGCAGCGCCGCCAGCGGACCGGCGAGGTCCTCACCGTTACGCACCGCGGCCAGGAGTCGCCGCAGCGGGCCTTGCTCATCGTCAGGCAGGACGGCACGCAGGGAGGCGAATTCCTTGCACACATACGCGAGACCCGCGGCGATGCGGTCCGCGCTCTGGGACGTTTCCTCACCCATCGATGCCCGGTGCCCCCTTCTCCTGCTGGTTCGTCTCGCCCGCCCGGAACGCGGGCCAGACCGTAATCGACCTGAAATTATTGACCATATCTGCGGCACGTCGTAGGTGTACGTAGCAACGTTAATAGCCTGACCTGCGCAAAAAACAAGAGGAGGGTGCGTTGTGGACCGGGACGCGCTTATGACGGCGCTCCGGGAACGGCTGCGGCGAATCGAAAGCACCGGGGATCTGACGGCGGTGTGCGGAAGGACCGCCCGATCCCTCGCGCGGTCTCTGGCCAGAGCCCTCCGTGACGAAGAGGACGACCTTGGGGTGCTACACCTGCTTGGCTGGTATCACTGGTACCGCCATAAGGCCGTCGGCGAGCCGGTGGATCGGAAGGCGGCCGTAGCGAGGTTGACTCCCTGCTTCACCCACGGCACCAGCCCGCTACCCGAGCCGCTCCTGGCCGAACTGGCCGAACAAGCGGCCCTCTCCGCGAAAGAGCACCTGCAGCGGATAGCCGAGACAGCCGATGCGGCCCGGCTGTCCGACATGGTCCGGCTGTGGCGACGCATCCTGGACGCCGTCCCCGCCGGCCACCCCGATCACGCCGCGTACCTGGTCGCGCTCGGGGACGCGCTGCAGGCTCGGTTCGAACAGACAGGAGATGTCGCGGACCTGGACGAGGCGATCCGGCGCGGACAGGAGGCGGTAGCGGCCACACCCGCCTACCATCCCCGATACTCCCTGGCGCTGACCATCCTCGCGAACGCGCTTCGGTCCCGGTTCGAACAGGCAGGGGACATCGCGGACCTGCACGAGGCGATCCGGCGCGGACAGGAGGCGGTGGACGCCGCTCCCCGCGACCACCCCTGCCGCGCCGAGGCGCTGACCGTCCTCGGGGCCGCGCGCTACGTTCGATTCGAACAGACAGGAACGATCACAGACCTGCACGAGGCGATCCGAGGGCTTCACGAGGCGGTGGAAGGCACCTGTGCCGACCACCCCAAACGACCCGTTTACCTGTCGATTCTCGGCAACGTGTTGCGGGCCCGGTTCGAGCGGACAGGCGAGATCACGGACCTGGACGAGGCGATCCGACGCGGCCGGGAGGCCGTGGACACCACCCCCACCGGCCACCCCAAACGCGCCATGCACCTGACCAACCTCGGCGTCTCGCTGCAGGTCCGGTTCGAGCGGACCGGGGAGATCAAGGACCTGGACGAGGCGATCCAGCGCGGACGGGAGGCCGTGGACACCACCCCCATCGACGACCCCTACCGTACAGTGATGCTGCAGAGCCTCGGGAACGCGTTACTGGTCCGGGCCGACCTGACAGGCTCGAGCGAAGACCTGGAAGAGGCTCTCCGACGAGGACAGGAGGCGGTGGAGGCCACGCCTGCCCACCATCCCAAACGCGCCACGCACCTGGGCACGCTGGGCAACGCGCTGTGGGCCCGCGCCGAACAGACAGGCGAGATCACGGACCTGGACGAGGCGATCCGACGCGGCCGGGAGGCCGTGGACACCACCCCCGCCGACCATGTGCAACGCGCCGAGATGCTGAACATCCTCGGGCGGATGCTGGGGGCACGGGCCGAACGGACAGGCTCGAGCAAGGACCTGGACGAGGCGATCCAGAAGTTCCGCGAGGCGGTGCGAGCCATCCCCGACAAGCACTTCAAACGCCACCCGTACCTGGGCAGCCTCGGGAGCGCGCTGTGGGCCAGGTTCGAACGGACGGGGTCGGGAAAGGACCTGGACGAGGCGATTCAAAGGCTCCAGGAGGCGGTAGAGGGCACCTCCGCCGACCACTCCATGCGCGCCGGGCAGCTGAACAATCTCGGCAACGCGCTACAGGCCCGTTTCACGCGCACCGGAGACATCACCGACCTGGACGCCGCGATCCGGAGATTCCACGAGGCGGTGGACGCCACCCCCGCCGAGTACCCCAAACGCGCCGCGTTCTTGAACAACCTCGGCAACGCGCTGTGGGCCAGGTTCGAACGAACAGGGTCAAGCAAGGACCTGGACGAGGCGATCCGACGAGGGCAGGAGGCGGTGGACGCCACCCCCGCCGACCACCCCAACCGCGCCTTGCACCTGAACAACCTCGGCAACGCGCTACAGGCCCGCTTCACGCGCACCGGAGACATCACCGACCTGGACGCCGCGATCCAGAGATTCCTCGAGGCGGTGGACGCCACCCCCACCGACCACCCCAAGCGCGTCGTGCTTCTGAACAATCTCGGCAACGCGCTACAGGCCCGGTCCTGGTGGAAAGGTGAGATCACGGACCTGGATGCGGCGATCAAGCAAGCGCAGGAGGCGGTGGACGCCACACCCGCCGACCACCCCAAACGCGCCGCGTTCCTGAACAACCTCGGCAACGCGCTACAGGCCCGCTTCACGCGCACCGGAGACATCACCGACCTGGACGCCGCGATCCAGAGGTTCCACGAGGCGGTGGACGCCACCCCCACCGACCACCCCAACCGGGCCACACACCTGTTCAACCTCGGGAACGCACTGCAGATCCGGTTCCTAGCGCGACGAGAGGAAGCGGATTCGGACGCGGCGGTTTCTCGGTATGCCGACGCGGCCGAGGTCGCTACGGCTTCTCCCGCCATCCGCATCAGGGCGGCCAGGGACGGCGCCGCGTTGGCCGCGTCACGGCGCCCCGGCCTGGCGGCCGACCTGTTGGAGAAGGCGGTGCGGTTGCTGCCGCAGGTCGCCCCTCGCCGGCTGGCTCGCTCGGACCAGCAGCATGCCATCGGAACCTTCGCCGGGCTGGCCGCGGATGCGGCGGCCCTGGCCCTGGCCGCCCCGGGCCGGACCGACGACGAGCGTGCCGTCCGGGCGTTGCGGCTCCTCGAAGCCGCCCGGGCGGTGCTGTTGAGCCAGACACTCCACACCCGTAGCGATCTCACCGACCTGCGCGCACGGCACCCCGTGCTCGCCGCACGGTTCATCGAGCTACGGGACCTGCTTGACCAGCCCACCGACGAGCCGGCTCCGACCCAGATGACCGGCTCCCCGGCGGACAGCGCCCTCACCGGCGACCGGGCCGATCCCGGCGCGCATGACCGTCACCACCTGGCCGAGCGGTTCGACACCCTCCTCAGACACATCCGCAGCCTGGACGGATTCGAATCCTTCGCTCTGCCTCCCACGACCGAGCAGCTGGTGGAGCAGGCCAGGTCCGGGCCGGTGGTGGTGTTCAACATCAGCCGTCATCGGAGCGACGCCCTGCTGCTCACCGGGGAGGGAGTCACCTCGCTCGCGATGCCGGCCCTCGACCACCAGGTCGTGACCGCCCGGGTCAGGGCGTTTCACCAGGCTCTCCGCACCGCCGCCGACGGCGACGCCGCCCTTCCCGACCGGATCGCCGCGCAGGCCACCCTCAAGGAGGTCCTGCGCTGGCTGTGGGACGCCGCCGCCGAGCCGGTCCTGTCCGCGCTGGGTTACGACCGGACGCCCGCGGAGGGGCGGCCGTGGCCGCGCGTCTGGTGGGCTCCGGGCGGGCTGCTGGGGCAGCTGCCGATCCATGCCGCCGGTCATCACGACGACCCACCTGGTCCGGGGAGACGCACGGTGCTGGATCGGGTCGTCTCCTCCTACACCCCCACCGTCGGCGCCCTGCGCCACGCGCGTCAGCGCGGCACCGCTCCGCCCGCACCGCAGCGGGGATTGATCGTGGCCATGGCCACGACACCCGGACTGCCCGAAGGCGGCCGGCTGCCCAATGTGGAGGACGAGGTCGCCCTGTTTCAGGCCCATTTCCCCGATCTGGTGCTGCTGGCGGAACCCAAGGACGGGCAACCTGCCGACTCCGGCCGGGTGCCGACCCTGGGCAACGTGCTGCAGCACCTGGCCGACTGCACGATCGCGCACTTCGCCTGCCACGGCGTAAGCGACCCGATCGACCCCTCACTCAGCCGGCTGCTGCTGCACGACCACAGAGACGCTCCGCTGACCGTTACGGCCCTCGCCCCGGTCGTCCTGGACAAGGCGCGGCTGGCCTATCTGTCGGCCTGCAGCACCGCGGTCAATACCGACACCCGGCTGCAGGATGAGGCGATCCACCTGGCATCGGCGTTCCAGCTCGCCGGGTTCCCGCACGTCATCGGCACCCTGTGGCCCATAAACGATGCCGTCGCCGTCACCATCGCCGATACCTTCTACACCACCCTGACCGTCGGCGACGGCGTCGTGGACACCGAGAAGGCCGCATCAGCCCTGCACCGCGCCATCCGCGCCGCCCGGGACGCCTACCCCCGCACCCCGTCCCTGTGGGCGGCCTACATCCACGTCGGCGCCTGACACCAGCCTGATCACCCGATGACCGGCGGGTACGGTTCTCGCGCGACACGCCGGCACCTCCGCCGCCACGGCATCGGCCACACCGGACCCGGGCAGGCCGGATGGCACCGCAAGGTCATCGCACGCCGCCTGCCGGTCCGCCCGGTGCCGCTCCGGCGCGGCGGGCGCCGCCGGTGACGGGCTGTCCGGCCCGGACCGGGCGCGGCCGGGTACGGGCCGACGAGGACCCGCTCACAGGTGGTCCGGTGCTGCCGGGAACCGGCACCGGTCGCTGAGAACGGCGTGGTCGCCGCGCGCAACGACGGCCGAGGATGATCACGGGCGCGGATCTCACCGGCCGTACCCGGCGTCCCGCCTCCTCCGATTTCCCGGCTTCGCCGCAGGTGATGGCCGAGAAATGCGACGAATTCGGCTTGGAGCGGTGAGTTCTGATCTCGCGGGTGGTCATCACAGGTGACAGTCGCGAGCGTGAGTACGCCCGGCGCGAGAGGCCGCATCAGGTGAATAGAGCGTGATGGACAACGATTCCCTACCACGACATTTCGTCGGCGCAGGGCTGCCCAGGTCGTTTCGGCGGCGGACGGTGAGCATTCCGCCGCGTCAGTGCAGAGGCTACGAGGCGTCCGAGTGGCGGGACGCGATCGTCCTGGTCAGGCGCGGGAAGGTCGATGTGACCTGCTCGGACGGCACCGTGCTTCGCTTCGGAGAGGGGGATCTGCTGTGGCTCACCGGGCTGCCGGTCCGCGCCCTGTGCAATCCGGGTGAGGGTGAGGCCGTGCTGGTCGGCATCCGGAGAAGGGGGCGCGGCCCGCGCCGGCTGCCGAACATTTTCAGCAGATTGGGTGCGCTGTTCAAAAAGGGGTTCGATGATTCATCTTTCGATGACTGAGTAGACCCTGAACATCGAACACGATTTCGATCGATGGAGAACACGCCGCCGATCGAAAGCGGGCCCTGCCGCAGTCATCGGTGACCGGCGGGCATCTGGCGTTCCCGGCCAGAGGGCGGCCATCGGCTCTGTTCGCCAAAGGGCCGTGAGAGGCGGGGCGAGGGCGACGAGCGCGCGTGATCGTGGCTCGGGCCGGGCGCGCCCGGGCCCGTCGATCCGCTCGGGTGCATCGGGAACCCCGGCCGCGGTACGGCGATCGCGGTCGCGGCGGCGGGCGCGCCTCGGGAGCCGGGCTCGCCGGGTGCGATCGTGTGCGCGCGGAACCGCGATGCCGGTGCGATCGCCACCTGTGAAGCGACCGGCTTCCGGCGGCTGCCCGAGATTCGTGCCCGGCATCGGACGCCTGGCCGCGGGACGGCTCAGGCGGGCGTCGCGTCGGATCGTCCGGCGGGCGGGCCGGCGGCGGGGGCGGGGGTGGCGAAGGTGGCGCGGAAGACCGTGGAGAGGTGGGCGGCGAGGCGGTCGGGGGGCCAGGAGCGGTCGTGGAGGAGGGTTTCGATGGTCTCGAAGGAGGTGAGGGCGAGCATCATGTCGGCGCCGGAGTCGACCGTCCACGGCGGAGCGAGGCGGTTCTGCTCGTGGAGGCGCTCCATGAGGCGGCGGCAGGAGGCGTAGCGGGAGCGGGTCGCGCCCTCCCAGTGCTGGGCGGCGTCGGGGTCGGTGTGGGCGACGCGCTGGATCGCGCGGACCACCGGCATGATGCGGGGCAGGAACGTGGCGATGTGGCGGGCCCACTCGTCGAGCATGGTGAGGGCGTCGGGGGACTCCCAGACCGGGCGGAGCGCACCCTCGAGGCCGCCCTCGCCCTTGAGGTCGTCGACCAGGCCGTTGATCAGGCTGGCGCGGGACGGGAAGTACAGGTAGACGGCGCGCCGGCTGACGCCCGCGCGTTCCGCGACCGCCGCCATCGTCATCGCCTCGACGCCGCCCTCGTCGATCAGCTCGCGGGCCGCCTTGAGCAGCGCGGCGACGGTACGGCGGCTGCGGGCGTTCTGCGGCGTGCCGATGGATCCCACTGCACCCCCAGCAACTACACGTCGTGTGCAGTTTCCTCTTGCCGGAACTTCACTTGCTGTGTAGCTTACCCAACTGCACACGATGTGAAGTTTTCCCCGCGGGCCGGGAGGTGGGTGTCGTGCCGGGTGAGAATCGCTGGACTCTGGTGGCCGGAGTCGGGCTGGTGGTGTTCATGGCCACGCTCGACGCCACCGCGGTGGCGGTCGCGCTGCCCGCGATCGAGCGCGGGTACGGCGTGACGACGAGCGTCACCGAGTGGGTCGTGCTCGGCTACCTGCTGCCGCTGATCGCGGTGAGCCTGCCCGCGGGACGGTGGCTCGACACGGTCGGGCTGCGCGGCGCGCACCTGCTCGTCACCGTCGGGTTCGGGCTGAGCAGCCTCGCGGCCGGGCTCGCGCCGGGGATCGGGTGGCTCATCGCGGCGCGGGCCGTACAGGGGATGTTCGCCGGGATCCTGTTCGCCCTCGGCCCGGTGATCGCGACCCGGGCGGTACGGCCCGAGGCCGGTGGCCGGGCGATGGGCGTGGTCACCTCGCTCGGCCCGCTCGGCGCGGTGAGCGGGCCGGTCCTCGGCGGGCTGATCGTCGAGGCGCTCGGCTGGCAGTGGATCTTCTACCTGAACCTGCCGGTCTGTCTCGCCGTGACCCTCATCGGCCTGACCGGGCTGCCCGCGGACCGGCCTCTCGTGCCGCCCGGGCGCGGCCTGCTCGCCGAGGCCGCCGTGCTGGGCGCGGCCCTGGTCGCCGGAATGCTCGGCCTGTCCCTCGCCGCCGGGCGCCACCCGGCCTGGCTCGCCCTCGCCATCGCCGCCGTGCCGCCGCTGGTCGTCTGGCTCCGGATGGAGGCGAGCCGCGACACCCGCGAGCTGGTGCGCGCCCCGGGGGTGGCGGGGCCGCTCGCCACCGTGCTGCTGATCTCGCTGGGGGCCGCCGCCGTGGACTTCCTGGTCCCGTTCCACCTGCAGTCGGTGGCCGGGCTGAGCCCGTCGGCGGCCGGGTTGACCCTGCTCGCCTTCCCCGCCGCCATGGTGCCCGCCGGGCTGCTCGCGGGGGTGCTGGCGGACCGGTGGAGCGCGGCCGGCACCGCCCGGCTCGGCGCGCTCGCCCTCACCGCCGGGCTCGCCCTGCTGGCACCGCTCGACCAGACGTGGGATCCGGCCGACGTACGCTGGCGGCTCGCACTCGCCGGGATCGGCGTCGGGTTCGCCAACGGCCCCGCCGTCACTCTGATCATGTCCCGGGCCGCCGCGCGCCTGCTCGGCACGGCCGGAGCCGCCCAGAGCCTCGCCCGGCAGCTCGGCTTCTCCCTCGCCCCGGCCCTGGTCACCACGGTCTGGGCCGGGTACGGCTACGCCCCCGCCGGGCTGCGGGCGGCGATGCTCCCGGTCACGGCGACGGGCGTGCTCGCGCTGGCGGCCCTGGCCGTGTCCCGCCCGGTACGGCAGGCACGCGAGGGCGACGGCGACGCCACCGGCACCGGGCAGGGAAGGTCTCGCCGCGCGTCCGGCGCCTGACGCCTCCGAACGGCGGAGCCGGGCACGCGCCGGGACCCCCCGGGCGATGGCCGCGCCCACCCCGGCGGACCTGGCCGTACCCGCTCGGTCAGGCAGGCACGCGGCGACGCCACCGGCCCCGGCGGTGCCACGCGTGAGGCACCTGGCGCCTCGCAGCGGCGGGGCAGGGCACACGGCCGGATCCACTTCTGGCGATTCCTTATATATGAGGAGCGATATAAGGAGCGGATCCGGCCGCGGCGGCTCAGCCTCCCGGACGCAGGATCGGGCGGAGGTCGTCCAGGACCGTGGGGTCCTCGATGGTGGAGGGGACCGGCTCCTCGCGCCCGTCGGCGATCGCGCGCATCGACTTGCGCAGGATCTTGCCCGAGCGGGTCTTCGGCAGCGCGGGGACGATGTCGACGTGCTTGAACGACGCCACCGGGCCGATCTGCTCCCGGACCGCGGCGACGAGCTCGTCGCGCAGCCGCTGCTCGTCGATCTCCACGCCCGCCTTGAGCACCACCAGGCCGCGGGGCACCTGCCCCTTCAGCGAGTCGCGCACGCCGATCACCGCGCACTCGGCGACCGCGGGATGCGCGGCGAGCACGGCCTCCATCGAGCCGGTGGACAGCCGGTGCCCGGCGACGTTGATCACGTCGTCGGTGCGGCCCATGACGTACAGGTAGCCGTCCTCGTCGAAGTAGCCGCCGTCGCCGGTCAGATAGAAGCCCTCGTACCGGGACAGGTAGGCGTTCACGTAACGCTCGTCGTCGCCCCACAGCGTGGGCAGGGTGCCGGGCGGCAGCGGCAGCCGGATGCAGATCGCGCCCTCCCGCCCCGGCGGCAGCTCCGCGCCGGAGGTGCCGAGGACGCGCACGTCGTAGCCGGGCACCGGCACCGTCGGCGAGCCAGGCTTGATCGGCATCGGCTCGAGGCCGCGCAGGTTCGCCGCGATCGGCCAGCCGGTCTCGGTCTGCCACCAGTGGTCGATCACCGGCACGCCGAGCGCGTCGCTCGCCCAGTGGTACGTCTCCGGGTCGAGCCGCTCCCCGGCGAGGAACAGCGTGCGGAAGCCCGACAGGTCGTACCGGGCGAGCTCCTTCGCCTCGGGGTCGGCCCGTTTGATCGCGCGCAGCGCGGTCGGCGCGGTGAACAGGGCCTTCGCGCCGTGCTCGGAGATCACCCGCCAGAACGCGCCCGCGTCCGGGGTGCCGACCGGTTTGCCCTCGTACAGCACGGTGGTGGCGCCGACGAGCAGCGGGCCGTACACGATGTACGAGTGGCCGACGACCCAGCCCACGTCCGAGGCGGTCCACCACACCTCCCCGGGGCCGATGTCGTAGACGTTCCGCATCGACCAGGCGAGGGCGACGGCGTGGCCGCCGTTGTCGCGCACCACGCCCTTCGGCCGCCCGGTGGTGCCGGAGGTGTAGAGGATGTAGAGCGGGTCGGTGGCCGCGACCGGCACGCATTCGGCCGGGGCCGCGTCGCGCACCGCCTCCGCCCAGTCGAGGTCGCGCTCCCCCATCGCGGCGCGGGCCTGCTCGCGCTGGAACACCACGACGTGCTCGACCTGATGATCGGCGATGCGCAGCGCCTCGTCCACGATCGGCTTGTACTCCACCAGCCGGTTCGGCTCGATGCCGCACGAGGCGCACAGCAGCACCTTGGGCCGGGCGTCCTCGATGCGTACGGCGAGCTCCTTGGGGGCGAAGCCGCCGAACACCACCGAGTGCACCGCGCCGATCCGGGCGCAGGCGAGCATCGCGATCACGGCCTGCGGGATCATCGGCATGTAGATCACGACNCGGTCGCCGGCNCCGACGCCGAGGCCGCGCAGCACCCCGGCGAACCGGGCCACCTCGTCGCGCAGCCCGGCGTAGCTGTAGACCTCCTTCGCTCCGGTGTACGCCGAGTCGTAGATGAGCGCGGGCCGGTCCCCGTGGCCCGCGGCGACGTGCCGGTCGAGCGCGTTGTGGCAGG
>Ga0065720_1020639_pt1 | contig 13467 bp, 11 predicted proteins | sample Thericmetagenome_FD_59107 | JGI IMG/M metagenome (GOLD analysis project Ga0065720, IMG submission 59107) | Thermophilic microbial communities from the Joint Bioenergy Institute, California, USA of rice/straw/compost enrichment - eDNA_2 v2... | ecosystem: Engineered > Solid waste > Grass >... | reverse complement strand
AAAAAAAAAAAAAAAAAATTCAATCACTTTGACACATCGCATGCCTGACTTAACTGATCAAGGGCAAACGAGAATCCAGCAAAAGGATTGCCCAGTAACAGGATTGAACTGTTGACCTTCGCATCACTTAGTATAACCCAGAGGGATTATATTAGTACGACGCTCTAACCAGCTGAGCTAACCGGGCTTGCGGGATTTGATGGCAGACAACGAGGATTGTGCAGCTCATCAGTGCAGGGTTACCCTTCGTGGTGAGTGATGTGTATGAGTAGGATTTTCGTGCAGACGACCCCGCAGCCTCTTGGCTCCCCCTCCACCCCACAAAGCATGTACAACCCTTGTCGAGATGTGACTTTTTGGGAACTTCACATCCAGGCTATCACTGATCACCAACATGACCCGTCCTCTCCTATGCCAACCATGTCTCGCCCGCAGAAAAAGAAAGAAAAACCTGGAAATCCTGTCCTAAGTGCCATTGGCAACTGGCTGGACAGTTTACCATCTTCGATCCTTGAATCCGTATACCTCTCTTATCTTCGCGGCGATCTTGATCACGAGGGAGGGGCAGCTTACATTCGTCAACAGCTTCTCGACCGTGCCCCGAAACGCTGGGTAGTCTACGAACCAATGGTATTGCTCCCAAGTGGGAGCTTCACCTCTGCTCCGTGGCCTGCCCTACTGTCCATCCTGAGCCCATCTCAAAAAGATGCCCTCTGGGCCGAAATCCTCCACCAGCTATCACCCACCACCAAGGGAGCCTCCAAACCCACTCATCTCGCCGTAAATGAGGGAATCCCCCTCCAGATTTCCTCTCAGCGAGAAGGCGTATCACATCAGCAAGAAAATATCCTCCGCTCCCCCTCAGGTCTCAAACCCCTCTTCGGCTCCTTCGGCCCCTGCAACCCCCCCTCTCCCCCCTCCCAAACAGACTTTGATGCTGCACTCTGGGTATCCACAAAACAAAACGGTATTATCCAGACCTGGGCACCGCTGCATATCATGTTCTCGAGGGGTAATGTGAAGGAGAAAGCTAGGCTATTAAACACGCCTGCCTTCAAACCGAGTTGTGGGAAGGAAAAGTTTGCGGTGGATTTGTATGCTGGGATCGGGTACTTTGCGTTTAGTTATGCACGGTTGGGGTTGAGGGTGTTGTGTTGGGAGTTGAATCCTTGGAGTGTGGAGGGGTTGAGGAGAGGGGCCGAACTCAATGGGTGGGAGGTGAGGGTTATTGATCCATCGAAGGAGGAGAGGCAGAGTAATGACGAGGAGCTACTGGCTAGGGAAGTTTTGGCGGAGGAGAAGGCGCAGATTCTTGTTTTTCTCGAGAGTAATGTCCATGCTGCTGCGCGGATTCGTCGGTTGCGAGAGAAGTGCGGTTTGGACATTGTGCATGTCAATTGCGGGTTTTTGCCTACCAGCGCTCTGGTTTGGAAGGATGCCTGGGACATGGTGAGGGACAATGAGAGCGAGGGCGGTTGGCTGCACTTACATGAGAATGTCGGCGAGTCAGATATTGAAACAAGGAGGATGGAGGTGCAGGGGTTGGTGAGTTGTTGGGGAGAGGAAGGGATAGAGAAGCGAAGGAGGGGGACAGTGGAGCATGTTGAAAAGGTCAAAACATTCGCGCCAGGCGTGTGGCATTGTGTGTTTGATGTGAGGGTGACAGATGAGTAGATAGATGTGTGTAGTATTACCATTACGCGTATAGTATCATATATGGAATCAGCAGGTAAGTGTGCAGATGGCGTTGTATCATGCTGGATGTCTAATGGGTATCCCATGCTCATTCACTTTGGCTTTCTCCTGTCACCCTTGCCTCCTGAACTTGGCTGGGATATTGGCCTCAACTATGGGCTGTCGGTCGAGCTGCTCGGCACGTTCCTGAGCGGCCTCCATGGCCTCATGCTTCTTGAAGTGCTCGATGTCCTCTGGGTGTGTCAGGTCCTCCAACTTGGTGTTCTCGTCGTGGTACCTATGGCAATTAGCCTCCGCTATGCGCACCAGCATAACCAAAAAGAACCACATACTTCTCCCAATGGTGAATCTCATACTCGTACTCATCATCGCCGTGATGGCCGGGGCCGGTACCCATATCGGGAAGGGTCTTGCCCTCGACATCAATAAAGCGCACGAACTCTTCGCGGCTGATGAGACCGTCGCCGTTGCGATCAATTAGGTTCAAGATCTCCCGCGAAACGCGGTCGCGCCCCTCTTGTGACACGTGTTTGTTGGAGTCGTCCATCAAGCCGTACGTCCGCTGGATCTCGTCCGCCTCCCAGACGCCGTCACCATTGAAGTCGTGCAGCGCGAAGAAGGACGCCGCGTCGAACGAGCCTGTGTGGTGCTCCTCTGTGTGATCCGTTAGCTGTCATTTGCGGAAACTAGTTGCGTGTGAATGTGGCCGCGACACTAGGCGCGCGCTTACTTACCTGCCATGTGTTTCACCATCCAGCTCGCGTTCTCATCCACCGCCGGTTTCTGTGACCGGTTGCCGTGATCACCGTGGGCAAGGGCTTGCCCGACGATCCCGGCAATGATTAGAGTGGACAACTGCATTTTTCCAGTTTATTATTTTAGGTTTCGAAATTTTGTTAACATGTAGTAATGTATGTACATATGTTTTCACAGAAGTACGGAAACGGAGGTCACGTATCCAGAGCGTTGGAACTTGGATCTGGAATGGGTTGCGGTTGGCGGTGTCGTTCGGCAGTCCGGTGGGTCAAATGCCAAGACTCGCTGGGCCAGTCGCCGGCTGCCAGGATTCTGTGAACATGTGCCAGGAACAGGCAAGGACCAGGCCTCCGCGGACAGATGGCAGGAGTATCTGTGTTGGAGTTCAGTGGAGAAGCGAGTTTTAACGCCAAAAACTTGGGCTCACCTTTTTCGCTGGTTTGGATGCAAACACATGCACTGATTGATCAACCTAGCAATTAAGGCTCGCTAAGCAAGAGGCAATGATACAGTAAGATCCGGGATCCTGACATTCCAGGCTATTCGATTGGGCCTTGCTTCGGGGATTTTTAGAGGTTGTCAATATGGTGACAATATCCCAGGTAGCAGAGACTGTCTTCACCATGTGCTGAGCCGGATGCTCTGGCCCAAAGGCGCCGGCAGGCTGACGGCAGCACTAGTGATTTGTGCCCCGAAACGTGTTTAGCTCCCACGATCGGGCCCGCGTGCGGCTCCAGTGGCTCCAGTGCCCATGAGCAACAAGCCACTGACAGTACAGTGACAAACCTGGGATAGCAGGGCATCGCGCACAAATTCGATTCCAGCCTGCTGGATTCACCCGATCTCCTCAGCCCTTCCCTGGATTTTCCCAACCCCAGATTGGCAAAACGCCCTGTTTGGCAGTTTGCCCACTGGTGTTTAACTTCGCCGTTCATTGGCATCCCACTCTGAGAACAATGTTGAGCATGAAATCGGGGTCATGGCCAAGGAAACCCGAGGCATTGCACTCCTCCTTCTCCTCCAATAAGGGATAGCAGGATTGAGAGCGGTCCCGGGGCAAATGGAAGGTTGTGGAATACTTAAGGATGGCACGCGTTGGTTTCTCGTAAAAAGGGCACCTCCCACTCTTGGCTGTCTGCCTTGGTATTGTCTTGCGTTATCTGAATGTGAAGCCTTTGAATGTTTGCTCTTTTTGTCACCTACGACATTCTTCTATATCCACTCCTCCAATGAAACGTTGACGCCGAGACTGGCAATGTCTGGACGGTTATCCTATCCAAGCTTTGTTTTACCTGCTACACTACGCACTTATCGAGATGCTCTCATGCATCCCGCTCACCAAGTACCACAGGAGATGTTATGTTGACCGAACAGAAACTTACACTGGCCCTCGATCTCCCGTCGGTCCTGCTTCCCGAACACAGTGCCGTCCGGGGCTAGCAACCTGCGCCGGAACCATACAACAGCTCTCTGGACGGCAGAGACAAGTCTCTGGATCTTGACACCAGAAATCTTCCAAAGTGGAGTGCCCTGATCTGCAGTTGCATTGCAGTCTACAGCTCGCTCAGCCGGTCCGGCCTCCGTCATCTTTACGAGAATCGCCACTTGTGCCATCTACTTGCCTCGATTGGCTGGTGCTTGATAGGTTGTCTACCGACAGCTCTGTACATTGATGCTTCCTGCAATAGGTCTCCAGCGCAGAAACGCTACCGCCGCGCAGCTGTGTCTGCCGCCTTGTTTGGGTTCACTGGATCGGCATTCACTGGCTACTGTTGGCTAGGTTATGTTCAGACCTACTCCTGAACCAGTTTCTTATGCATTTTCACTTACCTCTAGATCGGTCTGTTGCTTGGGTCATTGTTCTCTGGCAAGCATAAAGGCATTTCGAGATCTACAAACGATACCAGGCAATCTTTGTATCTCGTTTACAGCTTCTTGGGGCGTATCCCATCAAACAAACGGTGCCGCTGTCCTACCCTGCGCAGTTCACTTTCAAAATGTCTGTTATAGTAAGTGGCAACTGGCCCTTCCCCCCTTCTCCTTTTTCTCACCCTCCCTGTCATATATCCCTGGTGCCGCTTTCCTTCCTGTTATCTCACAGCAGCTTAACAGGAACCCACTCTCGTCATTACTGCGAGTGTCGGCTAAAAGAGGATGTAGCTGCAAGTCGCGGCTCTTCCAAACACTGAACGCTGACATGCATCACACAATCATCACAGCTACACACAACATATTGTTTACAACGCCGGCAGTCGAGATTTGGGGGCACACAAAGGCTCTCCAAGACGGCCCCTCATAAGTGCGCATGGTGGCGTCGAGAGAAGAAAAAGCAACCCAACCCCGCACCATGGCCGAGATTGATGCTGACAAACAGCAGCAACTACTGCACGAATGGGATGCTGGTAGGATGGGTGAGAACTGTGAGTTAAGTAATACAAATCAGCCACCGGCATGCCCGTCTGCCAAGTTTCCATTCTTTTTAAGAAACATCCTTTTCCTTTTTCGGACCTGCTTGCATCACAGCAGCATGCCCAAGGCCTTCATACAAGTGTATTGCTCACTGTTGTTGGGGGTTTCTGGCATGTGAGGATCCCCTTAACAGTTAACCCTCTTCATGTCACCCATCAGTCAATCCCTCATTCACGGGCATCCATAGGGGTCCTGTCTCGTAGGCCCGCCTATGCATTGACTCTGCTTTGCTTCATCCGTTTCTTCGCAGAGCCTGTGTGCTCACAACCGAGCTGGGTGTCAATGTGTCACTGAGGCCGGTGGTTGAACTGCCAATCTCATGCTCGACCTTCGTGAGTGGCTGAGCCTTCTCACCCTTCCCCTTTGACCCTCTTCACAGCGCAAAGACAACAAAACCGCCGCAGCATCATCATTGTCAGTGAGACAATACACGAAGTCGTACATCGCCCAGGCTTTAACGCCAAGATTCACATGCACGACCCGCCGTTGGGCACATACACAACATCCTTGAGCGACGACAGAGCTCATGAACTTGCGGCAAACCCATTGACCCTTGGATGAGTACATAAAGAGTTGGTCATTCGAGGGATAAGATATCCCTTTAAACTTTCACCAAATCAGTCCTGCTTAATGGGCTCATCGACCCTCAGTGGCCCTGATTGTTGGGAGGACACTAGATGTGCACATCAACTGGAGATGCCACTGTCTTCTGCCATGTCAGTCAGCAACATCGAACACTCGCCCAATCCAGGCATGTCGCCGCCCGAAGCACCACAACCCAGTTCACCATTTACTAACTTCTTATCCATCCTGCACATAGAGGCACCGATTCACATGGGACATCAACGCATTTTTATCCACGTGAATGCAAAAATCACGAGTTGGAACATCGATCACACACACAGACATGTCACACACTGACTGGATTCAGGACACTTAACATATAGCAATACCACGCTCGGGATAACAATGATGGAAAAATGATCGAAATACAACTACCGACAAAAACGGATAAGAGCTCAACGCCCATAACCCCCTAAACCCAGCAATCCCGAAAAACCCAGACAACCTGAAAGGACATACTACTAGTACATGACGATAGCCTCCACGATGTGCCGACACCATCATTGCCGACAATCATCTCATGCAACCGAGTTGATAAAACCCATCCATCCAGCTATGTCGTCGATGTCTTCTCCGCTTTCCTCTTACAGAGCGCGCTCAGGGGCTGCTGCCAGCGTCCCACCGATCTGGTCATACTATGATTACGCTCACCGTCCCCATCACCGCCAAACCATTTGGAGACAGATGCTCTCCGTACCCATTACCCGCCAACCGAGCTGTTATTCTCTCGCCAGATGGATGATAAAAAGGGGGTATCGTTATCCCATTTCCCAATCACCTTTGATCCGAACCCGGCCGAGCCAACCCAATGACCACTTTCTCGAGACGGATATCTCGAACATTTCAAAAAGAATTTCCAGTTCCCATAGAAGAAAAAGAAATGCAACTCTGCCTTCGACCATATCCGTGTGTCATAATAGACGACCGAATCCTTCGACAATAAAAGAATGACCAGTCGTAAAGACTCTCCGGCCGTGACATTGTTGCTTCTCCCCGATGCAAGTACGCGAGTAAGGAAAACCCCCGGTGAAGCCCGTTGGGGTGAAAAAAGGTGTGTGTTTTAAGGGCAGTGACCCAAGACTAACTGGCCTGCCCCATCTGCCCGATCAAAGCTGATGAGCTTCTGGATTTATGACCTCAGTGACAGCTGTGATTGTGGGTCGATTTTCCCGCCAAACTCAGCTCACCCGGGTCTCGAGAAGTGAATCATCATTGATGGTTGAAAATGGCAATAAAACAACACAAGAAGCGAAGGAGCAAAACCAGAAGACGACTTCCAAACAATCGTACATACGACCGCTTCACCTTACATCTCGGCAATCCGAGCACTGGGTAGCGGGATGCCACCAGTGTCGAGTTCAAACTTCTCCGCCCACGGATCAGGGTACATCCCCATCAAGGTTGGGGCATAAGAGTGGATGCCGCCAATCTGATGATGAGGAGGAATGGAAACCGGTGTGGCACCAGCCTGATAGGCAAACCATTGCTGGTCATCAGCAGGCGTTTGGGGCGCAGTCACGTCGGATTGCTGCTGCTGTTGTTGCTGCGCCTGCTGCTGGTGCTGTTGATGGTGTGTGGGCTCGGCCTCAGGCAAAGCAGGCACATCTGGGTTCGGGCCTTGGACTGGCTGGGGTTGCTGATTGGGGCGACCTTGGGCTGAAGTCTGGCTCTGGAATGGCCCCGGGCTCTGAACCTCGGGCTGACCCTTTAGATGCTGCTGGCCGGCGTGCTGGTGGCTCTGTTGCATCACATGGTCGTCGCGCTGCATCTCCATAGGATTGGAGTGAGTCCTCGGCGTTGCTGCCTGCGCCTGAGAGGAATGCGGAACCTGGCTGCCCGGGAAGCTCAGGGGCGAAAGCTGGTCGGGGCCGGCAGAATGCAGCGTATACCCAGCGCTCGAAGGCGGCGGCGCATGTGTGTAAAAGCCCTCCTGGACCGAAGGACTCCTGCCTGACCCAGGAGAGAACGTGCTAGGACTGCTCTGCATGCCCGCAGTCAGGACATTTGGATACGGAATCTCAAGATGTGGCCGCTCGACCGCCTGGCGAGGCACTTGCTGGTACGGCATCTGCGGCGCGTGGTGGGGGTTCGGATGCATCGTTGCTACAGCGGGGTTCGACTGCTCAGGGACAAAGAAGCTATGATGCGGCAAGCTCGGTGCCCGCTGGAGCAGGTGTTGGTTTGGATGAGGAAGATGAGGAAGAGTTTGTTGAGGGTGCGGGCCACCAGCATGATAATCAGCGACACCTCCAGAAGACATGCTGTGTCTCTGGCTGTATTGGGGTGGCAGGGCATACGGCATGGGCTGTCCAAAGTCCGCAAACGATGCTGCACGCTGCAGGGGCTGGCTAGGCTGGTCCAACGGCAGCGGATACGGCTGCCACGGCAGTGCATTATGACTCTTCGGAGTAGCAGGTGAGTGTTCACTCCCCGTCTCTGAGAGGGAATCTTCCATCTCATTAGACAGAACCCCTCGCTGATGTGATCGCCTCACATGCTTGACCATAGTGGTTTTCCGGCAAAAGCTGGCGAAGTCAGTTATCGCTGTTTGGTCAACCACATTATGATGCGCAGAGTTGAAGTTCTTACCTCTTGGAACACCCATTATGGGAGCACCGGTAGGGACGCTTCCCGGTGTGTATCCGTCGATGCCTTGCCAGACTGGAGGACTGGACCAAGGTTAGTAATATCCTTCTTGCGACGGGGCCGACGAAGAGATGACGTACATCAGAGAACCGTTTGTCGCAACCCTCATATTGACATTTATGAGGTTTCTCTCCCGTATGAGTGCGGATGTGCACTGTCAAGGCACTGCGCTGAATGAAGCTCTTCCCGCAGTCTTGGTACCGACATTGATATGGCCTCTCGTTCGTATGGATGCGATAGTGACGTTGGAGGTCCGACTTGCGGTTAAAGCTCTATGACATAAGGTTAGCTACCGCCCGAGCTCGACGAGCACAGCCATCGCCGAGGCCGACACCGATTGTCGTATGTCGGCTGATATTATTACGTACCTTGCCGCACGCTTCCCAGGTGCATTTGAATGGACGGTTTGAAGGTTCGTTCTCGACTAGCTCCATGACCTCCATATTGCCTGGCATATAATTGGCAAAACGTCCAGCTTGTGACGCTCCAGATTGACGACTTGGCAACTCCAGATTGACGACTTTGCGGCGACGCAACTTATATATAATCCCGGTTTCTATTCGCCTCCCAAGCCGCTTGATGTGGAGCAGCTAACAGGGATTTAGGGGCAGAGAGATGACCTCAAAACGCGGGGGATGAAAGGCCGTGACGATGTTCCGCTGATGAGAGGCTGTGGGATATGGGAGGTGTGGGGCTGCCGTAGGGGGGCAAAACCTGGCTTGGAACGACGTCTGAGCGTGATCTTCCCTAATGCGACCGGATTATGCAAATTCCCGGACCAGTTTTGATAGACCTCGTCAAGCGATAAGCAGTAAGCGGCAATGCGGATTTCTGACCCAAGGAATAGCGACAGCAACGAGATGGCGGGCGTCTAGTTCGAGGAGAAAGAGACGACACGAGCGAGCGAGCGAGAGAGAGAGATAGAGAGAGAGAGAGCAGCGATCCGTGATACACAGTTCTCCACCAGTTGGCACTGCGGCTTTTCTTATATAGGCCGAGCGTTTGCTGGGCGAAATGACCGATCTTTTGTTACGAAATAGGGGAAAGATTGCGTCACTCTACGGCAGTCAGCAACCTGCAAATCAATATCTAGATTGACGGGCACGTGGAAGGGCAGAAAGAATCTGTTTCCTCGCCAACCAACATCCTGTTTGCGATAACAGAAAACGAGGCGAAAAAAAAAAAGGTGGGAAGAGGGGGGTTTGCTCTGAGCAAAGGGGAGGGTGAGGGAATGAATGGTTCAGATGGCACAACTGACCAGACACAGACAGATGCTGAGAGTGTTGAGGGAACGAACACTTGCCCCGGTGAAGTGAGGCGCAGGGACAAAAATGAAATGATGACGGGATGAGATGGCAAGAATGAGAGAGAGTCTGGCGGCCAAAGCACCAGCACATAGGTATCAGAGCAATAATGATGAAAGTCGCTGGGCAATGATGAAATACCAACAGGGCGGGACAAGAGAGGAAGATAAAAGAAAATGGCGAACAGATGGTGGGGATGGGATGCTCAAGGTATCTTAGGGCAAATGGTAAAGACACCGAGGACAGGGCATCTGCACGAAATCTTGTTGAGACACAAAAGGAAAGGTTGGTCACCCGTACCTTCTCAGTTCTCTGCAAGCTCTGACACCTGTCTGCAGCAACCAAAGCGGAGACTGTATGCTAGTCGCGTGAAGTCCAAGTGCAGGTGGACGAGCGCCCAGACAGGAAGTGCCTTAAGCTGCTGGACAGGCCTGGAGCATAACGGGAAAGGGCGGGGGCACCAACGAACCAGGTCAGGAAAGGGGAGGGGGGTGGCAGGAGAGAGAAGAGACCTGGAACACCGGGGGATCGCGTCTTGCCCCACCAGCCCAGGAACCCACACGCACGCTGCAGATCGTCGAGGCGCAAGGGCAAGGGGGGAGGGGTGGGTAAGTAGCCCTCTGCTAACTGCTGGAGCTTCGCCGGTGCCTGGATGCAGATGCGGCTTTGGTTGGGTGTTTACCTAACAAAGTCTGGCCGATTGCCGAACTTGGTGACCAGGGGGGGGGGTTGATGCTTGGTTCGAGTATCCCCTTCAACTTGTCGTTGTGTCAGAGAGGAACCAGGGCGAGAATCGGTTCTTGGGTTATGCCTCTGTTGGTGCTGTTGGGCTGTTTTCTATCCTTTTGCGATGAGTTCTTGTTCTCCAAGTGCTGATGTGGTTTCCTTTTCCTAAATTCTTCCCGAACCGGTTCTGGTTCCTCACGCTCGCACAGGCGTTTTTTATAACCACACGTTGTGGGAAGCAAAAGCGAACAGATGCGCTAAGACAGGAACCAGAATCTGAGCGAAGGCGGGTAGATCGATCGATCTGGACTTTGAAGTGGCTGTTTGAAAGGGCTGTCGTCACTGTTTTCCTCTGTATCAAAGCTGTTGGTGCGACTGCTGGTTTCTTTTCTGCGAAGACTCGGGTTTGACTGAGACAATGGAGAGAGCACCGGTCGTGTCGTTCACTCTCGTGGTTTTTTTCTGGGGGAGAGGATGTCTATGCCCCAAATATCCCGATGGTGACACTCAGACGACAGTTTGCAAAGTCTCAGACGAAGATGATCCCGTCGTGCTTTTTGTACTGCACACGATGGGCGGTTGAGACAAGCCTGGAAGTCACGGTGACCGTTTTATCAAGAACCAGCCGGGGATGTTGAGCGAAGCTATATGACCGGAATCACTATAATTCGGGTTTGCCGTCCTCGCCGTTCGGGCGGCCCTCCGGAGTGCGGGGAAAGCGGGCAACGACCAGACCGGGTCGGCAGGCGGTGCAACGGAGGGGAAAGCTGAGATGGCAGCAACGAGACGCACTGCACGAGACGAGCGTCCGGGCTCTGGAAGCTGCAAAACTGGCAAATAGTGACTGCGTCTAAGACGGCAGCACTGCAACCTCGAAACAATGGCGTCCCTTGTTGTGGAAGTTCAGTACCGTAGTATGTGCCGAAAGAGCGGAAGCCTGAGCACCAGTGTCCTCAGGATGTCCCTTAACGGCCGTGTTGTCACTGTTTCTTTCCTTGCTGTTTGGACCAGTGTTCGGTTGTGGAGTCTAGACGATCTCTTGCTCGGAAAGTTGCCGGAGCTTTGACCGGAGGTCAGGACGCGGCCGTTCTGGTGAAAGAAAAAGAAGTTGAGACGGAGGGGGAAAAGAAGAGTGCGGGCGATACCGCGCAAAGAAGGGAAAATAATGTTGCGCCGCGTCTTTACTAACGGATGAAGTGCCCGCAAAAAGGAATGAAGGCGATAGCAGGGCCAGCGACTGCTACAACACGATCAGGCGTGCAGGTTTCTTTCCTACACGATGGGACCAAAGGCAAGAGTAGCAGTCTCGGCACGTTGCGTTATTGTGACGGTCCTAGCTCAACGGAATTCGGGACGGCAACGGTAGCATTGGCGATCCGTCACGATATGCCCTAGAAGCAAGAGTGCTGAGCGAGCGCGTGACGATGTGAGATAGATGGAAGGATCGGTGGAAGAAAAGGTAGGTAGGAGAGTGTGATCGAACGCGGTGAAGAAAGGTGAGGACTATCTACCAGCGTCTCATACAGCAACCATTATAGTTTAACATAGTACACATAGCAGGTATTCCGAACTCCGTTCCAGCAGGGCCTGCCATGAAGAGGCGAAAACTACAGTACATACATACGGATACGGGAATGGGGCGAAGCGAACTCCCAACTAATGCCGCCCAGGGTAGGAAGCAAGCGAGAAGAGTGATTGTTGGGGTAGGGTACCACGACGTCGCCGGCTGATGGAAGCTGGCTGTGGTGTTTTCAAACCCCTGTTCTCTCCCCGCCTGGCGTGGTCTTGGCTTTCCTGCGCTTGGCGGTTTTCTTTTTCTCTTTTTTTCCCCCAAGCTTTCCTGTAAATGGTAACATGCCGGTTCAGCGAGGCCGCGATTGACCAAGAGCGGTTCTTCCCCCGGTCAAAAATGCTCTAGCTTTGGGTTGCTGGGTTGGCCAGGCTCTGGAGAGGGTTGGCCTTGTCGATGTGACAGGGGAACACATGCAAAGGCGGGAACTGGTTGCATGGGGGTTAGGGAAATTAACAACCGAGCCAGCGAAAAAAGGTGAAGTCCCTTCGGCCTCTTCGGAACCCAGAAGCACACTATCCAAGGGCCTTGGCTTCTCCGCTAGCATGTCGCATCATCGCGGGGCACTTGGAGCCTTCGAACACACCACGCACCGAGTTTCTCCAGACCAGATCAGAGACGACGACAACGGCGTTCTGCACGATCCAGCGCGGCCGCGATAACATCCCCCGTTCCTTCGTCTGGACAAGACGGCTGAAGGCCATGTAAGTGGCTGAAATAGGGAAACGGACGGGATTTACAGATGACAAGTGGCTTGCTGTTACGGTTTGACAGGCCAAAAGCCAAAAGTGGACGAGAAAGGTGAGCGGATGCGTCCCGGATCGCCAGAAAGGGACGGCGCGGAACGGTTGTGACATGGAGGAAGGTAAGTAGTGAAGTATAGACAGAGTAGTATAGGAAAGGGGAATCTATTTTTCTCCCTGCTCCCATACTCAGCATCTTCCCGCAACCACCCTCTCTTTGCAGTTGCTGGGCTGTTTGAAACCCAGGTCCAACACTTCAGCTTGGGTGTTGACAAAAACGGTAGACGAAGAAGGGCTGGCAATCGGACGGAATGGAGGGAATAATAAGACTGTCACACGTATTACTTCCGCGTCTATAACACTACCTTATACACACACACACACACACACACACACACACACACACGCACGCACGGCTTGTAGCTCGCTCGCCCACAACTATCCGCAGCACCATACCTCGCAGACAATCGGTGAATGGCAGATTCGCGCAGGAGAAAAACGAGGATTTCTTGCCTGTCTTCTGGCGTTCCCCTCCCTCTCCAGTCGGGTGGAGGGTATCGAAATCTGGTTGTGCACCCCATTCGCTGCAGGGATGCTTCCAGGTTCTCGCACAGACACTGGGGCAGCTCGCCAGCATGCAGGCCCACTCTCTACCGAAGCTCAGGTACCGACCAGGGTGTGGCGAGTACCACCTAACAGCCCGCTTTCTTTGGATTTAGTCTCTCCCGTTCTCTCAGGACGAGATCCAGCCATGACTTGTGTGCTCGATGAGTTTTGGAGTGGGTGGCAACCTGGTCGGCCTCGAGGTGACCTTGCGGAACAAATGAACCACGATTACCCCTGTTGTGAGGAGCAAGTGGAGAAGCAGGGCTCTTGCCTTTCCTGGCCTCAACTGGGCAGGGCCTTTGGGGCTTCTGGCTTGTCCACCCATTTT
>Ga0065720_1001908_pt1 | contig 13468 bp, 9 predicted proteins | sample Thericmetagenome_FD_59107 | JGI IMG/M metagenome (GOLD analysis project Ga0065720, IMG submission 59107) | Thermophilic microbial communities from the Joint Bioenergy Institute, California, USA of rice/straw/compost enrichment - eDNA_2 v2... | ecosystem: Engineered > Solid waste > Grass >... | reverse complement strand
GAGGCGGAGAAACAAGAAAAATAAAACGGAACCGGGAAGCGTCATGGGCACCATCAGCGGTCAAAACCGGCGGATTGCACGCCCATGACGACTTCGGGTTCCGTTGAAATGCCGAACCGGCCGTCTCGGGATCGATATACGTTCACGGCAACAGAAAGCGCAGCTTGTCCTTGCGCCGCAGCAGTTCCGTGAGCCTGTCCGCGGGAATCGGCGGACTGATCAGGTAACCCTGGATCTCGTCGCACCCGAGCGCCCGGAGGACCCGAACCTGATCCGCCGTCTCCACGCCTTCGGCGATGATCCGGAGTCCGAGGCGCCGCGCCATCGCGACAATCGCCATCACGATGGCCTGATCCTGGGCATTGTCTGTCAAGTTCCGGATGAAGGAGCGGTCGATCTTGATGCTGTCTATCGGCATTTCCCTCAGATAATGAAGGGAACTGTAGCCCGTGCCGAAATCGTCGATCGACACCCGCACACCGAGTTTCTGCAGCCGCTCGAGGACCGGGAGCGCCCGCTTCGGATCGACCACGACGCCCTCGGTAATCTCAAGCTCGAGACCGCTTCCGTCCAGCTCGGCATCGGCGAGCGCCGAAGCGACCGTATCGACGATGTCACCGCGGGACAGCTGGACCGCCGACACGTTCACCGCGACCCGGAGATTCGCGATGCCGGCCTGCCGCCACGACCGGCTCTGCATGCAGGCTGTCCGGATGACCCACGCGCCGATCTCCGCGATGCGGCCTCTTCCTTCCGCCAGCGGAATAAATTCGGCGGGCATGACGATCCCCCGCCCGGGCAGGCGCCAACGGATCAACGCCTCCGCGCCGACGATCCGGCCGGAGGAAAGGTCAAGCTGCGGCTGATATTCCAGAATGAACTGTTCCCGCTCCAATGCCGACTCCAGCGCCTCCGCCAGCCCGCATCCGGCGACCGGGCCGCTCCCGGTCTCGCCGCTTGCGGACCGCTTCATGAAGGCCGGTTCACCGAATGAATCCGGCACGCGAACCCTCCTCTCGCATCATTACAATTACAAGAACGCCATAATGCTGGAGAACATGGCAGGCAGTTCCGCCTGCGCATCCGCAAGCCCCGCCTCGTACACGGCCTTCGGCATGCCGTATACGACGCACGATTGCTCGGCCTCCGTCAGCACGAGGCCTCCGTTTGCCTTCACCCGGCGGCAGCCCTCCAGCCCGTCCTGCCCCATGCCGGTGAGCACGACGGCAAGCATCCGGTTCCGGTAGACCGGCGCCACCGAACGCAGCGTGACGTTGACGGATGGCCGGTACAGCATGTCCGGCTCTTCATCCACGTGCAGCACGACCCGTCCGTCCGCCAGCTTTCGCGCCGTCGTCTGAAACCCGGAGGGGGCAAAATAGATCGTCCCCGCCCGCAGCGGATCGCCTTCCTCCGCCTCCTTCACGCGCAGCTTGCAGATCGTGTTGAACCGTTCCGCCAGCGCTCCCGTGAAACCGGGCGGCATGTGCTGCACGACGAGCACCGCGGCCGGATAATCCTCCGGAATACGGGGCAGAATCGCCTGCAGCGCCGACGGACCGCCCGTCGAACAGCCGATGACCAGCAGATCGTAGGCCGGCGCGCCGCTCTTCGTTACTCCGCGTGAAGCGGCGCTTGCCTTCTCCGGCGCGGTGTGCACGGTGGGCCCGGCAACGACGGCCGGTCCGGCGGCCGGCGCGCCGCCCGCCACCTTCGCCGTCGCCGCGATTTTCAGCCGCGTGTGAAAATCCCGCAATGCCTCTTCATCCGGCGCATCGGCGACCAGGCTTTCCTTCAGGAAAAAGTCGACCGCGCCGAGCTCCAGCGCGCGGATGGTCGATTTCGTGCCCGCGCCGGTCTGGCTGCTGAGCATCACGACCGGCACGGGCCGCTCCCGCATGATCTTCTCGAGCGCCTGCAGCCCGTCCATCACGGGCATGGCCACATCCATGGTGATCACGTCGGGCGAAAGCCGTTCCAGTTTGTCGAGCGCTTCGACACCGTTGCGGGCGATGCCGGCAACGTAAAGCGCCGGGTCCCGCTCGATGAGCAAACCGACGGCCCGGCGCATGAAGGCGGAATCGTCGACAACCAGGACGCCGTATTTTCTCACGCCGTTCCTCCTTCCTTCCGGTAGTAGAACGTGGACGGCGCGTTGATCGTATGCAGCCCCGGCACAAGGCCCGAGACCGTCTCTGCGTGTCCGAGGAACAGATAGCCGCCTTCGGCGAGCCGGCCGCTCAGATGCGAAGCGACCGTCCGGATCGAAGCCTCGTCGAAATAGATGAGCACGTTCCGGCAGAAGATCACGTCCATCACCGGCAGCAGGCCGGCGGCATCGTGGAGCAGATTCCAGCGCATGAACCTGACGCGATCACGGATGTGTTCCTTGACGCGAAAGCCTCCCGGCTCTTCGTCGAAATAGAGCTTCTTCATCCGCTCCGGGGTGCGGCGGAAACACATCGACTGTGCCGGGTAGAAGCCCTGCTCGGCGCTCTTCAGCACCTTCCGGTTGATGTCCGTCGCATAGATCCGGACCTTGTCGAGCGGCACGACCCCCGATTCCAGAATCGNCATCGCCAGNCTGTACGGTTCCTCGCCCGTCGAGCATGCCGCGCTCCAGATCCGGATCTCGTCCCGGTCCGCAAGCTCGGGCAGCACGACGCGGGCCAGTTCCTCCAGTTGGCACTCCTCGCGGAAGAAATACGTCTCGTTGACGGTGATCGCCTCGATCAGCGCGTCCCACTCCGTCGGATGTTGATCGAGATGACGGAGGTATCGGGCGAACGTAACCCCCAGCGCCGTCACGCGCGCCCCCGCTTTGATGGCCAGGGAATACAGGTTGCCTCTGTAGTCGATGCCGCATCGCGCGTGGATCGCCCTGGCCAGCNGGCTGACGTCCGGATCATGTTCCAGCGCGGCGTAGTCCAATATTTCCGCCAACATGGGCACTCCCCCGCAATCACGGCATGNACATGAATGTGTTGCGCACGATCGCCGCCTGATCGATCAGATCCTTGATCGCGGATGCCATCTGCCGGATATCTTGGGCACCCTGCTGCGCGGATTTGTCGGCATCCGCCCAGTTGCCGCTCATCGTTCGGAGTCCGGCGGATTGCGTCCGAAGCGCGCGGGAGAAGTCCTCGGCCTGTCCGACGGCCGACTCCAGTTCCCTTGCGGCCGTTCTGCCGTGCGAAGCCTGCTCCTGACTTGCGGCGGCCGCGCGGCGGATCCGGTTCTCCGCTTCGATGACGCCCTTGCCGATCTCGTCCATGCCGATCAGTTGCTCCTTCACGGCCGTCGTGACCAGCTCCGATTGCTGTTTCACTTGCTCCACGGTGCGGACGATATCGCGGCTGTGCTTCGCCTGCTCCACGGTGGCCGCGCTGACCTGGCGGACCTGATCCCGCACGTTCACGATGCCCTTGCCGACCTCGGCGATGCCGGCGGCCTGCTCCTTCACCGCCTGCGCCACCATGGCCGACTGATTGGACACATTCTCGACGGCGCGGACGATCTCGCCGCTCTGCTTGCTTTGCTCGGCGACGGCCGTCGTAATCTGGCGCACCTGCTCCCGAGCGTTGACGATGCCCTGAATGATCTCCTCCACGCCGGCGGCCTGTTCCTTCATCGCCTGGGCAACCTGCGCCGACTGGTCGCTCACAATGCCGATCGCGCGCGCGATGTCGCTGCCGAGCTGCGCCTGCTCGACCGTCGCCGTCGTCACCTGATGGACCTGATCGCGCACGTTCGCCGCTCCCCGGATGATCTCATCCACCTGCGAAGCCTGATCCTGCGTCGCTTTCGTAATTTGCGCCGCCTGCTCATTGACGTTCCGCGCCAGCGCGAGCAGCCGATCGCCCTGCTCCGCGTTTTCGCCGATCCGCTCCGAAACTTCGCTGAATTGTTCGCGCGTGCTCACGATTCCGCGGACAATCTCTTCGATGCCGGTCTGCTGTTCCTTCACGGCCCGCGCCACTTCCGCCACCTGTCTCGTCACATCCGCCGCCGCGCCTGCGACCTCCCGGCTCTGCCTGGTCTGCTCTTCCATCGCGACCGTAATTTGCCGCACCTGCTCGCGCGCGTTCACGACGCTCTTCAGCACTTCTTCGACGGCGGCGGCCTGTTCCCGCGCCGCGCCCGTCACCTGATCCGCCTGATCCGTCACATTTTGGACGAACCGGACGATATTCTGGGATTGCTTCGCCTGTTCGACCGTTGCCGCCGTCACCTGGCGCACCTGTTCGCGCGCGTTCACGACGCCGCGGATGATCTCTTCCACCCCGGCCGTCTGTTCCCTCGTGGCCCGCGTAACGCTGCTTGCCTGATTGCGGAGACCCTCGACGGCCTTGACGACCTGCTCGCTGCCCTTCGCCTGCTCGATCGTCGCGGCGAAAATCTGCTCCATCTCGCGGGTGATGCTCTCCACCCCCGAGACGATTTTCTCGATCGCCTGCCCCGTCTCTTCGGACAGCTTGTTGCCTTCCTCGACCTTGGCCGTTCCGACCTGGATCGCCTTGATCGCGTCCTCCGTCTCGCTCTGGATGCCCTTGATGAGCAGCGCGATCTCCTTCGTCGCCTTCGCGCTGCGCTCGGCCAGCTTGCGCACTTCGTCCGCGACGACGGCGAAGCCTTTGCCGTGTTCGCCCGCGCGGGCCGCTTCGATCGCCGCGTTGAGCGCGAGCAGATTGGTCTGCTCCGCGATATCGTCGATCACTTCGATGATGCTGCCGATCTCCTCGGAGCTCTTGCCGAGATTGTTCATGACGCTCGCGGCGCGCTGCACGACTTCGCCGATCTCTTTCATCCCTCTGACGGAAAGCTCGATCGTCCGCCTTCCCTCGAACGCGTCGGACTGCACCTTCTTCGACAGATCGTTGGCGTTCTTCGCGTTGCCGGCGACCTGCTCGATCGACGCCGCCATCTGCTGAATGGACGCGGAGATGTCCGAAGCCGTCTGCTGCAGCTCATCCGCGTTGACGGCAACGCCGCGGATGGACTCGCCCATCTCCTCGATCGAGGCGGAAATTTCCTCCACCGAAGCGGCGCTGCTTTCCGCGTTGCCGGCCACCTGTTGAATGGAGACGACCATTTCTTCCATCGCGGCCGACAGTTCCCTGGCGGAAGCAGTCAAGCTCTCCGCGTTCCCCGCCACGCCCTTGATCGACTTGCCCATNTGCTCCATGGAAGCCGAGATCTGCTCCACGGATCCCGCCGTGCTGGCCGCGTTGCCGGCCACCTGCTGGGTCGANGCGACGAGCTCATCGATCGAACGGCTCGTCTGTTCCATGGAGGCGCTCATNCTGACGGCGTTGTCGGCGACGCCCTTGATCGACTTGCCCATCTCNTCGATCGTCGCCGAAATTTGCTCGACCGCCGCGGCGGTGACGTCGAAGTTTTTGGACAGCATCTGGATGGAGGATACCGACTCGTGGATGGCTTCCGTCGTCTGTCCGGCGATGGCCGTCAAATTTTTCGCATTCTCCGCCACTCCTTTGACCGAGCTTCCCATCTGCTCGATGGCTGCCGTAATCTGCTCCACCGAGCTCTGCACGCTGACGGCGTTGCCGGCCACCTGCTCGTTGGAAACGACCATTTTCTGAATGGCGCCTTCCGCTTCTTCCGCCGATGCCGTCATGCTTTCCGCGTTCGCCGCCACGCCCTGGATCGACTTGCCCATCTCCTCGATGGCCGCCGAAATTTCTTCGACGGACCCCGACGTGCTCGACGCGTTGCCGGCGACCTGCTGGATCGAAGCGGCCAGCTCCTGGATCACCGCCGCCGTCTGCTCCGCGGAGCCGGTCAGGCTTTCCGCGTTGTCGGCCACGCCCTGAACCGACTTCGACAGTTGCTCCATCGAAACCGCGATCTGTTCCACCGAACCGGCGGCGCTCTCCGCGTTGCCCGCAACTTGCTGCACCGAAGCCGCAATCTCCTGGATCGAGGAGGCGGTTTCTTCCGCCAGCGCCGTCAGGTTCTCCGCGTTGCCGGACACGCCCGAGACGGACTCCCGCACCTTGCCGAGCGCCGCGCCCGTTTCCTCCACCATCTGCAACGCGCCGGCCGATTCTTCGGCGAGCCGGCCCGCGGAAGCGACGATCGCCTGGCAGGATTCCGCCGCCACCTTCACCGAAGCGGTCAGACGTTCCGCGCCTCCCGCGGCGCCCGCGGTCGACCGCGCCAGCTCATCCAGCGCGCCGCTTCCGGCCGTGAATTCGGAAGAATGGCGGGAGGCGTCTTCCGCGATGCGCCGGGCCATGCCGTCGAGCTCCGTCAGCTTCGCCTCCAGCACGCGGGCGCCGCTGATCGACTGATCCATCCACTGGTTGAATCGCGCGGATTGTCTGGCCCATTTGAGGCCGATCGACTCTTTCAAGCTCATCCTGATCTTCCTCCTTGTTCACGTTTACAGTTCATGGTGGACAACTTCCATCGTGCCGGGATCGAGCAGTTCGTCCATTTTCAGCAGGATGATGATCCGGTCGGACATCTTGCAGATCGAATCCGCGTAGCCCGTCAGCCGGGTCCGGATCGCGTCCGGAACGGGCTCCAGCTCACCGCTCTGGATCCGCAGCACCTCCGTGACCTCGTCCACGAGCAATCCGATCACCTTGCCGCAGGATTGCGTCACCACGATGCGCTGCCGCTTGGTGGCTTCCCCCTTCGGCATGGCGAACAGTGTGCGAAGGTCGATGACGGGAATGATCTGCCCCCGCAGGTTGATGACCCCGATGATCGATTCCGGCGCCCTGGCGATGCGCGTCAGCTTCGGAACCGCGATGATCTCGTACACCTGCATGATCGGGATGCCGAAATGCTCGTCCTCCACCCGGATGGTCACAAGCTGTTCGATGTGCTTGCCCATGCTCCTCCCCCGCTTTCTCCGTCCGCCGCCTCCGGCTGCGCCGTGATCGGGCTTTCCTGTCCGGAAGCCAGCTTCAGCACGCCCGCCGCGTCCAGGATGAGCGCGACGCTGCCGTCGCCGAGAATGGTGCCTCCCGACACGCCGTCCACTTTGCCCAGATAGGAGCCAAGCGGCTTGACCACGATTTCCTGGTTGCCGATCAGTTCATCCACCACAAGCCCGAGGCGCTTCTCCGCCAGGCCGATGACGACGACGAACACATTTCGTCCCGCGCGCTTCTTCCTCGGAATCCGGAAATGGTCATGGAGCCACGCGATCGGCATGATCTGCTCGCGGATCTGGACGACCGGGCGCCCCTTCACCGACCGGANNTCCTCCTGCGGAATCCGCACGATCTCNACCACGCTGCTCATCGGCAGCGCGTAGGTCAGATGGNTCAGCNNGATCAGCAGGCCGCGGACGATCGCCAGGGTGAGCGGNAGCTTGATCGTNAANNTCGTCCCTTCCCCCGGCTTCGTATCGACATCAATGAGCCCCTGCAGCTTCTCGATATGGGAGCGCACGATGTCCATGCCGACACCGCGGCCCGACACCTCGCTGACCGCCTCCGCCGTCGAGAATCCGGGGGTGAAAATGAGCTGAATCGCGTCCCGGTCGCTCATCGCTTCCGCCGCCGCCGCGGTGATCAGACCTTTCGCCGCCGCGGAAGCCCTGATCTTGTCGGCGGAGATGCCCCGTCCGTCGTCCTCCACCGTGATGACCACATGATTCTCCTGGTTCATCGCGGACAGGCGGACCGTTCCCCTCGCGGGCTTGCCGGCGGCCAGACGTTCCTCCCGGGATTCGATGCCGTGATCGATCGCGTTCCGGATCAGGTGGATGAGCGGATCGCCGATTTCCTCGATTACCGTCCGGTCCAGTTCCGTCTCCTTGCCAACGACGATCAGTTCGATGTCCTTCCCGAGCTCCCGCGACAAATCCCGGACCATGCGGGGGAAGCGGTTGAACTGGCGCTCGATCGGCAGCATCCGCGTCTTCATGACGCTCTCCTGCAATTCGCTGATGACCCTCGCGATGTGATTGGTCACCTGTTCCAGATCTTCGAGCGCTTCAAGCCGGTAGTCATCCCGGAGAATGCCGCTCGCCTGCGCAATGCGCGTCTGGTCGATGACCAGTTCCCCGACCAGGTTCATCAGATGATCCAGCCGCTCGACGTCCACGCGGATCGTCTGGCCGGATTTGGGTTGCGATTCCGCCTCCTTGCGCGCATCCGGCGTATCCGGCGTACGCTCCGGTCTCTCCGCCGGGGACGGCCTCGCCGGTTCGCTGTCGGGAGATGGCGCGCCTTCCTGCGACATGTCGTCCATCTGCCGCAGGACAACGTTTTCCACATCCGGATCCCGACGAACCATCGCCGCAACCTCATCCGGCGGCAGATCGGTCTCGACGAGCAATACCGCTTCGTCGACCCCTTCCAGCAGAATGATCTCTTCCAGCGTGGGCGATATCGAGATCACCCGCATGTGCTGGCTGAGCATGTCGCGGATGACCAGCATCCTCGCCGCCTTCATGTCGCAGGCTGCGGAGAGCGTGACGCGGCACTCGATGGTGCGCGGTCCCCGCCCCGAAGCAGCCGAAGCCGAAGCCGCCGACACCGTATCCTCCGCTCCGCGCCCGGCCGCACAGCTCTCCGTCCCGCCGGTCTCCGCCGGCGCTGCGCCCGCCGCCAGGGTGCGCAGCTTCTCCGCAACCTCGTCCGCATTCGTATGTATGGTGCCGAAACGCTCGATTTCCGACTTGTGGATGCCGAGCATATCATGGCATTCGAACAGCACGTTCACGATCTCGGGCGTCACCGCGAGCCGGTGATTCCGGATCTGCTCGAGCACGTTCTCCATCTCGTGCGCAAGCAGCTTCATCGGCTCGNAGCCCATGACCGCTGACGAGCCTTTCAGTGTATGTGCGGTGCGGAAAATGCTCTGGATTGCTTCTTCCGACGCTCCCGCCTGCTCCAGCCGCAGAATATCCTGTTCCAGTTGCTGGAGCTGCTCCCCGGCCTCGTCGAGGAAAATGCCCAACAGTTCGGATTTCATTGGCGCTCACTCGTTTCCGTACCGGCCAAAATGTGATCGATGTGCAGAATGCTGATGAACCCTTCCTCCGTGCGCCCGATTCCGGCAAAATACTGCCCGTCGATGCCGGATACGATGTCCGAGGAAGGCTGGATCTCGCTGAAGCGCGTCACCTGTCTGACGCCGTCGACGATGATGCCGATCATGCCGTCCAGGTGCCGCACAACGATGATCCGGGATCTTCTTTCCGCTGCCGTCTCTTCCAGACCGAACCTTTTGCGCAGGCTGATGACCGGCATGATCTTTCCGCGCAGGTTGGTCACGCCTTTCAGAAACGGCCTGCCGTCCGGCACTTCGGTGATTTTCTGCATCTTGATGATCTCGTGGATGTCCGAGATGGCCATCGCATGCTTCTCCGTGCCGAGTTCGACGATGACATACTGCTGCGAAAGGTCTGAATCCATCTGCATCCTCCCCTGCCCTGCGCGCTGCGCTCGAGGCACGCCCGCCTCGGGAGTCAGGCGCAGCCGCCGTTTCCGATTGCTGAATTTTTCGACATTTTTTGGGGCTTCTCTCACCTCTCCGGTCCTACATGGCGAATGGAGAACTAGTGCTTTTCTATCAAAATTTTAGATGAACGGCCCGGTTCCGTAACCGAAAAGGTCATTCGGAACCGCGCAAAACTTTTGCGCCAAACCGCAAAACCACGCAAAAATTGCGCGTTCCCCGCGGAGCGCGTCCACACCCGCGCGGGCGGTTCGGCAACGTCACCGATGACGGATGAGGTCCTCGTCGAGCAGCAGCCCCAGCGACCTCGCCTTGTTCACCGCCTCGACCCGGGAATGGACCGAGAGCTTGTTGAACACCTGCGTCAGCACATACTCCAGCGACCTTTGGCTCATGTGCATTTGCTCCGCGATCAGCCTGTTGCTTTTGCCCCGGGCCACTTCCCGCAGAATCGCGATTTCCCGTTCCGTCAGGCGCGGCCCGCCGTCCTTCAGTCCTTGGCAGCTTCCGTCCCTGAGAAGCGCCCGGAGCAGCGCGACGGGGACGACCGTCTCCTTGTTGAGGGCGGACCGCACCGCCAGCACCAGCCGTTCCCGCGTGGCCATCTTCGACACGAACCCGACGATCCCGAGCTCGATCAGATGGCGGAAATGCGGCGTGATGTCAAACCCGCTGTAGATCAGAATCTTCGAGTCCGGCCGCAGCTCGAGCACCCGCCTCGACAACTCCATCCCGCTCAGGCCGGGCATGACCAGATCGAAGAGCATGACGTCAAACGCTCCTCCCGCGGCCAGCTCAACCAGATTCTCCTGCGGACTCGCGACGGTCACCTCGAAGTCCTCCTCCTGCTCCAGCATCCATTTCGTGCCGAACATGACGGGTGGATGGTCATCCACCAGCAAAACCCGATGTTTCATGCCCAATCTAAGCTCCCTTCACTGGTCGGATGTAAAATTGATTTTTTTCGACAACTGTCGCCATATGCATTAAACCATTATCGGATGCAAATGGTGAATACATCGCGCCGGTCGAAGGTCCGGGGGCATTCTTTCGGGCATGACAAAAAGCCCGCCAACGGAACCCTGTTCCGTCGGCGGGCGGGATGGGCGGCGCATGGCCGCCCGGCCCTTCAAACTAGCATCGCAGCCAGACGCTCATCTCGCCCGGCTCGCGGTTCCCCCACAGGAAGTACGGAATCGCGCGGAACCGCGTCGGGCGCGTCGCGGCGCGCAAAGGCCGGTACGGCTGATCCTCCGGCCAGTCCGTCGCGGCCGGCACCCGGCCTTCGCCTTCGATCACGACGCAGCCGCCCAGCAGCTCCGGCTCGTGCCGCTCGCTCAGCGCGGGCTCCTCCGCGAGCGACAGCGAAGCAAGCGGCGCGCCGTTGTCCGCCTCCTCGACGCAGTACACGAGCGGACCGCGCTGGATGGCCGCCCGGCCGGCGTTCGCGCGGATCTCGGGCCGCGCTCCAATCAATACCGTCTCCACCGGCAACAGCCACTCGACCCGGTCGCCGTCCTTCCACTCCCGTTCCACGATGGCGTAACCTTTTTCCATCCGGTACAGGCAGGCTTCCCCGTTCACCGAGAGGATCGGCTCCGCCGTCTGGAACCAGTCCGGCACGCGCAGCGCGAGCGACAGAGGCACGCCGCCCCTGCCGGAGACCGACAGCCCGAACGTAACCGTGCCGTCCCACGGCAGCCCCGAGCGCTGGCGCAGCGTCACGTCGCGCCCCGCCGCGGTGAACGCCGCCTCGCTGCCGATGTACAGATGCACGTACACCCGGCCCGCCGCCTCGTCCACATCATAGATATAGTCGTTCAGCGAGGCGAGCAGCCGCGCGACGTTCGGCGGGCAGCAGGAGCAGCCGAACCATTTCTGGCGGACGGGCTTCACGTGTTGGCGGTCCGGATTTTTCCGGCTCGCNTCCGGCCACACCTCCAGCGGNTTGACGTAGAAGAAATGCTTCCCGTCCCGCGNCATGCTGCCGAGCACNNTNTTGTANAGCGCCCGCTCNATCACGTCGGCGTACTCGCTCCGNGCCTCGAGCNNCTGCATCCGCCGCGCCCAGAAGATCAGCCCGATCGACGCGCACGTCTCCGCGTACGCGAGATCGTTCGGCAGATCGTAATCGAACGTGAACGCCTCACCGAGACGCGTCGACCCGATGCCGCCCGTGATGTACATCTGCTTCTTCGTCGTGTTGAACCAGAGCCGGTCACACGCCTCGCGCAGGCGGTCATCGCCGGTCAACCGGGCGAGATCGGCCATCGCGCTATACAGGTACACGGCGCGCACCGAATGGCCGACCGCCGCCGTCTGCTCGCGCACAGGCAGATGGGCCTGGTTGTACTCGAGATTCGGCCGGCCCGAGCCCCAGATCGGCGGCCGCCCCCGCTTCCACTCCTCCAGAAAATAGTTCGGCTCCTTCCCCCGCTCGTCGACGAAAAACTTCGCCAGCTTGAGATACCGCTCCTCGCCCGTCGCGCCATGCAGCTTCACGAGCGCGAGCTCGACCTCCGGATGGCCGCAGTAGCCGCGAATCTTCCCTTCTTCCGTCCCGAATGTGCGGTCGATCAGATCGGCGAACCGGCACGCGATGTCGAGCAGCCGCCGCTTGCCCGTCAATTCATAATACGCAACCGCCGCCTCGAACAGATGCCCCGCGCAATACAGCTCGTGCGCCTCGTACAGGTTCTTCCAGCGGTTGTCCGGCTCCTTGATCGTATAGTACGTGTTGATGTACCCGTCCTCATGCTGGGCTTGTCCGATCAGCTCGATCGCCTCGTCCGCGATGCGCTCCAGTTCGGGATCCGGCCTCAGGCGCAGCGCGTACGCCGCCGCCTCGAGCCATTTGTACAGATCGCTGTCCTGAAAAACAAACCCGCCGAACTCGCCCTCCTCCAGCCCGGCCGCGATGCGGAAATTGCGGATCGCATGGCTCGGCTCCGCACCCTCGATCCGGTCGTTCAGCGCCTCCCACTGATAGGGAATGACCGTATCGTGCACCAGCGCCTGATAGCCGCTCCAGAAATCGTCGCGAATCCGGATGCTCGGTTTGCCCATGCCGCTCCACCTCATTATTGATAAAATTCGATCCTTCACAAAGGCGAGTATATGCGGTATTGTCGGGATGGAACAGCACAAGAACGATCATCTTCCTATAAAAAATGAGACTGGTTTCCGGGGAGATGCCCATGAACGGTACCGCCATCGTCGAACTGGCGACGCCGCCGCTGCCCTATTATCTGGAGTCGGGCCTCGCGGTGTACCAGGCCGGAGACCGGCATCCGGACCGCGCCGATTTCGGCGTGTTCGATCTGCTCATCGCCGCAAGCGGCACGCTGCATATCGGGGAGAACGGACGGGAATGGAGCCTGGGCGAAGGGGATGCGCTGCTTCTGCTGCCGAGGGGAGCGCACTACGCGGTGAGGCCGTGCGAAGGAGAGACGGTGTTCTATTGGCTGCATTTTGACCATCCGGACTGGCGGGAAGCCGCCGAACCGGCCCCGGCGGAGGCGCCCGCGAACGCCTCGCCCTTCGGCCGGCCGAAGACGATCCGGCTGCCGAAGCATCTCGCGCTGCCCGATCCGCAGCTTGCGTTCGACCTGATCCGGCGGCTGCAGGCGCTGCCGATCGGCGAAGCCTTCTGGGAGAAGCAGCAGCTGTTCTTCCGGCTGCTCGCCCTGCTCGAACAGGGACGGGCCGGGGCCGCCGAAACGCCGGCCGCGCGGGTCGCCGGCAGCGCCGCCTTCTTCCTGCAGCAGCGCTACCGGGAAGACGTCACGAACGAGACGCTCGGCGAACGGCTGCACTACCACCCCAGCTACATCGTCCGCTGCATGAAGCGGGTGTACGGCGTCACGCCCGCCGGCTACCTCCGGCAATACCGCATCGAACAGGCCAAGCGGCTGCTCGTCTCGACCGCTTGGCCGGTCGAGCGGATCGCGGACGAGGTCGGCTTCCGCTACGCGCCGTACTTCTCGGCCTGCTTCAAGCGCGCGACGGGCATGACACCGATCCA
>Ga0065720_1003709_pt1 | contig 13470 bp, 18 predicted proteins | sample Thericmetagenome_FD_59107 | JGI IMG/M metagenome (GOLD analysis project Ga0065720, IMG submission 59107) | Thermophilic microbial communities from the Joint Bioenergy Institute, California, USA of rice/straw/compost enrichment - eDNA_2 v2... | ecosystem: Engineered > Solid waste > Grass >... | reverse complement strand
GGGGGGGGCCTTCCTAATACATAGAAAAAAGGTTGGCGGGAAAAGTGTGTCCGAAAAATACCGGAGAAAATTTTTCCGAAAAGGGTATTCCGCACATTTCCTGTCTATGGTATATTACTATATGGGAAAGGAGGGAGAACCGTGACGAATGAGCAGGCACAGGCTTACGCAACGGTGGCAATGGATAACTGCGGCATTTCGCCATTAACCGTCAGNCGNGTAATGGAAGAAATGGAGCANCTTTTCGACATCTATGACGAGCAGGAGATCATGGCAAAGGCAGGNAGGCTTCGGATTACAGTCATTCGGGAATAGGACAGGGCNCGGGCGGAACGAGTACTTCTATTACGATAAGGGTTCCGCCCGTCAAATAAAAAAGACGAGCCATTAAGTTCGACCCGTCTTATATAGTCATTAACATGTGTGAGAATTGCTTCAGTCCCACCCCCACCCCTTTATCGCCTTACGTGTATGACGCTCCTGACGGCGAAGTTTCTCCTTTCAGTAGATGGGGATGGTCCCATTTGTTGCCCTTAACTTCCGTTAAACCGAAATCAATATCCTCGGCAAATACGCGGTCTATGCCGTCATTAAATACCCACATTGCGGATTCCTGAGCCCATTCGACTTTGTATCGACTGATTTCGAGAGAGGTATAGTATTCTTCCACAATATCCCCCTCATAAATCTCCTTGCCGTTCTTGTCTTTCAGGCCGGTCGATTGCCCTACGGTTTCGGGATCGACTTGGTACAGTTTGAAATGCCCGTCTACCAAGCCTTGATCGACCGCGATAAAGTGACTTGCCGATTTCAAGTAGTGCCCGTATAGCCATTGTCCTTTTAGCTCACAATCTTCGATGCACTTTCCCCTGAAACGTATCTCACGCATCGTTCCCGTCTCCTTCCGCCTTGGGCCATTCGGCCCCAAAGTATTTATTGGTCGGTTCGGTTGCGGAGAGGGCTTCTTCAAATTTCACTATGATTTCTTCTACCACTTCGCCGGTTCCAAGTTCATACGTCCATTCTTCCTCAAATCGCCGTTTCACCCAATCCAACGCCGCCCGCAGACGCTGTACTTCGCCGTCAGGGGCGTCAAATGCGCCGCGTTCAACTCGGTTAATCATTCTCTCGTAAGCATGAGCATTGCCCCACGCAAATTTAAGACCATCATCCTTCTCCATTGATTTTTTCCACATTGCATGTTCATTTTGGAGATCGTGTAGCAGTTCGTTCTTTTTCACATACTCACTCATACGTGCTCGCTCCTTTTCAAGCACTCATAATACCGGAAAGCTTCTTCGATTTGTTTGATGGTGATGCCCTTCGCTTTAAGCGTTCGGATTGCTTGTTTTACGGCAGGATCGTTCATTTTCTTTTCCTGTTCCGAAAGTGGACGGAAATCAAATTTGCTCACTTATGTTCGCTCCTTTCACATCTCACACCGCCCGCCGGGGCAGTCCATACCGCACACCCGCGATTCATCATCCGTAGACCCATACGGTGCTATCTTTCCGCGATATTGACGCATGGTTTAGGCTCCTTTCAGTAGATGGGGGTGATCGAAGCGGTTTCCGATAACCTCAATACGTTCTTGCCAATGTGATAGACCTACATAGCTGTTGTAAGAGCCATGTAGAGCCTCCTTATCGGATGGTGAACGGTATGCACTTGACGTCACTGTACGGCCGGATAGGCTGAAACGCCGATTCCGGAATGGTAACACGGTTAGCGGCCTTCTTACTGGCCTCCATATGCTGGCTAATCCATTGTAGTGCTTCTTGTTTGGTGGTGCCGGTGAATCGGATACCGAGGTTGTCCTCAATATACCAGATCACCTGACGTTGGCGGTTGGTAACGGGTTCCATGTCCTCACCTTCTCGCTAATTCGTTTCGCGGATGCGTCGTTCGCCACCCGAAATGAATAACGTGTTTCCTCACATACTCACTAATTCAGCAGATGGGGATGGTCATGGATGTTGCCGATGATCTCGAACGAGCGATAAAATTTCTCGTTGTATCTTTTTTCTTTCAAGTATTTGCTATATCCATCGAGAACGTAAGCGGCGTTACGAAATTTGACCACACCGATGAAATTGACATACCGTCCTGTCTCGCAATTGAGGACATGCCCTTTTACGATGTCCCCCTCATAAGCGTCTACACCTTTCTTGTCATATTCGCCGATGTATCGCCCCACAGTTTTGGGATCGACTTTATACCAAAATTCGGTATTGAAATATTCGTCATTGAACTCGACGATCTCGCCCACAATCACGTCGGTTCCGATCAGATAGCCATAAACCCACTCGCCGTTGTCTAGACGCTTTCCGCGATACATGGTTCAGTCTCCTTTCAGATCATCATCCTGTTTTGTTTCCGGCGCGTTTATGCCGGGACATATCTTTTCCGTTTGCCACCACGGCGACCCCGCCCGTCTTCTTACAGTTTGTCCGTCTGTGATGTTTCAATCGGCGTACTCTTTTTCGAGTAAATCCGCCCGCATATTTTCAAGGTCGGACACCATCCGACAAACTCTGTACATACAATCACTCCAAGACGAACTCTGAGATAATGTACTTGACTCCTTCCTCATCCAGTGCAAAATACGTTGCCGCGGATTGCAATTCGTCGTAAGGAACGAAGTCAATGATAAAGCCGCTCACGTTCTCCGTGCCGCCGCCCTCAAGGTCAAACTCGTAGTCCTCTACATAGTCCACCACGAGGACACCGTGAGGCAGGGTGAAGTGCAGTCCTTGGAACGTGGAAATATCACCGAGAAGACCGTCGAACAGTTCAAACAGTTGATTGAGGTTCATGTCATTACCTCCGGGTGTTATAGTCTTTTGAATCGAGGGATGTACAGGTCGTTGTACACGACTGATTCGAGGAACATCGACTTCGGACGTGCCCAAATTTGGTCGTCGCTAATTGACTTGTAGATGACCATTTCCTCTTGCGTCTCCGAGTGCTTTGCTACGTGCAGAACTTCGTACAGACCGCCCTTGTAGTGTTGGTAGATGCCCTTCATGCTGAGCCCTCCAAGATGGTTTAGTTTTCAACCTCCACCACCGGATTGTAGTTGTCGAACCACTCCGACAGCTTGTGTTGAAAGAACCAAAACCTGTCCTCGTCAAGCTTCCCCGCGTTCAACCTACGGTTCAGGATCGCGCCGTAACCGGTCAAGGTTATGCGGTAATCTGCTTTAGCCCTTCTGTCCAGCATTACTTTCGGCATTCTGTTTCCTCCATTTCTCCCTTTCGTGGATGATGGCAAGGTTAATCATCCGGCTCTTGTACTCCCTCTGTTCCTCGTCGTCGGTGTAGTGGCCGTACACGGTCACCGCCCCGACGACGGTTTCTTCTGAACCCGTTACGAACGAGTAGGAGTAATGCTTGTTAGGACAGGCTATGTGTTCCTCTAGCATTATATGCTCCATGTGATTGTCATCGTAGGAGCATACGAATCCGCAGATCGGGCATACGGGCATCTTCATGACACGGTAGTACTTCTTTGGGTTTTCCGCCAACACGTACCTGTAGAGGTCGTGTTTGTTGAAGTATTTCCTGATGTAGTGGTCAAGGGCCGATAAGATTGATGTGATGATCGACAACTTCTTCACCTACTTTGATGAAGGTCGGGCAGTCCTTCGGGATGATGAAAGCATCGAACCGCTCTCCCATTCCCGCCTCCGGCTGGTTTTCGATTGCCCGGTAGAAGGCGAAGTTGTCGAATCCAATCGGAACAGCATGTTCGCCGGAGTAAACGGCGAACCACCCGTTTTCAAGGTAGCGGCCTTTCGTCGCTCCGCACCCGCAGGACTTCACGTCATACGTCAGATTGAAGATGTCGAGGCATTGTCGGCATCGAAGTAGTTTCATACCATCCCTCCATTCGACCTAACAATCGGAATGAGGGCCAAAATCGTTGCGAAATAAATCCGTCAAAATAACAAAAATTTTGAGGTTATATCTGACAAAAGGAGTAAGTAAATAAAAATTTTGGAAAATCATCAAATAAAAGGAAAAGCGCAGGGGCTATTCCCTACGCTTTCCAGTCCTTTAGGTACTCCTTCGGAATGACCACAACGCCCACGTACTTAATCAAGTACGACACCTGCCTTCTTGAAGGCCGCCATTATGCTTTGTGCATCTTCTCTGATCTCCGGTTGAGCGTGAACGGTGGCTCGAAGATCAAAGAAATGTTTCCACTGTCGTAGCGGACGGCATTGAATAATACGAGTAATGATAGCATTAGGCAGAATACTGCGCGCAATTTCTTTCGCACGTTTCTTACTGACCCCCAACTCAGCCAATGTATCCATCACGTCGGAGTAGAGTTCCAGTGTTTCCATGTTGTGGTTGTGAAGGGTTTGGATGACGGCATCGTAGTGTTCCTTGGCTTCCTCCATCGTCAGCCCCTCGCGCTCCGCGTAATCCTTCAACCCTTCGGGGTACTCGTAGATTTCGACCATCGGGCGGAATCCTGAACTGGAACGGTCAACGTAACGCTGAGACAGTTCGCACCCTCCCACCATGTCGGCGTGACGCCACGATTGCAGTCCTGATGCGCGGTCGGTAAGGAAGTCAACCGTCACCGTGGCGTGGATGTCAAGTTCGTAATCAGACAGCCCGAGTTCCTTGAGAGCCGTGTAGTCTTGCGACAAGATGACAGGCCGTCCGAGCGACGGGAATTTGATGTAAGGATTGTCGGACGGCGGGACTTCGACCGACGAATCAAGGAACCAGTGAAGATAGGGAACCTTTTTCACTTCTTCGACGATAAGGTCGAGAAGGGTTCGGTCGGAGTCGTAGTTATGGAACTCGCTAAGGATGTCCATGAGTGACAGCATATTCATCGAGATGAGGATACGGTCGTGATTCTCTCCCTTGCGGGGCGAGATCGTCCACCGGACGTAGTTGTTGATCTCCTTGAAGGTCATCAAGGTGCCAGCCAGTTCAATCCATTCCTCCGGTAATACCGACCCACCATCGAACGTAATGCTGAAAACCATGTTGCCAACGCTGGAAACGGACAAGTGTCCCTTTTTCATAATCGAACGAACCATCGTGTGAGAGTCCGGCGATGCTTTGTGGTAAGACTGGTAACATACTCGGGCAACCGATTCTACGAGCTTGTGAAGCTCAGGAGTGTGGTAAATCATTCTGACCATTCTGTTTCCTCCGTTCTGTTATTCTTTGACGAGTTCGCGGAAGGTGATGGCGTTGAACTTGTCCATCATCCAAACAACGCCCCGTGCCACCGCAACCAGCAAGTAAGCCGTGGGGTACATCCACATCTTCTTGTGGAAAGGAAGGAGTTTGGCCTTCTCTTTAAATTCGAGAATCATCATGACAGGCTCCCTCCGTTTATTGTTCTTGGTTTTCCGCAGGCAGTTTTTCCGTCCTATAATTCTTCTTCATGTGCTGTTCGATCATCTTGATAGCATCATCCACCTGAGAGATTTTCCGCTTCACGGCTTGGAAATCCTCGTCCGTGTGGGCGGCCCGGCCAAAGTCGTTTTCCTCCTGCATTTCGTACAGGCGGTTGATCTGCTTGCGCTTCTCGTAGTTGAGAACTTGGAGTGCGTGTTTCATTGTTTCTTCCTCCTTTGGTGTTTTCACTGTAATTATCGTTTTTGACTGTCGATTCGTTGCATCACAAGTCGTCCCAATCGTTGTCGGCAGAAGCCTTGGCGTAGGTACGAGACTTGGCTTCAAAGAAGTCCGTCTTCGTATCGTTCAAGGCTTCGTCGGAGAACGGACGAATCCACGGCATACAGTTGTCTACGCCGGAGTAAGCAGGTTCCAGCCCCATGAGTTTCAGGCGCTTGTTTGCAATAAATTTAATGTAATCCTTGAACTCATTGAGGTCGATTCCTTCGATTCCGGTCAGAACGTATTCCGCCCACTCGGTCTCAAGTTGTACAGCTTTGTCAATGAAGTCGTACACGTACTTGATGTTTTCCGGCGTATTCAGTTCAGGATAGTCAATCAGCAGTTGCTTGAAGATTTCCCCGAAGAAGTAACAGTGGTGTTGTTCATCCACTTTGTTCGGCGGAGTTCGCTACGCTCCGCCCGTCCTCTAAGGACTGCTACATGTTTCCATGCAGGTCAGACTATATCACCTGCCCAAAAAGGGCAGCCCTCCATTTCCACCGTCAAACGCTTACGGTGTACTCCCGTTCCGGGATAGTCGTTGCACGTTCTACTAGCCTCCAAAGGTGTAGCCAACGTCTTTTGTGACGGATTAAGCTTACGTACTGAGGATGCAGGTCGTATTTTCTACCTATCTCTTTGTTACTGAGCCCCTGTATAATATCATAGATTAGAGACATAGCCTGTTGCTCTGACAACTTGCTCATCCCATTCGTCTCTCCTGTCATGTGCGGCTTTAGACCGTACTCGTAGGCATGCTTCTCATTTTCCGAGTAGGATACTATCTCAAGATTGGATACGTGATTATTTAGCTTGTTGCCGTCTTTGTGATTGACGGTCATGTCGCCATCTATATCCCCGATAAAGGTCTGAGCAACCAGCCTGTGCACATAGAAGGTTTTGCGTCTGTTGTTTATGGACAGGCTCACGATCTCGTAGCCACAATTGTTGACACCCGTTTTCATGACCCTTGGAAGTCTACCTTTATAGGAAATGACTTTTCCATCCTCAGTAACCGAATAACCAGCAATCCCTTTGATAGGTTTTTCCATGATTCCACTCCTTTCGAGAGTGGAGGCTAGTAGCTTCGCTCAGGATTACCGTGCCGCCCACCACAAGCGGTTTAGGCTCCCCTGAATTAGAAGGGTTTTCACTGTAAGATTGCTCTTACAGGGCGCAAACTTTACGCTGGATGTAGCTAATCATCTGCGTTGTGGCAAGCATCCGCATGTCCTTCGGTCGATGGTCACGGGCGGTATTGTAGAAGAACGCGAACCCTGCGTAGAAGAAGATTCCTTCCAGTACCATGTCCGCCACAACTGCCTTGAAGAACGTCTGCGGTGTCGGATTGTCGCGGAACTCTTGGTATGCGTCACGAATGAACAGATTCCGTCTCAGAAGTACTTCATCGTGCTTCCAGTATTCAAAGATTTCTTTCTGTTCTTCCCACGGAACTAGAGAAGACAGGATGTAGGAGTAGGACTGGTTATGGACTACCTCTTGCTGNCCNATGATGGCGGCGATAGCTTGCAGAGAAGAGTCTGTCAGATACTCCTTCACNTCNCCCACGAACATGGTNTGCATAGAGTCNAGAACCGCCAACAGACCGATGATTTTCTTAAAGGTTTCTTGCTCACGCGGCGAAAGGTTAGGGAAGTTGGTCTTGTCCGTGTTCATCGGAATCTCATCTGCAATCCAGTGGTTTCCTAGCAGAACACGGTAGAGTTTGTACATCTGCGGCATACGAATATCATCCCAGTTCAGGATACCGGACGACTCTCCGTTGATGATTTTCGTAGACTTGTTGGGGGCAGTAATGTCGAAGATGTTCTGTTTCTTGAGAGTTCCATTGACGCTCATTTTTATACTTCCTCCTTGGTCCGGTTGGATAGGAAAGCCCACCCCGAAAGGTGGGCGTTGATTAAGCAGAGCACGAATCGCAGTCATCCACGGTCAATGCCTGACTACGGACATAGTAAGTGGTCTTGAGACCGGATTTCCAAGCGTCAAGATGCAGAGCAAGGAAATCTCTTGCCTTAATGTCAGGTCGAACGTAGAGGTTGAACGACTGAGATTGGTCGATATGCCGTTGACGAACCGCCGCCAATCGAATGGAAGCGTGTTGGTCAAGCATAAAGGCATTTTTCCGATAGTATTGAATTGTTTTAGGATTCAAGTCAGGAGCCGGATTCGCAATCTTGTATGTCGTCTTTTCCTCGTAAGGCATGAGTTTATAGATTGGGTCAATGGAAGCGGTCGTACCTGCGAGAATGGAGGTAGAACCTGTCGGGGCGATAGCCAAAAGGTAACCGTTGCGGATACCGTATTTGGCAACATCCTCCGCCAACTGTCTCCATTGTTCGGTAGTAACATACTTACCTTCACGTTCACCGGACAGGTAACCACGAGAACGGAAGTATTCACCGGTCTCCCACTCGGAGCCTTTGAACAGTTCGTAAGCGCCTTTCTCCTTCGCCAGTTCCATAGAAGCTTTAATGGCAAGGTAGGCGATATACTCGTAGATGTCGTCATTGAACTTGATGGCTTCCTCAGACTCCCACATGATTCCAAGCAACGCCATTACGTGGTGCAGACCCGATGTGCCAAGACCGACTGCGCGGTACTTCTTGTTCGTGTGTCTAGCTTGCAAGACTTCGATGTTATTCAGGTCAATTACGTTGTCAAGCATCCGTACCACGATAGGAACCAGTCGCTCAAGAACTCCGTCCTGAATTGCCCTCGCCAAGCTGATAGAAGCAAGGTTACATACAACGAAGTCTCCCGGCTTCTTCTTGGTGACGATAAGAATCTCGCCGTCTTCGTCAACCAGTTCCTCAGACACAACGCGCGTTGGAGACATGTTCTGAGCGATTTCCACACAAAGGTTAGAGGAATAGATGATTCCTTTGTGTTTGTTCGGGTTGGCGCGGTTTACAGTATCGCGGTAGAACATGTACGGCGTACCAGTCTCAAGCTGAGACTTCATGATTCGTTTCATGATGTCGATAGCCGGAACCGTTACACGGGACAGGTTCGAGTTGTCAACACATTCTTGGTACTTCTTACGGAACGTGCCGTTGCCTTTTTCCTCGTCGTAGAAGTCTTCCAAAGACCACCCCATGACTTGACGTACTTCGTGTGGGTCGAACAAGTGCCACTCTCCACGCGCTTCTACGGCTTCCATGAACAAGTCAGGGATGCAAACGCCGGGGAATATGTCGTGGGCTCGTAAACGCTCGTCGCCGTTATTGAGTTTCAGGTCAAGGAAAGAGAGGATGTCTTTATGCCATACGTCAATGTAGACGGCAATCGAACCTTTCCGTGTTCCTAATTGGTCTACCGATACTGCTGTATTGTTCAATTGGCGAATCCAAGGAACCACACCACTAGATTTGCCAAAATAGTCACGAATCTTAGAGCCACGAGAACGAACTTTACCGATGTACACTCCAATTCCGCCGCCCATTTTAGACAGTCGCGCAACGTCCGTGTTGTCGTCATAGATGGCACGAAGGTCATCGTCAACCGTGTCGATAAAGCAAGAGGAAAGTTGTCCGCCTTTAGCTTTACCTGCGTTGGCAAGTGTCGGGGTGGCGTTGGTCATGTAATACTGACCTTTGATAGCCCAATAAGCTTCTTTGATGAGAGCCATGCGCTTCTTACGTCCGCCCGGAAGCCAGTTGCCTGTCAGGTTCCCCTTCTCATCCCTTTCTTTACCCTCGTCCATCATCAAGTGCATAGCGATAACCATAGCGCGTTCCTGCGGAAGTTCCATAGTTTTTCCGTCATAGTCACACGCCAAATAGCGCTCTGCTAAAGTGATGATGCCGATGTAGTCGTAAAGAAGGTCGTTTTTGGGGTCGATTTCATCTTCAAGCTGACGGATTTCCTGCTCAGTAAAGTCTGTCAGCAGTTCAGGTTTGTAGATGCCTTTATCTACAAGCGTTTTGATAAGCGTAAGGAATGAGCCGTATGGCTTATCCGGGTAAGCCTTGTAACCTCGATTGAGGGCGGCTTCCTTATACAACTTGGTAAGGAAAGCACGAGCCGCGACGTAAGTCCAGTCCGGTTCTTCCATCGAAATGAACTCTACTGCGGTCATGTAAATCAGTCTGGTGATTTCCTCGGCTTGGATTTCAGGCTTCGTCCCAATCTTAGACATCACCGCATTGAAAAGCTTCAACGAATCCAAGTGAGGGTAGTTCTTCATGATTCGACCGATATATGTCCTCAGACGTTTCGGATCGAAAACCATGCTTCTGTTGTTTGGCTTTAACACCAGTTGCAAGCGCATCACTCCTTCTGTCAATGTACATCCGGCATGGTTTCTGCGAGCATAGACAAGGTTACCACGCCGTTAAAATAGTAGTATAATTATAAGTTTGTTAGCCACTATTTTAACGGTTTGCTGTACCTTGTGATGCTCGCTCTATAAATCGAAATTGGGCGGCTTTAGGTTGCGAAGAAAATAAAAATGCCCTCGGGCGGTAAAGCACCCGAGGACATTATCATTATTGCTCCACGCGACAGCCCTTTCCTCCCACCACCCGGAGACCAGCCCGGTTGCTCATAGAGCATAAAGTCGGAGAAGGGATTTTGTCGAACACTAACCACTCAGTACTTAACACTGACGACACTAAACACTGACCACTAAGCACTTATCGCTTAACACTCATGCTCTCCCAATAGGATTTGGCGTCCTATTCAAAGTTCGCACGAAGGCGATTAGTTTTCATAGTGGTCGTGATTCGTGGTTTACTTCGTCGCGGAAGCAATATAACCAAGGTAGTGGTGGTTTTGCGGTTTTCCTCTACCCACCGCCAAGGTCAACAGTCGATCTCGACCAAAGGTAGCACTTAAGTCAACCACCAAAAGCGCGGCCAATTGTCAGTCAACAGCGATCTCGGTGATCGCGTTCACTTCGTTAAGAGTACCGTCCAACTCCGTCATAAATTCCACGAGGAATTTGTTGACTTCGTTGATACGCTCGCGCGGAACGAGGTACAGAACTTCTGCCATGACGGCCTTGATCGTGCTATCGTCCATTCCTTCGGTGTTCACGTTGCTGTTGTGCTTGTCAACAGCTTGTTGTGCCACCGTGGCCGCCCGACCGTACTGGTTGTTCAGGGATTGGACGTATTGCTGGATGTCGCGGCGGTAGATCAAAGCCTCTTGGATGGTCATTTCTTTGCCGCCGACGCTAATGACGGTCGAGAGGTTAGCCCGGTCAATCGCCAGCTTGATTTTCAGGTACTCGTTCGTCAGGTCGTGGAACTGCTGGTACAGCGAGTTCACAGCCTCGGTCGCCTGAGCGTGGTTCTTCTCAAGCGAAACCTTCTGCTCGCCGAGCGGCGAACGAGATTTGCTACTGATGACGGCGTATGCGCCGATTTGGTTAGCGATGCTCGCCAGTTGCGCCTTGATCGTTTTCAGGCGCGTCAGTCCCCTTGCAATCGTCATCTTGCGTTCAGCACTCATGTACCCTTCCCCCTGATATGAAATTTGTGGATATGAAAACCTGAGCGTCCGTAGACAGTCTCAGGCAGGTCACTTTGAAAGGCGGCCGCCGGGAGTTGAACCCGGCTTAACACCACATGCCGCATGGTAGGGATGACAGGACTTGAACCCGCGACCCCGCGCTCCCAAAGCGCGCGCTCTACCAACTGAGCTACATCCCTATTACATTATGAGATGCGGGCAGGGATTTGCACCCTGCATGACGCCCTACCTAATAAGCGAGTGATCAGGCCGCTAGGTCGCGATCCCTGCAACCGGGGCGTCCACTCGCAAGTGTCTACCTTTTCCACCACCGCATCTTCAATTATTTCCAAGTGTAGACCTTTTTCATAGAAACCACGTTGATAGACGATTTAAATGGAGCGGAATACGAGTATCGAACTCGTGACTTCGGCTTGGAAGGCCGACGTTTTACCTGCTAAACTAATTCCGCATGGCATGGGAGGGAGGATTTGAACCCCTTGGCGGTCGGGTTGGAGCCGACTGGCGTTCCCTGACGCCTTTAAGCTTCATTCCCACATGGCTGGCTAGGCGGGACTCGAACCTGCAACCACCCGATTAACAGTCGGGCGCTCTACCTATTGAGCTACTAGCCAGTGGCTCAGGGATGTCGGGACTTGAACCCGAACCGCCCGTGGGTACGGGAGTTCTACCAGTTAAACTACATCCCTATGGTGGACGGTGATAGTTTCGAGCTACCGACCTGCGGTGTTTCAAACCGCCGCTCTACCTCTGAGCTAACCGTCCGAATGGCGGAAGGGGAGGGACTCGAACCCCCATAACGGCTCTCGCCGTGTACCTCTGTTTTCAAGACAGTTCGCTTACCAGTTAGCGTACCCTTCCGTGGTGACGGGCGGGGGAATCGAACCCTCCGATGCAGGATTGAAAGTCACATTAACTGATGTATGCAGTACCCACCGTTTATGAACTTGGAAATATTACAATTATGACATAATACTTGGAAGCCGGGAGGGTAGCCATTCTCTTTTAACCATGAGTAAAATTGAGTACCCTTTTTACCAATGCTTTCTCTATGTTGCCCACCACCGCCTTCAATATGGTCGATGGCTAAGAAGTCCATAATTGACTCACCACAACAGGCACATTTGCCGCCGTAATGATTTATGACCTCTATTTTAACTTGGCGTTGTCGTTCCTTCACCTTTTGCTTGTGACGTTCTTTGTTCTTCTGATACCAATTCTTTCGGTATTCAGAAAGGGCTTCTTTAGTTTTATATGGTATGATTGTCACCCCTCTTAACCACTTGCCTAGCCCGCCAAGTTATGGGCGGCTCAAAAACCTGTGGAAACACAGCCGCCGAGTGTTTTTAACCTATGGGGACGCATCCCATAGGAGGAACTAATATCAGCGAATTGGACGAATCGCTTTGCACAGTCCTGCTTTGTCCTTCCAATAGCCTGAGAACTTCGTAAACGTTACCCCGCCTTTACCGTTTCCTCCGTTTGCCTTCGTTGGCTTGAGGTCTTCATCGTAAATGGTTGCGGTGTCGTTATACGTGTGCAGAAGCTTGTCGTCATGGACGTAAATCGCAACATGGTAAATGCGACCGTCCTTTTGGAAGAACACCAAGTCGCCCGTGCGCAGACTGTCCAAACTCACTTCCGGTGCGTCGTCCGACTGACTTCTACTATCTCCGTCCAGCTTGATTCCAAGAGAGTGTCTGAAAACGTATTGGACGAAATCAGAACAGTCGAAGGTTTTGGTGTTGTTCCTTGTAGAACCATACAAATAAGGAACGTCCAAAAATTGCTTGCCAAAGTCAATAAGCTTTCTAGCCTTCACGAGCCACTCTGGAATAAAGCTCTCAGTGTACTTTGGTAGAGAGGAAAGATACCCTACCGAACCGTCTTCGAGCCGTCCCTTGTACCACGTTCCCGGCCCTTCGTCAAGGACTTCGACTACAGTCCCTTTGGGCAAGAGCTTGATTACATCGAAGCCCGTACCCGGCCCTTTACGGAAGTTGACTCCGTAAATTACTTTGACGAATCTCTCCATCTTGCTGTTACCCCTTTCTCGATGATGTCGGGGCGTAGAGGAATCGAACCTCTTTGTCCTTTCGCCCCTCGTGTCTGCTAGGGGTAACAGAGACGTGAATTGGTGCGGTCGGCAGGACTCGAACCTGCACGTCCGTAGACGGCGGAGTTTGAGTCCGCCACGTCTGCCAGTTCCGTCACGACCGCATGGTGCGCCCGGAGGGACTTGAACCCCCACGCCGTTTAGACACCTGATTCTAAGTCAGGCGCGTCTGCCTATTCCGCCACGAGCGCAAATGGTGGG
>Ga0065720_1020638_pt1 | contig 13474 bp, 14 predicted proteins | sample Thericmetagenome_FD_59107 | JGI IMG/M metagenome (GOLD analysis project Ga0065720, IMG submission 59107) | Thermophilic microbial communities from the Joint Bioenergy Institute, California, USA of rice/straw/compost enrichment - eDNA_2 v2... | ecosystem: Engineered > Solid waste > Grass >... | reverse complement strand
CTCCGCTTCGATCAGATGGTCGAGCACTTCGGACGCGTTCCACGTCCCTTCGCCTTCGCGGCACGCCAGCCACGGTTCGGACAGCCCCGTCAGCATGGCTTCCAACGTGCGCGGCGTCCGCTCCAGCAGTTCCAGCGCTTCCTGCAAATTGAAATTCACGCGCTCCCTCCTCGCATCAGCTTCGTGTATGGACTTCCCTACGAACCATATTACGCCAACCGACTGTCCGGTACCAGCGAAACGCACTTTTCGTCCGTTTTTTGCAATCCAAGGTCACGCGAACCGGTCTTCCCGGAAACTTTTCCAGGCAATGGATCGTCTAAGAACACTAAAGAATAAGCACGGGGGGATTCAAATTTGAACAAGAAGGAGTTCAGCACCCGCTTCAAGCATGTGCTTTTCCTTGCCGCGTTCACGTTGTTTCTTGCCGGGTGCGGAGACAAGGCCTTATCTCCGCCGGACGCTTCACGTACCGCGGAACAATACCAGCAAGAGACCATCGGCAATCCGACCCCCGCGGACTTTCTGGACAATCCGGAAGCCGACATTTTCTATTTCGGGGGCATCGTTTACGCCAACGCGGAATATCTGGATTGGGCGCAACAACGCGAGTACACGAAGACGGAACTCTTGGGCAAGATCGCCATACAGACGTCCGACGCCGATGAATTCGAGGATGGCGCGGCCAACCGGTTGCCCGTCGGGACACCCGTCTTCAAAACCGATACCGACATCTTCATCGCCGTCGTCGATGGCAAGGACATTCGTTATATCATGATGGTCGAAGGGTGACCATCGAACGTACGGGCGGCCGCGTTCGCCTTCAGCCGACGCTCCGGATCTCTTCGGTGAAATGGTTGATCGCGAACCCGATGAACTTCCGCGCCGCCAGCGAGAGATACCGCCGCTCCGGCCATACGAGCCAGTAGTCGCGCCGGCAGACCGGGCGCTCGATCGGCAGATAGACGAGATCGGGATCGTCCGGGTTCACGCAGCCGAACAGCGCGACGCCGAGTCCCGCCCGCACGAGACTGAGCACCGCGGCGGGCTCGTCGACCCGGCAGACGAATCTCGGCGCGATGCCGGCCTGCCGGAACAAGGCTTCGTTCGTCTCCTGAACGACAAACCCTTCCTTGTACCCGACAAACGGCTCGCCTTCGGCATCCGCGAGGCTGACGGCGGGCCGGCCCGCCAGGCGGTGCTTCCGCGGCACGACCAGAAACAGCTCTTCACTGATCACCCGGGCCCGGGCCACCCCATTCCCGTCGAGCGGCATCACCGAAAATCCGATATCCGTCTCTCCCGACTCGATGGACGCGGCCATCTCCTCCTGCGAAGACGCGTGCGTGATTTGCATGTTGACGTTCGGATGCAAGACCAGGAACCGGCGGATCGGTTCGGTGAGCATGGCCAGCGTCGATGTCGCGATGCGGATGTTCCCCTGCTCCAGTCCCGCCAGCTCGGCCACCTCCCGCTTCGCTTCCTCCAGCAGATTCAACGCGGCATCCACCTTGTGCAAAAAAATCCTGCCGAACGCGTTCAGCCGGATTCTGCCGTTCTGGCGGTCAAACAGCGGCACCCCCACGTCATCTTCCAGCCGCGCGATCGTCTTGCTGAGCGCGGGCTGCGCGATTCGCAGCTCCTGCGCCGCGCGCGTCATGTGCTCCATGCGGGCCACGGTGCGAAAATATTGAAGCTGCAGCAGCTCCATGTGATCTCCTCCCCAATCATATACCACGGTATATGAACAGTATATAAGAATATATATTTTTGTTTATTCCGATTTCATTATAAACTATTGCCGACAGGAAACGAACAGGAAATGAGGGATCAACGATGAAGGCAGCCGCATTCGCATCGTTCGGCGGCCCGGAAGTGATGGAGCTGATGGATCTGCCCGAGCCCGCGGCCGGCCCGGGCCAGGTGAGGGTGCGGGTGAAGGCGGCGGGCGTGCAGCATTTCGACACCGGCGTGCGCAGCGGGCAGTATCCGGGGAATGTCGAGGTCCGTTTTCCGCAAATTCCGGGCAACGAGTTCGCCGGCGTCATCGACCAGCTCGGGGAAGGCGTAACCGGGTTTCGGGTCGGCGACGAGGTGCTCGGGTTCAACACCCTGAACTGCTATGCCGAATATGTGACGGTGAGCGCGGACCAGATCGTGCATAAGCCGAAGACGATGCCGTGGGACGTGGCCGGCGGCCTGAGCGGCAACGGGCAGGGCGCCCATATGGGACTCATGGCGGTCGGCGTGCGCGAAGGCGATACGATCCTGATCCACGGCGCGGCCGGCATGCTCGGCTCCATCGCCGTGCAACTCGCCAAGGCTTGGGGTGCCGGCACCGTCATCGGAACGGCCAGCGAATACAACCACGACTATCTGCGCTCGCTGGGCGCCATTCCGGTGACCTACGGCGAAGGCCTCGTCGAACGGGTCCGCGCCATCGCGCCGGACGGCGTCGACGCCGCGTTCGACACGGCCGGAGCGGAAGCGATGCTGGCTTCGCTCGAGCTGGTGCGCGACCGGAGCCGCGTCTGCACCTTCGCCGCTCCCGAGCTGATCGAAGCGCACGGCCTCGCCGTCGTCCGCGCCGCGCGCAGCGCTTCCCGGCTCGCCGAGCTGGTCGAGCTTTACGAGCAAGGCAAGCTTCGCATCCTGATCCGGCAGACGTTCCCGCTGGAGCAGGCCGGCGAGGCCCACCGGCTGATCGAAACCCGGCGCGGCCGCGGCAAGATCGTCCTGACGATCGACTGACACACCCGTTTGAGAGGAGATGTACGACTTGCATATCCAGATTATCGTCGGCAGCATCCGGGAAGGGCGAAGAGGCCGGTCGATCGGGGAATGGGCCCATCGTATCGCCGCGGCGAGGCAGGACATGACCGTCGAGCTGATCGACCTTAAAGATTGGAACTTCCCGGTGTTCAGCCTCGCCAAACCGCCGGCCATGGGCGGATACGCAGACCCGCTGCAGCGGCGCTGGGCGGAGACGATCGGCAAGGCGGACGGCTACCTGTTCCTGTGCCCGGAGTACAACCACAGCTTCCCCTCCGCGCTGAAAAACGCGCTCGACTACCTGTACGCGGAATGGGGACGCAAACCGGCAAGCTTCATCGGATACGGCCCGTCCGGCGGCATCCGCGCGGTCGAGCAACTGCGGCTCGTGCTGATCGAGTTGAACATGGCGCCGCTGGGCAACGCGCTTCATCTTTTCAACGTGCACAGGAGGATCGGGCAGGACGAATTTCAGGGCGGCGAGCAGGATGCCGCCATCCTGCACAGCGTGCTCGACGACCTGCTCTGGTGGAGCGGAACGCTGCGCGAAGGAAGACGGCGTATGCCGGGTTAACGTTAAGGATACCGCACGATTCGCGTGCGGTATCCTTTCTTGGAATTGACAACCGGTCGCGGCTTTGATATTTATTATATATGAATAATTGTTCATGTTTTAATTAAGGAAGCGGGTTGGAGGCGAAGGTCATGCATACGGACGTACTGGTCATCGGAGGCGGGCAAGCCGGGCTGGCGGCGGCATTTTTTCTCTCCAGGCTGGGCATCCCGTACGTGGTGCTCGACAAAGGCCATGAAGTCGGGGAAGTGTGGAAGCGGCGCTACGATTCGCTCACGCTGTTCACGCCCCGCAATTACAGCGAACTGCCGGGAATGCGGCTGGCCGGCAATCCGGACGGCTTCCCGGTGAAAGACGAGATCGCCGCGGCGCTCAAGCGATACGCCGAAGATCATCAGCTGAATATCCGGCTCGAGACCGAAGTGCTGGCGCTCAGGAAAGTTGAAGGCGAATTCCTGGCGGAGACGAACCGGGGAACGTTCACCGCCCGGCATGTGATCGTCGCGACGGGGCCGTTCCAGGTGCCGTGGATTCCGCCGATGGCGAAGCAGCTCGACCCCGGCGTCGTCCAGATGCATTCGGCGCGGTACCGCAATCCGGCCGATCTGCGGCCGGGCACGGCACTCGTCGTCGGCGGCGGCAATTCCGGCGCGCAGATCGCGGTGGAGCTCGCCGCAAGCCATCAGGTTGTCTTGTCCGCGGCGCACCGGATGAATTTCTTCCCGCTCACCATCGCCGGAAAAAGCGCCTTCTGGTGGTTCGATGTCCTTGGCATTCTGAACGCGCCGTCCGGTTCGCGCATCGGCCGGAAAGTGCGGCAGCGGCCCGATCCCGTGTTCGGCTTCGAGCTGAAGCGCCTGCTCGCCGCGCGGCGGATCGCGCTCAAGCCGAAAACCGTCCGCGCGGAGGGCCGGACCGTTCATTTCGAGGACGGCACAACGGTGGAAGCGGACAACGTCGTCTGGGCGACCGGATTCCGGTTCGATTACGGCTGGCTGCAGATTCCGGGCGCCCTGGACGAAGGAGGGAAACCGCTGCACGAGCGGGGCGTCAGCCCGGTCGAAGGCCTGTATTACGTCGGGCTGCCGTGGCAGACGTCGCGCAATTCCGCGCTCATCGGCGGCGTCGGGAAGGATGCGGAGGCAATTGTGCGGCGGATTGCGGCCAGCCGTGCCGTGCGGGCCTGACCGGCTCTGCAGCGAGAGGTTCCCCGACTGGCGGGCCTGACCGGCTCTACAGCGGGAGGTTCCCCGACTGGCGGGTCTCCTCGGCGCGCCGGCTCCAGATGGAGCGGAACAGGGTGGCGGTGGCATTTTTCGCGCACCAGAGGGCAAATCCGGCGAAGAACAGCCCCCACGCCACAGCGGGAATGGCGGTCGCCCGGCTCAAATTCGCCGCGTCGCCGGCCGCCGCCGGGTCCATGATCGCAATGGCGAGGATCGTGATCGAACTGATGACCGATTCCACCAGGCAGATGAACGCGACGAGCGAGGCATGGAAGACGCGCAGCCATCCCGGCGCCAGCAGGCAGATCAGCAGCGTGACGCCCGCGAATCCCGCGCACCACAGGATGCCGTACCCGTTGCGCACGAACAGGAGCAGCGCCACGGCGGCGATGACGGCGACGATGAGCAATCCCGTCTTCTCGCGTCCGCCCGCCTGCAGGCCGAACAGCAGCCACGCGAACAGCGCGGCGCCGGTATAACCCGCGAGTGAGATTACGGCCGACCGCCAGCCGGCCTGGATCAGCGAGTGCGTGACGCCGCTCTGGTCGGCGTACAGTTCGATGTACAGGACGCTGCCGGAGAGAAGCAGGGTCGCGACCGCGTGGGCCATCTCGTGCACCAGCGTATAGACGTTGCGGAAGAACTCCGAGAACGGGAGCATCCGGGTCAGCATCGCGGTGACCAGGACGAACAGCGCCATTTTCACCCAGGAGGACATGCGCGTTCCCCATTTCAAACCGAAGATTTTACCCCATCATACCGGGCGGCGGGGTGCGCGTCAACGCGCAAGCGCGGCAAAGGTCGGAAGCGCGGGCAGGATCGCCAAGGCGGGATGTCGAATGATAACGCGTTGGGCGATGACCCAATAGCGTTTGACGCGGAGGTGGAATCATGATAATCACGGAAGAGCCCGTGTTCTATGTTCCGGCGGCGGATGAATGGCGGTCCAGGCTCGAAAACTCCAAACAGGGCAGCGGCGACCCCGTTCCCGCGGAATCGGGCGAGTCGTTCACGAAAGAGCTGACGGAGTACGCGGAGCAGGGAATCGCCCTGTACGAGAAGGCGCTGGCATCCGGCGTCTGCGCGGAACAGGCACGGCTCTTCCTTCCCGCATACGGCATGTATGTCCGTTGGTACTGGACCGCGTCATTGCAGGCCGTATCCCATTTTCTGGCGCAACGGTTGGAGCACGACGCGCAAAAGGAGATCCGGGAATACGCCAAGGCCGTTTACGAGCTCATCAAGCCGCTGTTCCCCGTTTCGATTGAAGAGCTGCTGACGAGAGAAAAATGATTCCCGCTTCAGCCGGCCGCACCCGCATGATCCCCGGCGCAGGCTCCCCCGTCATGCTCCCCGAACCCGTGCGCCCTGAGCCGCTCGACGAAGGCGGTGAACGCCTTGCTGACGAACCGGTCCTTGCGCCGGACCAGCCGGGTCGTCATGTACCGGTACGCCTCCGGAACGGGCAGCACGCGCAGCTGTCCGTCTTCCTTCGGCAGCGAGGATACGGGCAGCAGCGTCGCCCCCAGGCCGGACCGCACGCAGCCCAGCATCGTCTCCAGCGTGGCGGTTTCAATTACTTGCGCCGGCTTTGAGCCTTCGCTTTCCAGCCAGGCTTCCGTCAGGGCGCGGAACGGGCATCCCGGCGGAAACACCACCCACGTCGCTCGGGACAGATCAGGCGCGTCCCCCGAGCCGATTCCTGTCACCAGTCCGACGACATCCCGGATTTCATACTCGGGGATCAGCAGCGGCGAGCCGGTATCCCCCGTGACGAACGCCCCGTCCAGTTCATAGTTCAGCACCTTCTCGCGCAGACTCGGCGAAGTTCCCGTCACCAGCGAGAGCGAGACTTGCGGGTATCGGGTCTGAAAATCGGACAGCACGCGCAGCAGCCCCGCCGAAGCGACCGTCTCGACGACGCCGATCGCGAGCGTGCCGCGCGGCTCTTCCGTCTCCCGCACCGCCTTGACCGCATCGTCCGCCAGCTGCAGAATTTTCAGGGCATACTCGCGGAAAATAACCCCCCGCTCCGACAGCACGACGCCTTTCGGATGCCGGTGGAACAGCGGAGCGCCCAGCTCCGACTCCAGCTTCCGCAGCCGGGTCGTCACGTTCGACTGCACATAGTCCAGTCTCCGGGCGGCGCCGGACACGCTGCCTTCCTCGGCCACCGCCAGAAAAACCTTCAGATCCGTCAGTTCCATCGGCACCTCACCACCCCGGCATCAAAATTATTGATACATCCATCTATACTCATCATTTTACGATATGGAATCGCGGCATTACAATACAATCGCAACCACCATTCCGCTTACAGGAGGGAACGATGATCATGGGTTCTTATGCTCAACTGTTCGAACCGTTCCGGCTCGGCCCGCTGTCCCTGCCGAACCGGATCGCGCTGGCGCCGATGACCCGCACGAGCGCGGAGCCGTCCGGCCTCGCGAACGACCGGATGGTCCGGTACTACGCCCGGTTTGCCGAGGGCGGGTTCGGCCTGATCATTACGGAGGGCGCGTACCCCGACCTCAAGCACAGCCAGGCGTACGCGAACCAGCCCGGCATCGCCAACGAGGAGCAGGCGGCTTCGTGGCGGCCGGTGGTCGACGCGGTGCATCGCGCGGGCGGCCGGATCATCTGCCAGTTGATGCATGCCGGCGCGCTGGTGCAGTACAACCGGTTCGAGCGGGAGTCGATTGCGCCTTCGGCGGTGCGGCCGAAGGGCCGGCAGCTGGAGGAGCACGGCGGCAGCGGCGAGTTCAACATCCCCCGCGAAATGACGCGCGAAGACATCGACGCCGTCATCGAAGGATTCGCGGCGGCTGCGTTGCGTGCAAAGCAGGCCGGATTTGACGGCGTGGAGGTGCATGCGGCGAACGGCTATTTGCTGGACCAGTTTCTGAGCGAGGGGATCAACCTCCGGATGGACGAATACGGCGGACCTGCCGCCAATCGCGTCCGCCTGACCGTGAACGTGCTGGAAGCGATCCGGCGCGCGGTCGGACCGGACTTCGTCGTCGGCGTCCGCATTTCCCAGGGCAAGGTGAACGACTTCGAGCACAAGTGGCGCAAAGGCGTCGAAGATGCCAGGATCATTTTCCCGGCGCTCGCGGCGGCGAAAGCCGACTATATCCATACAACCGAGTACAAGGCGTTCCGTCCGGCCTTCGGGGACGCCGGACCGACGCTGGCCGCGCTGGCCAAGACGTATGGCGGCCTGCCCGTCATCGCCAACGGCAAGCTGGGCGATCCCGAACAGGCGGAGCGGCTGCTCGCGAATGGCGACGCCGATCTGGCGGCGATCGGAACGAGCGCCCTCGTCAATCCGGATTGGCCGCGCAAAGTGAGAGAAGACCTTCCGCTCGAGCGGTTCGATCACGCTATCCTGCACCCGATCGCCACAATCCGGGATGAGGAATGCGCGCCGCTTTGAATGAAAACCGTCCCCCGGCCGCACAACGTTGGCCGAGGGACGATTTTTTTACCCCATATCCAGTTTCCCGCCGTGATAGCAAAAATAATGTGCCGCGCGCAGATCTTCCAGCTTCCTGAGCGACTGTTCCGCACCCGCCGGGTCGAGACAGAACTGCGGATTGGCGACAACAAGCCGGCCGTTCTCGTTCACCGCCGCGTCGCCGGTAATGACGCTGTCCAGCTCGGGGACGTGCAGCGAGATATGGCCGGGCGTATGGCCGGGCGTCGCGATGACGCGGCACCTGCCGGAGAACAGCCGGTCGCCGTCCCGCACCGTTTCGTCGACGGGCACGTGTTTCAGGCTCTCCAATTGCCGGATGAACCACAGCCCGAACTCCCGCTCATCCCCGGTCATCTGTTCCAGCAGATTCTCGGCCTGAATCAGCCGCTCGGCCTTCCGCTTCCCGCTGATCGCATCCGCTTCCCGCTCGCTCGCCACGATCCGGATGCGCGGATATTTGGCCTTGAAATCGTGCAGCGCCCCGATATGATCGTCGTCATAATGCGTCACGATGATGTGGGTCAGATCCCCCGCATTGTACCCGTGCCTCGCCATCTCCCGCTCGATCAGCGGCAGGAAGCCCGGATACCCGGCATCGACCAGCGCCAGCGCTTTCTCCGCCGCGATCAGGCTGGGATGGATCGCGTCGGACCGGCCGCCCAACTCGAACGGGATGTTCAGTTCGATGATGTTCACAGGCTCACCTCTCATTCCGGATGATTCCCCGATTCCTCTCCGACCGTATAAGGGGTCGTGACACCGGCGTAAGTCAAATGCATCGACATGCCCCAGGCCGCATGGTCCAGGATGTGGCAGTGATCCATCCAGATGCCCGGATTGTCGGCGATCAGCGCCACCTCCCAGGTTTCGCCCGGTTCGACGAGCAACGTGTCGAGCACGAGCGGGCTGCCCCGGTACGGCTTGCCGTTGCGGCTCAGGACGACGACATGGTGGCCGTGCAGATGCATGGGGTGGTCCGAGAATGTCCGGTTCACGATCCGTATTTTGACCCTGTCCCCTTCGCGCACCACGAACGTCGGCGTATGCGGGAACACTTCGCCATTGATGGCCCAAAGCGCGTTCGCACGTCCATTGTACAGGCCCAGGTAGAGCTGGTCCAGCACCATCAGAAACTCGCGGTCGAACGCGGCGCCGCTCATGGGCGCCGGGGCGTGCGCGCCGTACTCCAGCGGGTCCAGGACCGCGCCGCCCGTCCGGATTTTCGCCGTTTCGCGGCCGCCTTCACCGAAAACGATGACCTGTTCGGGCTTCTTCCCGTCCAGCGCCAGGGTCACCGGATGGTCCGGCATCGTGAACGTCACATCGTACCGGCCTCCGCCCCCGATCTTGAGCCGCATGTCCGTCACCGGTTCCGGTTCGCGGATGTCCCAGCCGTCGATTGCGGATACCCGGAAGGACGTCCCGTGAAGCGAGAAGATTTTGGTGTAGCTGGCGCTGTTGACGAGCCGGAGCCGCACTTCCGTGCCGGGCCGGATGATCCGCTGTCGACTTTTCCCGGAAAAATGCAGCACCGTCCGCGTCCCGTCCGGCGTCTCCCAATCGTGGGAGAAGACCGTGATGTCCGCATTCCCGCCGACCTCATCCGCCTGCTGATCCTTCGGGAGAATGATGAAGGCGCCGAAGAGCCCTTTTGCCACCTGGATTGAGGACACCTGGTGGGAATGATACCAATGGCTGCCCGTCTCGTTCACGATGAAGCGGTACGTGCGGGATTCTCCGGGCATGACGGCGTTCTGGGTGAGCCCCGCCACGCCGTCTTCCGCGTTCGGGACGTCGACGCCGTGCCAATGCACCGTAACGCCGCGTTCGATATCTTTGTTGATCAGCTTCACTTCGACCAGATCGCCTTCGCGGACGACGAGCTGCGGACCCGGCACCTGGCCGTTGAACGTCCACGCTTCGACCGTGTGGCCGGATGCGAGCTCGATCGTCTTCTTCTGCGCGACAAGCGTGAACCGCTTGTCGGGCTCGCCGGTCCGGGGGCCGGTCAGATCGGCGACGCTGATCGTTGCGCTGTCGGTTTTGGACGCGACGGCGTGGTGCGCATGGGGATCCTGGCGCCCCGATGCCATCTCGCCTTGAGGCTCGGCGCCTCCGCCATACTCGAACGTCTCGGGGTGGAGCATGGACATGGACGCGGGAAATTTGCTCCGCTCCATCGCCCACAGGAACGACGCCATCAGCAGGACGAAAGCTGTAAACGCGAACGCGACGCCCCGGATGACCATTGTCAGACAGCCTCTCCCCCGGATGCGGATGGACTTGGCGCGACGCCGATGGTACAGGTGCATCAGAACGGCGGTTCCGGCCAGCACGGCCAGGTATAACGTCGATTCCCGCAAATCCGGGATGGAGGGGATGTCGAACCATACCAGGTACAGCGCGAGCAGCGAGCCGGCCGCCATCGCATGAATGGATGCCGCGATGTTCGCCACGGCCCCCGCCGTCATGGCCTTGCCCTCGTTCATCCGGGGCAGCGCGGTTGCCGCGACGAGCAGCGCCGGCAGCGCGAGAAGCGGCAGCATGACGAGGACGCGGTCCATGACGAATTCCCATCCCAGCGCAAAATTGGCCGCCGCCGTATTGATCCCCCACAGGATGACCAGGATAATGCCCGTCATGGAGCCGAATCGCGCCGTGCGCCTCCACAGAGGGCTTGCGGATTGCCGGAACGCCGCATATTTCAGGCCGTTCGCCGCGATACCGGTTATGCTCCAGACGATCGCCAGCGCCATCAGCAGCAACATTTCCAGACCGTAAAATGTTTCGAACAACGCACCGCCTCCCCCGGAAGTTCGTCACACCGTCGCCCTGTCGTGCCAGTCCACGCGATAATCGTACAGCCAGGCGTTGGATTGGCGGCTCGCCTGCTTCAGGAAGAACGGGAGCATCAGATCGCGGAAGAAGACCTGCACCGGGTTCGTCGCGTGTTTGCGCCGGCCGATACTGCGCGAGTACTTGACGATTTTCTCCACCCGTACCCGGCGCAACAGCTCGAACTGCCGGAACGCGGCTTCCGGGTTGCGGTTGTCCCGGATGCATTTGGCGAGCACCAATGCGTCCTCCAGCGCCAGCGATGCCCCCTGCCCCGCGTTGGGCGAAGTCGCGTGAATCGCGTCGCCGATGAGCACGACCGGCCCCTTGTACCAGGAAGAGACGAACATCAGGTCGTAGATCGGATAGACGCCGATCTCGCTCTCCGTCGCCCGGATGATCTCCGGAACCGGATGAATTTCATGGCGGTACAGATCGCCGATCACCCGGCGCCACTCCGCCTGCGGGATCGACTGCAATTCCTTGCGCGTCGGCTTGCCCGGATAATCGAGATTGCCGAACCAATAGATTTCGCCGTCGGACTTGACCAGAAAGCCGAAGAACGCCTTCTTCCCGAACACCATGTGCTGGGCCGGCTCATGCGGCAGGTCGACGCCGCGCGAGAAGCCGCCGAAGCTGATCAGGCCCGTGTAGTCCGGCTCCGCGGCGTCGGGCAGGATCAGCCGGCGCGCGCGCGAATGGATGCCGTCGCAGCCGACGAGCAGATCGCCTTCCGCGGACGAACCGTCGTCGAAGAGGGCGGTCACCCGGCTGCCTGACAGGTGCAGATTGGCGAGCCGCTTGCCGAATGCGATCGGAATGCCTTCGCTCTGCGCCGCTTCGCGCAGCACTTTGTGCAGGAAGCCCCGCTTGATCGTGAACCCTTGCGGCTCGCCGGACGGATCTTCGATCTTGCCGAGCCATTTGCCGTTGCCGCTGTGGAAGCTCATCGCCCGCAACTCGATGCCTTCCTCGCGGATTCGGCCGTCCACGCCCAGCTCCTTCAGGACGCGCATGCCGTTGCGCGCCACGTTCAGGAACAGGCCGGTATAGTCGTCATGATCCGGTTGCGCCTCGTAGATATTCGGCTCGTATCCGGCCCGCTTCAGAAAGATCGCAACGGCGGGCCCGGCGATGCCGCAGCCGATAATGATCGCTTTCTTGTTTCCCATCGTGTCGTTCTCCTCCTCGGAAATGGGGTCAACCCGGCACTTATCTTAAAAATTAAGATATTTGGCCGCAGGTTGCCGGATTTGCATCCGGTGACGGTTTGGTATATCTTAATTATTAAGATATCCAACTCCATCTTACGCGGAACGCGCGGATTGTCAATACCGGCCGGGGTCCGAAATTGAACCTGGACTCTGGTCGGGGATTTCATGCCTTGATCGGAGGACGGATTGTCCATGAATCACCGCGAACCGGTTTCGCCGGAACTGATAAACGCCCTGCTGGACGCGTCGAAAAGGCTGTCGACCCAGACCGTCTTCTTCCACCAGGCGGCGGCCAAATATCTCGGCCTCAACATCACCGATCACAAATGCCTCGACATCGTGCTGAGCATGGGCCGGGCGACGGCCGGGCAGCTCGCCGAGCTCACGGGGCTGACGACCGGCGCCATAACGAGCGTGATCAACCGCCTGGAGAAAGCCGGCTTCGTCCGCCGGGCGAAGGACCCGAGCGACCTGCGCATCGTCTACGTCGAGCCGGTCCCGGACAATTTCCAGCCGTTGGGGGAAATCTTCCTCCCCCTTGGCGAAGCAATGACCGAATTGTTCTCCCGCTACAGCGCGGACGAGCTGCGGCTCATCCTTGATTACCTCGAACGATCCATCCAGGTGCTGGCCCGGCAGGCGGAGCGGCTCAAGGGATGAGAGCGGCGGTTGAACCCCATTCCACTTGAACCGGAGAGTGAGGATCGGCCAATGAAATTTCACTTGTCCATGTTGTTGATGCTGATCTTGATCGCAACCGCTTCGGCGGGCTGCAAGAAGAAAGACGTCAGTACCGAAAACTACGAAGGACCGGCCCTGAGGCAGGTCAAATCGTTCTATCCGGAAGACATTCATCTGGTCAATCGCATTGAGATCCTTGAAGCGGGAGGAGAACGCAAGAAGATCGAAAATAAAGATGTGATCGATCAATGGCTGGACCGGGTCGGGGAAGTGAATGTGACGGTCGATCCCGATCGTCCGGATCACAGCGGCTCGTTGTTCATTGTCACATTATTTGTAAATGAGCAAGAGAAATTCCATCTCGCACCGACTTCGATAAATAATACCAAGATTGAGACGAACGATGAGCTGATAAAACTGATGTACCAATTGTGGGATGGGGAAACGCAAAGTCAATAGACATCCTGAGTGACAATTTTCAGCCGCTCGGGGACATCTTCGTCCCCCTCGTCGAGGTGATGGCCAGGCTGTTCTCCCACTGCAGCTCGGCCGAACTCCGGCTGATTGTAACCGTCAAGTACCTTTGAACAAATTTCGCGAATTTATTTTCAACAACTAGAAATTTCCAAATATGGTTTGGCGGTGCTTGAGCCGGTAGCTGTCTCCCGTCAGGTGAATCACCTCGCTTCGATGC
>Ga0065720_1020637_pt1 | contig 13476 bp, 16 predicted proteins | sample Thericmetagenome_FD_59107 | JGI IMG/M metagenome (GOLD analysis project Ga0065720, IMG submission 59107) | Thermophilic microbial communities from the Joint Bioenergy Institute, California, USA of rice/straw/compost enrichment - eDNA_2 v2... | ecosystem: Engineered > Solid waste > Grass >... | reverse complement strand
CCCCACCGGCGGCCCGCTGTCGATCCTGATGGGCCACGAGTATGCCGTTCGCCGCCTTGCCTGGAGCCCCCACGCGAGCGACGTGTTGGCCTCGGCCAGCTACGACATGACCGTGCGCGTGTGGAGCGACGGCTCGGCCGCCATGCCACCGGCTCCCAGTCAGCCCCCGGTCATCCAGCTTGGTCAACAGCTTGGGCTGATGAATCGGCACGCTGAGTTCGTTACCGGTGTCGATTGGTGTCTATTTGGCTCTGGTGGCTGGCTCGCATCGGCCGGCTGGGACCAGCGCGTGCTGGTGTTCGATGCCCATACCTTGCTTCCTCCCGTTCTCTGAGCCGCGCTGCTTTGTGCACCACGATAGGCTCATAAGCAGCACAAGCAAGGTTGCTACGTGCATTAATTTCCTGCTTTTACTTTCATTGTTCTATACTTCTTTCACACTCAGATCTTGTTGCTTCCCTAGGAAGACTGGTTCCCGGCTATGTCAATGCCGGACTCAGAGTCTTGAGGATGCAAACCTTGTCATGTGCCATATACTGCTTCTACAATTCGTAGAAAGAGGAAGGACATCGAAATGATACCCTGTCAGGCGAGTCGGGAAGCGATGGGAAATCTGGTTTACAATTTGGGGACCGATTACAATGGAAAGCAAACAGGCATGTGGTCTGAATGGGTTCATGAGCCTTGAAGATAATACCTACTTGGTGGATGTGAAGAGAAAAAGGTATTGTTTGTATGGGATGTGGGAACAACTTTCTCTACCCTTCATCGCTGCCTGGAAATGGAATGAAGAAGTAGGTATCGAGGTGCATAGGTGCTTTTAGCTGTAGGGTTTGGGAAGAGGGTTAGCGACCGGCGTTAGGAACAACAATGGTGTATGATTCTCCTTCCTGAGCAATGGACCCATGTTAGGAAGCAATCCATGATGTGTCGATAATCACTATCTATCAAGGGCCTCAATATCTGTGAGACATAACGTGATATCTCTAACCAGCTATCTAAGGTATCACAGGCTCGTCCCATTACAGAGAATCGTACAAAATGAGACCATATATGGAAACAACAGCCAGATAATCCCCAAAATACCGAGTCTATATGTACACGTTGCTTTTCAAAGACAAAAAAAAGACACATGAGAAGTTAAAAGAGAGATGAGAGAGATGAGAGTTAGTTCCCGTAATGACCACCACCTTGTTTGTGTCCGTTCCATGAAGATAAAACAGTACCAGCCCCAGCCCCAGCCCCAGTCCCGAAGTCCAGTCCAATGAAGTAGTACACAGCAGCCGACAACCGTCATCATCATACAGATTTGTATCTTCCCGGCTCTCTCACCGCACCTTGAACCCCAGAGAACAGCTAGAACAAAAACAAAATGAACCCGGGACACAGCTGACGAGAAGGTGTCCCAACCCTCTAAGTAGCAAAGCGTGTGAAGTAGTAGCCCCCCCAGAGAGAATCAAACCAACCTAACTCCCTACCAGCCCAGTTGCCAAAGTTATAATACACGCGTCTTTATTCTTGTATTTCCTGGTACTTTGACTCCCTTTCTCGTCCCGGCTTTACCACTTTCCATACGCCTGCCAGCCAATGTTTGACAATTCTGACGACCATTATGTCCATTCAGAAAGTGGCACGAGCGCGCGTAGGGCGGCGTTTCTCCTGAGCGCCAGCCATCTCCATTGCCTCCCAGGCGTCTCTCGGCTTGCGCGGGGCAGCGTCACGTTCGTTACGGCCGCCAAACCGACCTCCACGGTTGCCAATGCTGTTGCGGAAGCGGCCTTCGTTGGCATCAGCCAAGCGCAGGCCTTTGATGCCACGCGGTAGGTTAGCCAAGAGGCGGGGCGAAATGGCAGGCGGCTCCTCCAGGCCGAAGGTGTGCTTAGCCATGCTGTTGATTTCGTTGACGACATCCTGGCGGTCCGTATCACCGAGGGCTCCGCCGAGGAAGGACCTGTAGGTCTCGGAAATGATCTCATACGGGAGCTTCTGCGCAGCGTTGGTGATATCGACGAACTCCTTGGGTAGCTCGCTCTCCTCCGCCTTCTTCACATCAACCACAGCGCCGGAGAGCTCGGTAAAGCGCTTGATGGGGAGACCAGGAAGCATGTCGCGGGCGGCGGGGATCTCAATGTCCGAAACAAGCAGCCAGGCTTGGCCCTCCTTACCAGCACGACCGGTACGGCCGATACGGTGGATGTACTGATCGCGGTTGCTGGGCAGGTGGACCTGGATGACGTGCGAGACGTTGGGGAAGTCCATGCCTCTGGCAGTGACATCAGACGAGAACAAGATGGCAGACTGGGCGCGCTTGAAGTTATCCGAGTTGCGGCTCCGTTCGAACTGGGATAACTTGGAGTGGATGTCATAGATGGGTGGCAGATCCTTATCCTGGTAGGCGATGCGGCGGAACATGCTGGCGTAGCAGACAACGGAGGCGGTAGTCGGCAGAAAGACGATGGTCTTCAGGGGCATCTTGGTCTTGTCCTCGTAAGAAGCTTTGAGCTCGCGGCGCACCAGCTCAAGGAGGGTCGCAGGCAAGTTCTCGAAGCCACGGCAAGGGACGATGAACTGGGGAACCCTTTCGTGTGTCGGGGTGTCATCTGGCCGCACAGTCTGGACAAATTCGAAGTTGGCAGGGTTGATATAGGTGCGGGCAATGTTGACCACATTCTTGGGCAGCGTGGCCGAGTAGAGGAGAGTCTGACGAGGGACGGTGTTGCGATCGGGGAGGAGGGAGACAATGCTCTCGAGTTCGGCCTTGAAGCCGACCTCCAACATGCGGTCAGCCTCGTCCAGGACGAGGGCAGCTAGGCGGGGAGCCGCAATCCCGCTGGTAGGATCGGACAGGAGATCGTTCAGACGACCCGGAGTGGCAATGAGGAGATGGCAGCCTTCAGCGCGGGTCTTGCGCAGCATGGCATTCTTCTGAGTACCACCCACGGCAGTCTGGACCCTGACGCCAGTATTGCGGGCAAGCTTCCTTGCCTCCTCACCGATCTGCTCAGCCAACTCACGGGTGGGCGAGATAACAATGGCACGAATATCGTCGGCCGTGGCTCTTTTCCTCGAGGGCCTCTCGAGTTCCGGCTGGGCCTCAATGATCCTCTGAATAACGGGAACCAAGAAGGCCAATGTCTTGCCGGTACCAGTCTTGGCCTGAGCAACACTAACGGAGGGGGAAGACACATGGACGTCAGCACCTGAGGGTTCGGGCGTTGCAACACCACACACAGCAGCAAGGGTGCCAACCTACACGTCCTTGCCGCGAAGGGCGGGATTAATAGTCATGGACTGGACCTCCGTCATGGTCTCGTAACGCATGCCCTTAGTGATAGACTGAATGAGACGCTCATTGACGCCCAGGGTGTGGAGATCCTCGAAGCGAGTGATGAGAGTAGGCGGCTCAGGGTTGGACTCCCGAGAGGGGGCGGCTTGCTCGGTCGCGTAGAAACGGATGAGAAAGGTAGAGGGGCGATAAAACGTCGCAGAAGAGCGAGGTAAGGCCAAAGCTGCCGCCGGTGATGCCCTGAAGGTGGCACGGCCCGGAAGGGAAGTGAGGGCGGCGCGGCAAACAGCCGCTTGCCGCATGAGGCTGGTCTTCATCATGGCGACGACGACGGGAGGAACACTGCTTTGTGCTCGGATACGTCTTCACGTTTCGATTGGGGTTGTAGTGTTCCTGCCCGCTCAAACTGGCGATGTGGGAGGGAAGACTTTGGGGGAAGAGGCCGTTTAGTGGTACGACCGTAAGATGCGGGCGGGAAACAGAGAAGATGCAAAGAAAATTTCCACCAAAGAGAAGAGCATTGCTCGGCGCCGCGTTTTTTTTTCCTCTTTATCTTATCACCGCGCTGCGGGACCGCCACAACAAGTGGGGCAGACATTGGCGCGCAGCCCCGCAGCGACGGTTTTGAGCTTCATGATTTCGTCCAAGCTTAAGTTCAGATTTTTCATCTCATTCCTCATTATTCATGGTCATGTTCCAATCCTCACTCATGAACCTCATCCTGCTTCGCAAGCCCCAGACAACTGGAAACCTCTTACGACATGTTTGACACCGAAAGACGATCAATTATTAATTAGTATGCAACCTAGGCGATATACCTGCGCTTCCCACTCAAATTTTCCAATGACGCTGCCAGCTCTAAAAACACCGTCAAACTCAAACCCTATTTGACTACCAATTATCCCAAACCATAAGTCTCCGTAGAAAGGCTGCCAACAACATCCTGTAAGGCTAATTCGTCAAAAGTCCCTTCACGATTTCTTGTCTTCTGGGGACTTCTCAGATTTCCCACAAGGGCCTGTCTAGCTTACCAGCGGCCAACCTATCGGAAAACTCTCTGACTCCTCCCAGAGCGTCATCCACGATGACGCCAAAGAATGAGGTGATGGCTTTCGCACAACGAGTTTCGCGCATACTACTGAGAAGCAGGTTGAAACCGAATAAAAAGCGAGTCAAGCGAATCAGTGCTTCCTGGACATAATGGTGGTCCTTTTCCCACTCTGTGACCCATTGCAACAAGCTGGCCACCAAAGGGGCCAGCCAAAAGAAGATTCGATACGTTGCCCAGAGACAGATGTAGACCACGACGTGAATCCAACTGCGCTCCTCGTACCCGCGATCCTGAGGTTCGACGCCAACCTGTCTTGCCAACTTAGCAACAAGGGCAGATGGCATGGCGCCGCTCAGCATGGTGACCTCCTCTGCGCTGAGATTTTCGGGAAGGCCGTGAAGGATACCCTGTGTGCCTTGGATGTATTGGAAACGCTCGAAATTAGAGTCATAGCTAGACTCATGGTGTCTGAGGTACTCCTGTCCGGAAGTGACGAGGCCTTGTGCGCCTGGTGGGCGAGTCAGCTAAAGATTCGCCGTATGGTGAGGGCACCGTTGGAGCAGACGATTACATACCATTGCTTGCATATCTCCAGTTAACCCCCGACTGGCTAGGTCTGCTCTCTCCGTTTGCCATGTTGCTGGTCAAGTCCCATATGGTTCTGGTGCCCCTTCTAGAAGCAACCGCCACTGGAGCGAGCGTCATACCGTTCTGACCGATCCCAGACTCCTCATTCATTTGGAGTTCCGGGCTATGCGGTGCCTGCAAGTGTTGTACAACTTCCTGAACTCCTCGCAATGCATTGAATCGAGGAATGCGGCTCCGAATCAGAGCCGGTACGAACGAGTTGAACAAGCTCATTGTCCAACTTTCGTTGATTGAATACTCCTCGCGGATGTAAGTACCTTCGTGTGAAGAGCGTTCTTCCCTGGACTTGACTAGTCTTCGGGAGTATCGGCTTGGGAGATCGACCTGCTCGCGGATGTATCTTTGCTGGTGCGAGGGAGAGATGTCGATTTCGCCGCGAGGGCGGATCGCCTGATTGTATATCGACAGATTCCCTTGAGCAGAGCAAGCGCGTCGAGCAGGTGAAAGTGAGAACGGCATGATGGGCTATGACCTTCTTCAGCTCAGTTGCAAAACTTGGGGACCCATATGCTCAGATGGATGTAGTTTATGATTTTAATGTATGATTTAGCCTCTGATCAAACCCTAAATGTTTGTGTGACCAAGCATGACCTTGCCAATGAGGAAGAGTCAGAGCTGAGAGGCACGACTATGGATCCATACCTAAGAAGTGAACTTGGAGAGTCAGAGCATCACTCTCTCTGGAAGTGATAAGCAAGAGGACCTCCCATGTCCGTGACCCTGGTGCTTGCCATTGGGAAGGAACTATCGAGATGAATTAAGATTCAAGACAGAAGAACTCTACGTTCTTTTGTCGGTTAGATAACTCTCCCAACGGCAAGTTGAAACGCGTAGGCGGCTCTGCTTCAAGTGCCATCTTCGGCACACTTCACATCATGCCTGCTACAGCCTTGCGATCCCCCGTTTCCTCTTGGTTTCGCCTATTGACATGCAAAAGTCGGCGTTGCTGCATGTGACCGTGGAGCTTGCCACGATGACAGCCCTCGTTCGCCCAAGCGCTGGGCTGGCCCGCTACGGGTGGGGCTTATGATGCTAGTACTCAGCCCGTTCATGGTGGGTAAGCGCTCACGTTGAAGCCAGGTCGAGAGCAAAGCAGGATCAATTTAAGCCATGACAGGAATTAAACGACACCAGGAGTAGGTGGGTGGGAATCACAAGCCTTGAGATGTAAACAAGATAGAGATTAGTACATACAGACACAATTAAGGCCTTGACCAACATCCCAGAGGGATCATCATGAGAATGCAATCCCGTCATGTCAATCCGTTACAAAGAAACCAAAAAAAACTTCTATGTACCGGCTCTCGCCCCGCGTAAATGTCCTCCAGCTCTTTAACGTTAGGAGTAGGCTTTAAGTGCTGATTAAGCAGACGCCACATTAGGAGAGCATCCTGAAGGCTCGCCGTCTCATGTTCTTGAGCTTCATCAGATGCAGCCCATACTTTCGCTTGGTACAGTCAACAGAGGTTGCCTGTCTCATGCATCAGAAACCACCTAACTGATGACCATTCCAACCTCAGCTGCTGCCTCCAGTTGCAGCTGCAGCCGCCCTCTCGGCGGCGAGCTTCGCCTCCATCTTCCGTCTGGCCTCAAGGATCATCTGATCGCGCCGGCGCTGCAGAATTGACTGACGCTCTTCGCGGCTCGAGCTCCACGCTTTCTTGCCTGCAGAGGCGGGGTCGTCCGCGGGGAGCGGCTGGTTGAGCTTGTCGTGCAGGTTGTAGCGCGTGATTAGGTCAGGCTGTGACTGCAGCGGAGTCGAAGAAGGCGTCGCGCTGGAGGAGTTGTTTGTCGCTCCGGCGTTGTTATTATTATCTGTGCTGCTGCTACTGGTGGCAGTGCCAGGGGGAGGGGGCGGCGGCTGGAATGTGGGCGGCGGCTGGGAAGAAGACAAAGTGTTAGCCATGATGTCGCTGTCGTGACTATCAACGAGCTGGAAGTAAGACCAAACATACTGTCTCCAACCGTCCAGCGAGAATCCTCTCCGTAGTCAGCTGGATGTTGCCGCCCGTTCTTTGGAGATCCCACAGCACCGTGCGTCGGTCAAGTTGAGGGAACATTTGTTGTATCCTCTCGACAGCTGCTTCGCGCGCTCGCGCTGCCGCCAGCGGATCTCTTGCGGCGGCTGCTCTCGACCCAGAGGCACCATTGCCGTTCCCTCCAGAGAAGAAAAGGTACCGTATTAGGAGGCCAGAGATGACGATAATCACTACCAACGAGGACAGGCTAATTTGCGCTGAATCGTCGTAATCCATTGTAACTCAGGTTCCAGGCTGGTGAAAAGCAGGAATTGGCAAGAGCGAAGGAATAGGTAGCCTTCCCAGGGATTCTCGATGGCTGCTTTGGTGGCGGGGCTGTCGGGGTTGACAAAGAGGGAGAGGCTCGGGGGGGGGTTGATGGGATTCAGAACGTGGTCTAATGACCGCAGTTCGATGTGATATCACGAGGAGTCACAAGACGAACAATCGCGCAAACCGTAGGGCGACTGAGCGTTGGTGCTGCCTTCAGGTTGGTAAGGAAGGATGGGCCGACAGCCGGATGGCAATTCGAGCGCGGCGTCTCCCAACGGCTTACAGAGTATCGGGATGCTGATACGCAAGTCGGGTAAGGCTTCTACTGACGAGTCAGGTTTTCTTGATCAACAGTCAGTGACCCGTGTTGCAGCGAAACGACTACCAGCGACCTTCGGTTTGGGAGACCGGGTTTAAAGCCAAGAGGTGCATCGAGTGTGATGCGATTCCAAGAGTTGCGTTGGTTGTCGGCCGCGCAGGCAAACGATGCCAAGACATGTGGGTCCACTTTCTCGTTTCATGAGCATGCAGACAAGGGCGTGGCTGGTCTGTCAGCCACCGTTGGGGCGCGCCACACACAACGGCAAGAATCAGCAACATCACAAGACGGCAGTGTTGAACACAGTAATCACAATCTGCTTTAGAAGATGAACGGTCTCTGCATTCTGCGCCAGAACACGCAATTATTGTCATTTACGCCAGTTCCTCCCTCGTGAGTTCCTCCTGGTATGAGAAGGAAGGAGTCGTAGCCTATTCGCATACACGCACCAAACAAGCATGTTTTCCCTTCTGCCCATTAACTAGATCACTCACCCCATTGACCCTCCTAACGCCACGCCAAAGTAGCCGTACTAGGCAGACTAGGCCGCTATGCTCTGCAGCGGGGTACCGGGGTTGGTGTCTAGATCCGCGTAATGTAGAGTCAACTCGCGCTGAGCAGTTTGTTAGTGGGGAGATGTCCAGGATATTCCACACAAAGGAAAGTATCTCCTGACTTACCCGTTCCTTGCGCCAGTTGACAGTGTCCCAGACAACATAGTAGCCACGCTCATGGTTGGGGCCAAGAACCTGAGGAGCCATCAAGTCATCCTTCGTAAGCCACAGCTGCAACTTCTTATGCCACCTCCAGTTGCGGTTGTTCCTAGGAGTATAACAGGTCAGAAGAGGGTCTGATGAGGGGGCTAAGAGAAGGTCTTACAGCTCAATAGCTGCCATTTGCTGCTTGATGTCTCTTGGACAGCTGTAGAAAATCCACATAAGAGTCTCCTCATTGAAGCTGGAGATCTTGGCCTCGATTGGCTGCACATTTTTGACCTGGTAGCACTCCGGTAGTTCGAACTTGGGAACGGGCGCCCTCGGAGGCACATCGTCGAAGAGAGAGTAAACCTTTGTTGACAGTGGCCTGAAGCTAGGTATTAGCACCTTTCAAGTTAGAAGCATGGAGGCCCAGAGTGTCATGAGACTTACTCGCTGGAACGGAGGTCCATGTTCAGGGTGGTAGGGTCAATTCCACATGCGAGCGCATTGTAGTCGGGAAAGTTGTTCATCAGCAGTCGCAGGCCCTTGATGCCCCATTTATCCGCAGGCGCCATTCCCTCTAACGGATCCTGAGCAGGCGGGCGTGTAGGCTTTTCATCCTCTTTGCCTTTCCCTGATGGAGTGTCATTACCGATCGCACCATGGGGATTCTTGCCACTGATCGTATCCATGCCGTCTTTTTGAGGAGCTTCGTCATTGCCTGTTGGACTTCGAGCATCTTGAGGTCGCGCTATCGCTGCCTGTGGCCGAGTGTCGCCGGCACGTGATGTAGCTGAGAGTGCATTAAGCAGGCCATTGTTTGCTCTGTTTTGTACCCCAGACCCTGGTGCAACATTCTGCGCACCAAAGCCAATGTTGGACATCACCCCTCGCTCTTGCCCACCAACGTCGCCGTTTGTTGCCCGATTCAGAGGAGGGAAGTCGTCCGGAACGGGCACTTGCCCGTGTGCCTGCGCAACGCTTCCTTGGTTCCCAAACCTCATGCCAGCTTGGGCACCTGTCAGCCGCGAAGAAAAGAGATCATCTTGCTGGGCTTGCTGTGCAGAGACCGGTGTTGGAGCTCCCCGGTGTACAGCAGCAGCACCGAGACTCCGTGGTCCTTGAGCCCCCCACATGGATGATTGGCTTGCCGTGTTAAGTTGTGAGGCATTTCCCAATGAGGGGAATTCCCTGTTGTCAACAACAGATCAGTACAAAGTCGAGCCAACGATTAGAAGATAAGCGAGTAGACGAAATCGGTGTCACGCTCGCGTGCACTCAATACCCCTTCAGAATTGAGGCATACGGCAGCCCTTCTGGGCGCTTCTGTGCCTCTTGTTTAACTTTGTCCTTCAACTTTAAGGACAACCTGGGCCTGTGACCTCGGGCCATTTCCCAGTCGGTATTATTGCATCAAATATTGCGACCAGTGGGGGAGAAAAACCACAACTGCCTTTGTGCCGAACAGGTTCTGAGTATCATTAAAAGCAAAAGTACACGAGTGAGAAAAGAGGAAAAGACGATGAAAGCTGTTATTATAATAGCACGGATGCAGACGAAAGCAGTCTGTGTGAATGGATCACTTGATCACTTTTCCTAAGTTTGAGGGTGAGGGTGCTAGTTGTGGTATGTCTGGGGGCAGTACTAAGACGAAAAAGGTTCGAAGAACTTACGAAAGGTCTAAAGGAGTTGCTGGTTGGGACCCAGCCAGGCTTTGTGCAAAGCTCATATTCCCTCCCAGCTGCCTGGCTGCACCCGGAGGTACACTTGCGCTCCCCCCCATGGGCATGCCAGCACCATAGCCCCAACCAGTGCCGTTGCCCACTGGCCCTAACAGTAGTCCTTAGTCAGCGTGGCCGCCTAAAGCACCGTGAATCCCCCAAATTGCAACGAGGCAAATATCCTCCTTACCCATCTTCCCGTTTGGCAATCTATTGGCAACGCCGCGCGCAGTTTGTTGCTGTTGTTGTTGACCTGCATACGCGGGCATACCGCGCAACCCCTGTGGGACAGCCCCTGGCACCCCAAGGGACTCGTCAGCACATCACATCTATGCCATCAAGGATGGTTTGTATCGTAACACCGTGCAGCAACAAAACTTAAAGACTGCGGCGAAATATAGTCCCTCTCGTGCCGATACTCTGGTCAATGCCCGTCAACCCAATCGTTTCGGCGCTGACCATTGGCGGCGAAGTGCTCTAGATGGAGAGGACAAACATTGACTTGGGGAAGGCCAGAAAGAGCGCGCAAGCAAAGGTTCCTCCAGCCATCACATACTGTCAAGAGTCAGGGAATGACAGCCCCGATGCATGCCATGACAGCTCAGGGGAGGAACCGAGCAAGCTCCTTTGACTCCCAGTCCACCTAGCCGGCTTTTCAAGAGTTCAGATCGCATCCAGATCGCGACCAGTTCCAACAGCGCGGCAGAACACGTATTTAATTACGAAGTAAAGCGAGGAGATTGGGATGAGTGGTAGAAAAAATCGGCGTCGAGAGCTCTCAAGACGGAGGGGGGGGAAGGTAGCGGGGCAAACGAGGGCTCGAGAATCGACCAAATCAGGGCGAGGCGCCTTTCATACCTGGCCGGTTCATCATAGGGACAAGTAGTTGGGACTAGCCGGTGCTAGGGATGTCGGGAAAACCGTGGGATGTACGGAATCGGATGGGTATCTTGTTCGCTCGCTTGTCAACAATAACACTGTTGAAGATGTCTGTCGTCTGCTCGAGGCTGGCGGGCCAGTTCCAGATGGAGTCAAATCGTGGATGTGGTTGCGGCTTCGAGCGCTTTCCCGCAAGGCGGCATGTCCTGTGGATACACATCGTGCGCTAAGCCCAAGCGAGAATGGCGGGGTACCTGACCACTGGCCCGTGCTCCGGGAAAAATCGATGTAATGAAAGACTGTAAATTACATAATTACATGCTTGTGACACGCATGGTTGCATCTTTCTCATCTTGGAAGTGTTGCAAACTTCCATCAGTCTCCTGTTTTCAGCCTTGCACAACCGGGATTTGAACCATATGCTGATTTTAAAATGGAGTTCTAGTTTCCAGTAGCTCATCCAAGGCCCTCAGTTCGGCCCAACATTTTCAATCGCTTCCAGTAAGCTATTCTGGAAGTCATATTTGTCTAAGTGACGACCAATCAGCACAAGCTTGCCAGTTCTGGGAAGGGACGGGTCCGGTTTTTGAGACGGGCTGTCAAAAATGTCGAAAATTTCTCGAACACCCTGGACGATCTTCTCGCTGCCGTATTTGACGAAGAAACGTCCCTTCAGCCGGTGAATGTCGTATGCAGGACCTTTGTGTGGCTTATGGCCTGGAAGGACATTGTCCCACAGAACAGAGCGCAACCAGGCATCCATCGCTGATTCTTGTGACTCTGTGAGTTCTGGGAGCGGAATCGAAATTGTTGATATTGTCTGCAAAAGTTAGCTATGTGATTCTTCCTTGTACGAAAGATCGCAAAGGATATACCTTGTCAAGATGAGCGTGGCCAGTGGCTGCGTGATCTAGGCCTTCTGCCCGATCATAAGCATGAATATCCAACAAGAAGCCCTCGAGTTGAGGGACAACACTCTGAGTAGTCACAAAGACCTTTGCCAGCCCATTGATGGACTCGATCCTGTCCCGTACAGCCTGCAGTTCTCCTTCGCTGACCAAGTCGGCTTTGTTGATCACAATAACATCGGCATGGGAGATTTGCACATGGGCGGTGGTCATGACAGGACCATTATCATCCTCGGCTTCTTCGTGTCCCTGAACCTTGCCCGCTGGATCATCCAGGCTGCGTAAGATGTTTTTGGCATCGACAAGAGTGACGATTCCATCTAGATAGATGGTGCTACCAAGCCCATCATCCATCCAGAAAAGTGGCGCAAGGTTCCCAGGATCAGCCAACCCTGTGGTTTCGAGAAGAATGTAGTCGAACTTTCCCTTCTTCTCCATCAAAGACTCGATAGCTGCAACACCATTGTCCCTGACAGGAATTGTTAGCATTGGACTAGTGAAAGTGGAGAGTCACCTCACTTGACAGAGCAACATATGCATCCATTCCCGACTTCCAACCACTCCTCAATGGATTCTCCATCCTTATTAATGGTTAAAGATTTCTCGATATCAAGAGCTGAGGTCCGTTAGTGAGTCGTCAAAGACCAAGACCCAGGTTCAAACTCTTACAGTCCCCGAACTCTAATCAGAAGAGTACGTTAGTCCACGCTTCAAGGCAGCTGTGTTCGATAGCCAGCTGGAATTCTCTTTTCTCTTACCATTCATGATAACAGCAATCTTTTTGCCATGTTCCGCAGTGAGAATGTAATTCAACAGGGTCGTCTTTCCAGCACCAAGATACCCTGATTGAACCAAGTTAGACTTAACCAGAGGGGCTCAACACTGATGAGTTTAAGAGAGGGGTTTAACCTGTTACTATTGTCAAGGGAACTTTGACAGGCCTCTCTTCAGGCTCTTCCCCGAGGCCAGTACCGACGAGCTCTGGAGGTCCGTCATCATCATCCCACTCCATTTCTATGTTGTCGTACTAATCTAAAATAAAAAGATTCAAAGGAACAATCTGGTTTTCCCTCAGGTCAATGTTTTAACAAGTCTTACCGTTCCTTTTCCTGGTTAATGCCTTGTGAGAACGGGCTAGGAAGCTGTTCTAACATGCAATTATGGAGGGGTTCCCAAAGGAGGGGCTATTTCGCGGGCCAGATGCCAAGACTGCCCAGTTTGTCGCTGATGTGATTATGTAACCAAGGCTCCTTCCATCAGTCGAGCAGGGGTTCGAGGCCACCGGCAGCGGCGGCGACCAGCTCCAAGCGCGAGCTCGCGGCGCGCGGCCAATCCGGAAATCTTGGGCCAACTGCAAGTCGTCACTCGTCAACCTCGACCTCCAGCTTTACCAGGCTCTGGGCGCACCCATTTTTCTTTATTTAACCTGCGAAACCGCCCGCGGAGGCCGGATCCAAAACACTCACACCAGGAGAGTCAACAAGATCCTTGCGAACAACGCAAAACACAACCATTCTCGAAGATCGACAGTCGGATGACCCCCTCCGCTGCTGTCTTGACAACTTCATAAATTCCTATATACTAGCTTGGACTGAGATAGCCCCCAAACAAGAGCCACAAAAGCAAGATAGTTCTCCTTCAGACACCTTGACGCTCGCTCAAAGTTACTTCTATC
>Ga0065720_1020627_pt1 | contig 13476 bp, 13 predicted proteins | sample Thericmetagenome_FD_59107 | JGI IMG/M metagenome (GOLD analysis project Ga0065720, IMG submission 59107) | Thermophilic microbial communities from the Joint Bioenergy Institute, California, USA of rice/straw/compost enrichment - eDNA_2 v2... | ecosystem: Engineered > Solid waste > Grass >... | reverse complement strand
GAAACCATCAGGCAGACCAAGAGAAAGAATTTCCCATTTGCTGATGTCAACTTCAAGGATATTAGTGCGTTGGCATTTGCTCCAAATAATGAAGCTAACTTCCTCGTTTGTTTGGTATAAGAATATTCTGCCTTCATAACCATATTAGAGTGGACTGCCAGACGTTCACTTGTTTTATATCAGATGGGATAAATCCAAGATTATTGACTCAATCAAGGTCGTTTCTGGAATTCAGATGACAGAAGTTGCCCTTAATCCGAACGACCATAACTTCATTACATGCTTGGGTCCCAGAGTTTTCAGATGCTACAGATTACAAGACAACAAGCTGAGACTCATTCACTCACAAATCACTGGAATCAGCCAAGAAGTTTCACAAGTATAATTGACGCTGTTTGTATAAGACCTTAGAATTACACTACTCATGCTTGGTTGACTGATGGAAATTGCATAGTCGCTACTGCCAATGGTGATCTCATTCTGCTAAACAGCAATTGTGAATTTCAGTGCGTACTTAAGGACTCCCCAGGACAAAATTATCATATTGAATCTATTGTTCCTTATTCTAGAGGCTTCATTGTTGGTGGAGATAACCTTACTATTCACTTCTATGAGCCTGAATTTGAGAATGATCTTGGATATAGAAGAACTCAAACTCTCACAGTAATGGATTAAGATTCAAGGTCTAATTGTATAGATCAAGAATACTGACATGAAGGATGTCAGAATCACCTCTCTGTCAGTTGTCCCAGGTCTCGAAAGCAAGCTAGTCTGCTGTACTCAAACTAACTCTATCTATAGTCTCAATATAAAGAATGAAAATCAACTATCAATTGATGAAGGCCTCTTTGAACCCATAACAGAGCCCTTCCACTTTGGTTCAATCAATGCCATGGATATAGCTGTTAGAAAGCCACTTATTGTTACTTGTGGTACTGACAGATCCATCAGAATCTGGAACTTTGAAGACATGAAGCTAGAGTGCTGTAAGTTCTATCCCGAAGAAGCTATAAGTGTTTCAATTCACCCTTCTGGTTTCCACATTGTTGTTGGTTTCTCAGATAAAGTCAAGCTCCTTAACATTGGTATTAACAATCAACTACATGAAACGAATAGAAACTTCCCTTTCATCAAGGTAATATTACTGTAGGAGTTTATAAACGATTAGAACTGTCGTGTCTTGAAGTTCTCTACAGGAGGTCAATACTTCGCTGCCGCAAACGGAAGTCAAAATAATCATCAAATTCAGGTTTTCGCCACATATACAGGAGAATGCAAGGCAGAATTCAGAGGCCATAGCAATAAAATAAAATCCATTGTCTGGTCTAAGGACGATACTTCCCTTGTTTCCTGCGGCATGGATGGATTCATCTATGTCTGGAAAATGAATGAAAATAGCAATAATAACAGACAAGATATCCACACTAAGGGCGTCGTCATGAACAGTGTTGCTATCAGTGCTGACTCAAAGACTCTCTATGCTGTTGGTAGTGATAAGTTCTTGAAAGAAATCGTTGATGGTGGAACCAATAGGCAATATGATGTTAACAGACAGTATGATGCGCAGGCCATTTTAGGAGCCCTAGCCTTCACCAACTCTAACAAGCTCTTATTTGCAGGAGTTTCAGATGAGAAGTTTGGAGGTGCAATCAGATGTTACAAATATCCCATCATTGGAAACTACTCTGAGTACCAAGCACATGATTACTTGGGTGTTGAGGCCCTAAGAGTCACAAATGATGACCAATATCTTATCAGTGCTGGTAAAGATGGAACTATCATTATCTTTGAAATCAAGGATAAGGAAGCAAGAGGTATGAAGATTAGAGAAGGTTTCACCAAATATGCTGATGAAATCTTTGTCACTAAAAGAGATATGGAAGAGCTCAAGAATACCAAGGAAGCCCTTAAGGGAACTAAGAAAGAGCTCCAGAGTCAAACTCAACAATTCTCTTTGAGTGCTAAGGATGAACAAATTAAGCAACTCAAGGAAAAGCAAAGAACTTTCTTGGAAGCAGAACAAGCCAAGTATTCTAACCTTGAGAATACAATTAAGGAACTCCAACAAGAGCATATGAAATTAGTGGAGGCTCAAAAGAAGAAATATGAAGAAGAATTAGCAGAAATTGAAAGTATCAATCAAAAGAAGACTAGAGACAAAGTTTCTGAATATGAAGCGCAGAAAAAGATACAAGAAGAAAAGAGAGAAGAATACAGAGAAAAGATCTCTGAGATGATCAGTAAGCACAATGAAGAGGTCAGAAGATTAGAGTAAAAATATTTCCCATTTTAATAATTTGTTCAGAGAAAGATACACAAGATTGATCGATGAGGAAGTCAGCCAAAAGGAAAGAAGCATGCAAGAACTTGATCAACTCAAGAGAGAACACGAAGAAACTTTGAGACAAATTAAGGAAGAAGCCAAGAAAGAAATTGAAAGCTTACAAGAAAAGTTCGATCATGAGAATAGAACTTTAACTGACAATGCACTGAAAATTAAGGGAGAAGTTTCCATCGCTAACAAGAAGCTCACTCAGCTCGAATTGGAAGAGGCTGAGCTCAAGGATAAGCAAGGAGAATATGAGGATAATGTTGCCAAGTTGACTGAAGAAAAGGAGAAATTGAAGAGAGAAATTGAAGCACAAAAGAAGACCATGTACGAAAGGGACAAAATCATTGGAGAGAAGGAAAGAAGAATCTATGAGTTGAAGAAAAGAACTCAAGAGCTTGAGAAATTCAAGTTTGTGTTGGATTTCAAGATCAAGGAACTGAAGAGAGATATCGGTCCCAGAGAAGATGAAATTAACAACATGAAGAAGGAAACTAATGAGATGGATATGGTAAGTCAGAGGGAAACTTTGTTTATGATATTAGAACTTGAAAAAATTGAGCTCCATCAATAATACTTTGGGTCTGGTTGTCGATGAACTCGATAGAAAACAAGCTGAAATGCAAAGCCATATACAGAAGCAAAGAATTATGATCAGTAAGCAGGCAAGCGATATCAAGGCCTTTAAGGATGATGTCTATAAGGCAGTTCAATTTATTCAAGTAAATACAGTAAAATAAAGAATAACGATTTTAGAACTATGAAGCCCTGAAAGAAAAGTGTATTGAGATGAAGGAGAAGTATGCCAAGGGTCATGTGAAGAATGTCGAAATTGATCCTGATATCTATGCTGAATATGTTTCTCAAAGAAAATACCTTGAGAAGAGTGTCCAGATGTTGAAGAAAAATCTTCAAAAGGATAGTGAAATTCATAAGCAAGATAATCTCAGAATTATGAGAGAGAATGTCGAACTTATTAAAGAAATAAACAAACTCAGAAGAGAGATAAGAGAAATTAAATATGGTACTAAGAATCCTGATGAAAAGGCCCCCGCTAATAAAATAAAAGATTTCAAAGGAAAAGATCATGTAAATGAAGCAATTGATCTTGAAATTGCTGAAAAGAAGAAGGCAATTGGTAAAGAATTATAATCTTAGTGTAATACCTATAGAACAACAAAAAGAAATTATAAAAGAACTTACTGCTAAGTTAGAAGGACTTATGAGAGAAAACGAAATGTTGAGATCCAAGCACTAGGATCAGGTACTTGGATAACTGTAAATGATATTTTCTGTGATGTCTGTTTCCTGATACCGTAATTTTATATCTTTTCGTTATACAGTATCTGATCTCACTGAATTAAATAATTTTTATTACAGAATGGAAGATTTATCACAGCCTCTTAGCCCCAATACATCCAACGAAGAAGTAGCACACGCCAATTGCGGTACTCATCTTAAAGTACTCCTTTGGAAGCAGTACCTCACACACAAACGTAACTGGAAAGGAGTTTTGTGTATCGCATTGTCTCCTTTTATCTTATGTTTGTTCTTGTTACTTATGCAAGTCGTAGCTGATACTCAAGTCGCCGTAAGCATAAGAGAGCCACCTGTATATATGATGGGAGGCATTCCTAAATGTATCCCACCTGCAGGAAGTAGCACCTGTGTTAGTGTTGGTTTTGGTATTTTGGTAAATTATCTTTTTTCAAAAGAAATATCAAATAGGGTAAAACTGGAGCCCCTTGGATTGATTCAACTATGCATTATGTCGCTCAGCACTCGGGGCTAGAATATGGCTCAGATGTGAAGCTGATTTGGCAAGGAACTAACATCAGCGAATTCAATGATTACTTAATTAACAATACGAACATGACCCAGATCGCCATTTTGTTCTGTACTGGACAGTATAGTAGTTTCACTTATGGTTAATCATTCTAGAATCTCAAGCGGAGACAAATCCGAACCTTTTGATTGTCAGACACCTTTTGGCATGTTCAATGCTACAACTTACATCCTATTCTACAACAGCTCTCTCTTATCAACCGATTGGATGAATAATCCCTCCTTGCCCTTCCCTACCTATCCTTTAGCCTTCAATGTAACAAGAAATATTTATTTTCATAATTCTCTAGACTAAGATGCTTGTGGATAGTGGAATAATCGATGCATTTAATCATGATCACCCTAAACCCAGCATACCTTACTTGAATAATATCACCATGCAATCTTTCCCAGCACCTCCTCTTAGATATTACCAAGGTTTGGATGTTATTAATGCTGATGGACCTTTGTATTTCTTCATTGCTCCTATTATCGTGTTTATGGTCTTCTTGAGTGAGCTCGCTCAGGAAAAAGATAGAAGATTGAGACAGGGCCTTATTGTTGTTGGTGTTTCCCATTTCAACTATTATCTCAGTTGGATTATTGTTGCTCTAGTATATTCCCTTATTGTTCCTACTGTTCTTGTGAGTAGTGGATATCTGTTTCAATTTGAGCTCTTCCTTCAAGTCCCATATATGCTTTTGTGGATAGTCTATTTTGGATTCACATTGGGAATGTGCTTCTTTGCTTTATTCGTTTATACTCTTGTCCCTTCTGCTAAAGCCGCTAACACCTTCTCATATGCCATGCTCTTGGTCGGATTGGTTCTCCAAATGTTCCTTTCCCAGGTCTCTCTCTTAAAATACATTTACGACACCACCAACAATTGGTTCGAAGTTACCATCATCAACCTATTCAATTTATATCCTCCTTTCCCCTTCGCCAAGATCTGGGGTGATATCTCAAGCAAGGCCGGAAATCACTTTTCATCAAGCCAAGGAAAGTGGATCCCAGGACCTGGATACAACTGGAGTGATTTGAATAGAATTCAAACTGGTAAGAACAGTCAAGGAGATCCATATGAGATCCCTGCTCCTAAATGGGCTATATTTTGGTTCTTCTTTGACGTTTTAATCTATATTGCAATTATTTTCTATACAGACCATGTTGTCTCAAGCAATAGAGGTTCTGCTGATGGATACTTTTTCTTCTTGTCATCCAACTACTGGACTTCCTTTGGTCCTTGCAGAAAGAGAAAGAGAGCTAGAAGAATCAGTGGTCATGGAAGTAAAATTGATCCTGAAAGTGAAGGCATCCAAAATATGGATACTGTCTTGAGGGAAAAACAAAGAGTTATGAATAATGCCGCAAATGGGGTTGAGGCCGCTGGTATTAGAATTGAGAACGTTTCAAAGACTTATAAGAAATGGCCTTGTGGCTGTGCTTCAAAGCAAGATGTGAAGGCTCTTAGTAATATTTACCTTGAAATTGAACAAGGAGAGCTCTTTACTTTATTGGGACACAATGGTGCAGGAAAATCAACTTTAATCAGTATTCTAACAGGTATCCTTGGAGGGTTCGAAGGAAAAATCACCATTTGTGGACTTGATGTTGTCCTTGACCAAGGATCTGTCAAGGAACTTATTGGTGTCTGCCCACAATTCGATATTCTTTGGGGTGAGATGACTGCTAGAGAGCATTTATATATGTTTGCTATGATCAAGGGACTCCATCCTAGCAAGATTGACAAAACCATTGATAAATTACTTTCTGACGTAAATCTATTACATGTCGGAAATCACCAAGCTAAAACTTTCAGTGGTGGTATGAAGAGAAGATTGTCATTGGCTATTTCTACTATCGGAAATCCTAAAATTATCTTCTTGGATGAACCCACTACAGGTATGGATCCTAAGAACAGGAGACATGTCTGGTCACTTATAAAGGTAAAATATCAACTCTGATTACTTATAGTATTAGGAAATGAAGAAGGGAAGATCTGTCATCCTTACAACACATGCTATGGAAGAGGCTGATGCTCTCAGTGATAGAATCGCAGTTATTGTGGATGGTAAATTCAAATGTATTGGAACCTCCTTGTTCCTCAAGAATAATTTCGGAGAAGGATACAGGTATGCTTATATAAGAAGAAATTAATTGCTAGACTTACTCTTGTTGTTAATCCTAATGATATTGATACTACCAAGCAATTGGTCACAAAGAAAATCCCTTCAGCTGTCTTATTGGATGAAAGTGGTGGTAGCATGGTCTTCTCTATTCCTATTAGCCAGATCCATGAATTAAATGCTTTCTTCAGGTACATTATAGTAGCTAAAATATTTAAGAAATTTAGAATTATTGAAAATAAGGATGACGATGAAGACTCTCAAGAATTGAGAAGAATTGTCAGTGATTGGGGTCTTTCTCAGACAACTCTTGAGGAAGTGTTCATGAAGGTAAAAAAAAGGAATTCCAATTCTCAGAACTTTAGGTCACTGGAAAGAAAGAAAAGAAACACAGATTGAGCTCAGTTGATTTGAACAAAATGAAGAAAAAATAAACACCCTCTATTTTATTCAATTCGTACATATGTTCTATCAATATTTTTATGTGTGTCAATGAAAAAATTCTAATTGAGAGGTCAAACCCCTCATGTGATTAATATGTGATCAGAAATCAAAGTCTGTTTGTTATCATGTTTTGCTTACGAGAGGTGTGGAAATATTAACTACATGCAAATATCTATGTCTCTTACGAAGGATTCTCTCTAGGTTGCCTATTTCTCGTGCCCGGGATCTTGTTTTGGACTCAGGGTTCATGCTTATCTGTACTATTTCGAGTTAGAGAAAATATAGGGAAGGTACCTTGTAAAATCCGATAAGATTAGCGAGTTCTCTGAAACATCTTCTGCAGATCATCATTTGGTATTTTCTGATGACACCTTGTCTAGCGAAGCAGACTCTGCAGCATCTGGAGTCCTTACCATAGTTTCTAGGGTGAGTTTTGAAGAGCTTGTTGGGCATGTGTAGATGTTAATAAAGATTCAAAAACTCTGATCTTTAATTATTTATAAACGAGAAAGCCAGATCATAGTTGTTCTCAACGGATTCTCTGATCTTTTTCAAAGAATTGGCTCAGTTTGTTATTGCTTAAGGTAGGAAGAAAGAGTCTATGATCTTGGATACCTCTAACACATATCATTCTATAGTACAACTATACAAAACTTATTAAAAGAATATTCTTTTTTATTATAATACAGCCAATTAATTATAAAGGGTCACTTTCTGGTCGAAGTTTTTCACCAGCTTCTCCATTTCTTGATTCAGAAGCTGATCCTTCTTGGAATTTCTTTCATACTGTTTAATCTAAAAAATAAGTTTTTAATAATTCCAGAACTTACTGCTGCTGCAATTTCCGATAATTCCTTTTGAGGCTTTCCCTTGAGATAGGAGAGATAGAAGAGCAGCTTCTGTTTTACTGCGGAAATTTTTTTCTTATATTGCTGAACCTCTTTCTTTTTGTTGTCTGCTACCATTTCCTTTTCCAACATGTCTGCATAATATTCATGAGCTACACATCAGACTGACTCATGAATAATCTTACCATAATGGAAGACATCATAGTATTTGAAAATTACCTCAAAGAGGTAAAATTTATTAGAGAAAATATCGTAAAGATCTGAGATAGCAATTGAAATGAATTGAGTAGCATCAGTGCCATCCACTTTCCTAGCATTTTGAATCGCTGTATTAATGGCTACTTCAATTGTTGGTAAGTCAACCTTTTCAGCGAGACACTAATCAAATTATGATTAATACTCATTACTTACTGGTGCAATTTTGTGCAATGCCGGAAGTACTTCTTCATGACAATTCTTTAGATCGCCATTATATTCTCTTGCTAGGTAGGCACAGGCAAATCTAAAAGTCAGATTTATAAGATAGATGATTACATGAACTGAATGATATGATTTATTAGTGCTGGGTTGGGTGCAATCTTGGTCAGTTGGTTAATATGAGGAAGTTTCTCATATCTTTCTCTCATGTCAAATCTGTATGCCCAGAGTTTCTCTTCCTTCTCGTCACTGAACTGTGGAGTAGTTGTTTCGACTTCTTTAATGTCCAAATTATACGAGAACTACAATTTAGCTATTTTGACAAGATAAATATACTAGCTCTCTTTTCCACCAAGGAATCCACTCTTTAAGAATAGTTTCTAAGTTAGATCTGTCTCTGATGAAAGCCTCGAATTCTTGAAGCTCATCTGGAGAAAGTTTATCAAGTGTCATTTCCCCGCTTTCTAAGTTGTCGAGAATCTCTTCGAGCCTTTTCTGTTTTTGCTCAGAAAGGTAATCTGAAAAAATAAATGAGTACAAAATTGTAAATCACCTGTTATGGTTTCACTTTCTTGAGCTTTTTCTAATAGCTTTCTCATTTTTTCAGCTTCCTCTTTGGATACTTTCTTTCCTTTAAGATGTTGTATAACATTTTCTTTATAGAATCCTTCAGTGCAGTTTAAGTTATGTGTCTATGAAGTCAGAAAGAATAATCACTGCCATACTTGGTAGCAAGGAAGGCTGCAATAAAAACATTTGCACTTTGGACATTGATATGGTGAATTTTTTTTACATCTAATTTGATTATCAATTATAGGAGGAAATATACTTGATGCAAGGCCTCTTGATTTCTTGCTTTGGAGCTTCTTCAGCAAAAAGATCGTCTTGGAATTGATTCATCGAAAGATAAATTTTATTTATCAAATTGATCCGAGATAATGGGATTCTACTATTTCTTTTTTTCTGATGATTGCAATATTATTTCTGAGAGCCTGATTAGTACATTCCCTATTTCATTTGGTCAAAAAGGAGGTCAATGATTTAGTAGAAAGTTACTAAATAATTGTAGATAGATAAACAATCTCTGGTTTAGGTAAATTTCACATGATATAAAGAATCTTGTACTTTCAAGAAAATTATGGAATAGATTGTGGAAAACATTTTTGTCATCAGGAACAAATTTGAGAGCCGAGTGTCATGATAATAAGATGATCTGCAGTGGAAAACTAAACTACATTTCTTATATAATAAATACAACTAAATATTCACAACTTAGTAATTCGCAAGCCCATAAGGATCAGATTTTGGTGCTAAAAGCCTAATAAACATTAAACTTAGATGATTATAATATTACTCTTCGACTTTTGATGGGATAGCTTCAGGGGTGCAGTTCAACAAAGTTTGAAGCTCTGCTACTATCTTATTAGAAAGATCAGTATTCTCCTTGTGGCTATCGAGAATCTTAAGAACATAGGCGAGGACAGATTCGTTCCTCATATTAGCATCCAGATTTAACTTGGTCTTTGAAAGCTATGAAGTTAATTTCTATAGGCATCAAATTACATTAATAAAGTGCTTGATATCCTCAAGCTGATTTAACATGTTCCTGAAGATTAGAGCATCTGGTTTCACGCCGAACATTTTTGTGAATTGGTCAATCACCTGACATTAATATTGCAGAAAATGTTAATTACAGTCTTATGTTCACTGTTTTCAGACTGTGGAGTGCCTTTGTTTTTGAGCTCTTGTAATTGATAGAAGCTATCAGCTAAAAGCTTAATTCTTTTAACCTAATAAATGAGAGGATGGACAGATCGTATATACAATTTCCATATTGTCAGTGAACTTATCCATTTCAACTACTTCGCAGATCTTTTCCCTGAATGCAATTAGTCCTTCCAGTTCATTTAATTCTTCTGCCCATTGTCTAAGAATTGGTACAAGAAGCTATCTTGTAAAAAATTATAGTGATTGAGTTTACTTCGATTTGTGGAGAATCACTAGCATATCCAGCTCTAGGCAAGACAATAGCTGCGATCTCAGCAATAAGAGCTTGTAATCTTGGAATCTTAAAATTATTCTCTGTAATAAATATTTTACAGCTTGCATAACCTTCTCGGTCTTCTTGATAGAAGGAATGATCTGAGTTGGGCTCTTGATGCAATAGATTTCAAGGATCTGACGATTTATTGTAAGTTAAAGATGCCTTACCTCATTGAGAATTCTTCTGCATTCAACTAAATTTAGTTCATGGAGCTCAGCGAAAGGCTTAAATGAAGAGAAATTTTCCTCCATAAGAGGAGTGGTCATTTTACTTTCTTGGAAGTGTCTCTTTGAGTTGGAACCACTCTTATTGAATCTAACAGTATCACTCTCTAACTCTGGCCTTGAAGTATTCTTGTCAGGTGTAACACCCTCAAGAGCACTATATCTCAATCTGAGGTCGTCATACTTCTTTCTAATTTCTCTGCTTTCTTCCTTTAGAGTGTTGACTTCATTGTTTAGTTTTTCAATATAGCTTCTTAAGGTTTCATTTTCTTTGTCCAAATTGGCATTTTCATTCTCAAGTTCAGTGACTTTATTTAAGAAATCTTTGGTAACTTTTTCACTGACTTGACTGTAATCTCTTTTCAAAGTGACCTTCTCAGACTCTTGTTCCTTGACTCTGCCTCTAAGGTTCTCTAGTTCTGTTCTTAGGGTTTTATTCTCTTCTTCCAATTTGGTTTTTTGATTTTCATAAACTTTAACTACTGAAAGAACTTTGTTATCATATCCATTTTCTACAGCATTCTTGCCGAAGTTTTTTTGGAATATATTCAAGTCTCTTTCTTTTAACTTATTATCAAGAGTTTCCTTTTTCTCTAGTCTTGTCTTAAGGTCATCAATCTCCTTATCCTTGAGAAGTAGTTTTGTCTTAAGAGAATCGATCTCTCCTTTTAAGGTTTTATTTTCTCTATTGACTTTTGCGACTTCTAAGAGGGTTTTTCTGTGTTGCTCCTTCTCAATATTTAATTCACTGTCCTTTGAGATCTTAATCTTCTCTATAGTTTCCTTGAGCTCATGATTCTCTTTCTTCAAGGCTCTATGCTGTTCGATCAATTTAGAGGTAAGATCCTCCTTCTTCAAAGTAGGATTATCTTCATCCTAGGGGAGTTATGTTAAGTGAGTAATGACTAACCATAGTGCGGTCTTGTAGGGATTTAAATGCAATAAAAGATCTATTCAAATTTAACGAATTAAATTCAAACTCGATTCAAAATTGCACACAATTTCAAAAATGTCAGCTAACTACTATACAAGTTACCAGACGAAGTTTAGTCATAGAACGAAGAAACTTACAAAGAGCTATAAATTTATGTCAGTCATTAAATTTCAATATTAAAAAATTCTCCCAATTTCCCTCAATTTTACATCTAATTCTTTAAACGCCAACTTTCATTGTAGGCTTGTTGTACTGGTCTTGATATGCGGCAAGCTCATTTAATCTATCCTTAGGAGATGGCTCTGCAATATATTCTAAAAAATTAGTTTTTGTATTACTTATGCTTACTTGTGGCGTCCTTAAAATCTGTATTTACATGCTTAAGAGTCTGTTCCCATTGTTCTTGGTTATCCCTCTTGATTCTTTCCAGAACAGAAAGAATCTTGCTCTCAATCATTCCGACAAAGTCTTCTTCGACTTTCTTTCTGAGCTGAGTAGCCTCATTACTGAGGGTGACAATATATTCGGTGATCTTTTCATTGAAGCTATTGGTCTTGGTGTTCTCCTTAGAAACAATCACAACAAGCTTCTTCAATTCTTCAAATAAGAGCTTAGTGTCGCTTTCAAGCATTAGATGGTCAGAAGTCATTCTAGCCACCATAGCTAAATTCTCTTCTTTGCATTTTTCCTGGAATTTCTACGGATGTTATTAAAGAAAGAAATATTTATACCTCGAGATTTTCATCAACACTGGTAATCTTGACGAATGCATCGGAAATTTGATCAGCAAATTTATGGAATCTATCATCATATATCTTCTGCAGATTTTCAAGCTCTGTCTCGATTCTAGAGTCAGCAAGCTTGAGCAACCCAATCACAGAGTTGATGTCGTTAATCTTGTTATTAAGTTTGTCATAAACATCTTGTATAAGGTTAGCTCTGAGTGTTCTTTCATTAAGGAACTCAATTTCCATCGTTGATCTTAGGGACAAAAGATCAGCCTGGAAGGTTCTGGTAAGGGTATCCAGCTCTGTCTTCAATCCACTAACATTGACCTTTATAGATTCTATATCCTCAAGTATTTTCATGAGATTTGCTGAATTATTCTTATGATATGTCTCTATCAGCTCCTTGACTTGTTCAAGCTTATTCATGAAGATGGATCTATTGTTATCAATAGCCTCCTTGAGGATTTCGACATCAGAGTCGAGAAGTTCTTTGATCTTATTCATCTTATCTTCCAGAGTTCTGTTGTTATTTTCAATCATATTCTCAAGGAATTCCCTTTCCTCCTTGAGCTTCTGGTCGATCTTCTTTTCGAAATTATTCAAGACAGAATGGACTTCCTCCTTAATTAATTCTATAGATTGCTCTATTTCCTGGACTTTGAGCATAGTTTCCTTCCTGAAGGCTTCAGTGTTGAGCAAGTGGTTCTTGAACTGTTCACCGAACTTGGCAAACAGGACTTTCAGTTTTTCATATTTCTTAGTGAACTGTTCATTCAAGTTTGAAACTTCTTGGTCAATGTAGCGACTCAATTGGTTTGCTCTCTCAGCAGACTCCGTAGAGATCTCTTTGAGATCCTTTGCAAACTGAATATTCTGTCTTTCCATATGGTCTCTCAAAGTCTCCAAATCTTGCTGCAAGTTTTGTACCAGTGCATTAGTGTGATTTTTGAGTTCACTAAAAAATTAATCGAAAGTTAGCTGAAGTTACATATCAGAAGTAAGACGAGTATCAATTTCTATCTTGATCATTTCTGTTAATTTTTCAGTAGTCGTCGTTTGTTCAGCTCTAAAAATGTCAAATTCCTAATAATTTATTCTCTTATAGAACTCAATTACCTTCTTGAAGTTTTCTTGGAATCTCAAAAGGTCTCCTTTCATTAAATTTTCAAATTGACCTCTATTAATTTCTTCCTGTTTAATTGCTGCTTGGAGTTGTCTGACTTGAGTTTCTATGATGTTGTGGATAGCTCTGATGGCTTCATCCTTTCTTTGGAATTCAGCTCTGACAAGAGCGTCCATAGCGGCATATTTCTCTCTCATTTCTTCTCTTTCATAATTAGCTCTTTCTTGATTCAGCTGGTCACGAAGATCAACCTGGTTCTTGAAATCATCCTAATTTATTAGTTTAGGAATGGGGAGACCTTACATGGGCCTTAATTCTTTCTTCATGCTCCATGACAATTCTATTCACAAGTTCAGTGACCTTGGCTTCGAGTCTTTGGTTATAATCAGTGTGAAGATTGTTGAGTAACAGAGAAAGATCATCGCTCAATTTGTT
>Ga0065720_1004021_pt1 | contig 13480 bp, 8 predicted proteins | sample Thericmetagenome_FD_59107 | JGI IMG/M metagenome (GOLD analysis project Ga0065720, IMG submission 59107) | Thermophilic microbial communities from the Joint Bioenergy Institute, California, USA of rice/straw/compost enrichment - eDNA_2 v2... | ecosystem: Engineered > Solid waste > Grass >... | reverse complement strand
GCTGTGGGAGGGCGGGGCCGAGCGGGCCGCGGCCGACCTCATCGAGATCGTGGTACGGCGGCTGCGGGAACGCCGCCAGCCCGCCTCGACCGCGAGCCTCGTCGCCGCGCGGGCGCTCACCGAAGGGCTCGCCCGGCTGCGCGGGCATCGCACGCCGGGCCGTACCGACCTGCTGGACGGGCTCGTCTCCGCGCTCGTCACCGACGACCTCGACCGGCCGCTGCCCTGGACCACGCGGGGGACGCTCGCCCCGGGCACCCACCCGGTGGTGGTGGAGATGGTCGCCGCGCTCAGCGGCGACCGGGTGGGGCGGCTCGCGCCCGGCACCCCGGTGCCGCCGCTCGTGCACGACGCGACCGCGGAGCTGGCCCGGCTCGGGCTCGACCGGGACGGGCCGGTCACGCTCAACCTGACCGACGGGGAGGACCTGGCGCGCAGCCGCGCCCTGCACCGGATGCGCGTGCTCGGCATCCCCGGCGTGGTGCGCGAGTCCGGGCCGGTGAGCGGCGCCGATCCCGTGGCCGAGGAACACTGGGAGCTGTCCGGGCACCGCGACCGGGCGGTCGCGCTGATCGAGTCCGGGGCGTACGGTCCCACGCTCGGCGACGCCGCCTCGGCGCTGCTCGCCGAGCGCGTGGCCGCGGCCGGCGACGACGTCGGGCGGCTCGCGGACGTGCTCTTCGACGCCGCCCTGTGCGGCTGCCTCACCCGGGCGGAGAGCATCGTGCGGAGCATCGCGGCCGGGATCGGCGGCGCGGTGCGGGTGGGGGAGCTCGGCCGGGTGCTCGCCACCGTGCTCGGGCTGTGGCGGCACGACCGGCTGCTCGGCACCGCGGGCGACCCGCTGTTCGGCACGGTCATCGCCGGCTGCGTGGAACGCGTGCTGTGGCTGGTGGAGGGCGTGCGCGGCGGGCCCGCCCCGGCCGACCTCGACCGGCTGCGCGCGCTCGCCGCGACCCGGGACGCGCTGCGGCACGCGGCCGGGCCGCTCGGGCTCGACCGGCAGGCCGCGCTCGGCGTGGCCCGGCGGGTGAGCATGGACACCGCCGCCCCGCCCGACCTGCGCGGCGCCGCCTTCGGCCTCGCCTGGTCGCTCGGCGACACGGCCGACCCGGCGCGGGCCGTACGGGGGGTGCCGGGGCCGGAGACCCTCGGCGACTGGCTCGCCGGTCTGTTCGCGCTCGCCCGCGACGAGGTGCTCGCCGGCGAGACCGCCGCGGGCGGGGCGGACGGCGCGGACGGCGCCGGCGGCGGGGTGCTGCGGGTCCTCGACGAGATCGTCGCCGGGTGGCCGGAACGGGACTTCCTGGTCGCGCTTCCCGCGCTGCGGCAGGCGTTCGAGTTCTTCCCGCCGCGGGAGCGCGAGACGATCGCGCGCCGGCTGCTGGAGCTCCGCGGCCTGCGCGGCTCGGCGCGCGGGCTGCTGCGGACCACGGCCGACCCGCTGCTGATCGCCGAGGCGATGGAACTGGAGGAGAGGGTGCGCACCGTGCTGGCGGCGGAAGGGCTCGCGCCGCGAGAGGAGCCGTCATGACGACGCCGCGCGAGGCCGCGCCGGACGAGGGCCTGGAGCGCTGGCGGCTCATCCTGGGCGCGCCCGCGGAGCGGCACACCGGGTCCCTCGGCGGGGACGCCGCCCGCCGGGACGCCGCGCTCGAGTGGCTGTACGGCCGGGACCCCGACCGGGCGCGGCGCGGGGTACGGCGCGGCGGCACGGCCGCCGGGGCGGGCGGTGACCCGGGCGGCGGGGACCGTACCGGCGGAACCGGCCCGTCGGTGCTCACCACCGTCGACTGGCTCGACGACGTGCACCGGCTGTTCCCCAAGGAGACCATCGAGCGGCTGGAGCGGGACGCGGTCGAACGCTACGGCATCGAGGAGGTGGTCACCGACCCCGCCGTGCTGGAGCGCGTCGAGCCGAACGTGACGCTGCTGCGGGCCGTGCTGCGCACCAAGCACCTGATGAACCCCGACGTGCTCGCCACGGCGCGGCGCATCGTCGAGCAGGTGGTGCGCGACCTGGTCCGCCGCATGGCGGTGCGGGTCCGGCAGGCGTTCCACGGCACCCGGTCGCGCCGGCCGAGCCTCCGGAAGAGCGCCCGCGACTTCGACTTCCGCGGCACGATCCGGGCGAACCTCGGGCACTACCGGCCGGACGAGAAACGCGTCTACATCGAGCGGCCCCGGTTCCTGTCCCGCACCCGGCGGCGCCTCGACCAGTGGCAGCTCATCCTGCTCGTGGACCAGTCCGGCTCGATGGCCGGCTCGGTGATCCACGCCGCCGTCACCGCGTCCTGCCTGTGGGGCCTGCCCGGGCTCAAGACCCATCTCGTCGCGTTCGACACCGACGTGGTGGACCTGACCTCCGACGTCACCGACCCGGTCGAGCTGCTGCTCAAGGTGCAGCTCGGCGGCGGCACCGACATCGCCCGCGCGGTCGGGTACGGCGCCGCGCTCATCGAGAACCCGCGCCGGACGATCGTCGCGATCATCAGCGACTTCTACGAGGGCGGGGACGAGTACCTGCTCGTCCGCACCGTGCGCGCCCTGGCCGAGCAGGGCACCCGGGTGCTCGGCCTCGCCGCGCTCGACGAGGAGGCGAACCCCTCCTACCACCGGGAGCTCGCCCAGCGGCTCGCCGACGCCGGCGCGCACGTGGGGGCGATGACGCCCGGCGGGCTCGCCGAGTTCGTGGCGGAGGCGATGGGCCGGTGATCCGCTCGGACCTGCTCGCCCTCACCCTGGACACGCTCGCCGTGCTCGCCAACCGCGGGCTGGTGAAACGCGCGGTGAAGGAGCTCGACGCCGGAATCGTGCCGGAGCTGAGCCTCGACGCGGACGGGACCCTGCACGGCCGCTTCCCGGACGGCGTGCGGGTGACCTTCCCCGCCCAGGGCGGTTTCGAGGCGGCGACGTGCGGCTGCGCCGCGCCCGGCGCCTGCCGGCACCGCGTGGCCGTGGCGATCGCCTACCAGCGGCGGGCCGCCGCCGGGGACGAGCGGCCGCCCGGTGCCGAGGCGCCCGCGAAGGACGCGAAGGAGGAGGAGCCCACGGCTTTCGGGCCGCCGCCGGGGGACGGCGCGGCCGGGTGGTCGCCCGGGGCGTTCGACGACGACCTGCTGGCGCGGGTGCTGGGCGCCCGGGCGGTCACCGCGGCCCGGCGCACGCTCCGGGCCGGATACTCGGCGCGGATCCGGCGCTCCGGCCCGGGCGACCCGTCGGTCGTGGTGGAGCTGCCCGCGTGCACGGTCCGCTTCCTCGTGCCCGGCGAGCTGGGCTACGTGCACACCGACGCGGGCGCGGCGCTGCGCGGTGAGGTGATCACGCTCGCGGTGTGGGCGTGCCGCGCCGCCGACGAGCGCGGGCTGCGCGGGCCCGACGTGCGGGTCGCCGTGGGCGGCATGGGTGGCGGCACGGCCGGCGGCACGGGCCGGCGCGCCGCCGCGCGGGGGACGGGGACGGCGGAGGCGGTCGACCTGGCGAACCAGGTGCTGCTCGACGGCGCGGTGAGCACCGGGCCGGTCGCGATCACCACCCTGACCCGGGCCGGGCGCGGGCTCAGCCGTGCCGGGCTGCACTGGCCCGCGGACGCGGTGGCGGAGCTCGCCGAGCAGCTCGCCGCGTACCGGGAGCGCTCGGCCGCGTACCACCCGGAGCGCCTCGCCGCGCTCGTCGCCGAGCTGCACGCCCGGCACCGGGCCGCCGGGCACGACGGCGGCCTGCCGCGCGCGCAGGTGCTCGGCATCGGCGAGCAGGCGCGCACGCCGCTGCGCCAGGTGCGGCTCGTCGCGCTCGGCTGCCGGATCGGCGGGTCCGCCGGGGAGCGCACCGCCGAGATCTACCTCGCCGAGCCCGCCGCCGGGGTGGTGCTCGTGCTGAAACGCCGCTGGGAGCTCGGCGAGGGGGAGTCGCCGACCGGCCACGACCTCGCCGGGCGCCGGGTCGCGGGCACCGCCCTCGGCGTGCTCGCCGCCTCGAACGTCGTCACCGAGAACGCCTCGCGGACCGCGGGCCGGGAGGTCCACCTGGGGCGGGGCAGCCTGTCCCGCACGACGGTCACCCCGGTCGGCGAGGCCTGGTGGGGGCTGCCGGACCCGCTGCTCGTGCGGGACCTGCGCAGGCTCGACCGGGAGCTCGCCGCGCTGCCGCCGCGCCCGATCCGCCCGCGCGTGCGGGCGGAGCTGGTGCGCGTGGTCCGAGCCGACAAGATCGGCGAGGTCGGCTACGACCCGGGCGGCCAGCGCCTCGAGGTGCCGATCGCCGACGACGCGGGCGGGACCGCCCTGGTGAGCGCCGCCTACAGCCCGTACTGCCCGGCCGCGCTCGATCGTCTCGCCGAGACGCTCGCCGCCCCCCGCACCGGCCCGGTCCTCATCAGCGGCACGGTACGGCGGGCATCCGGCGGCCTCGTCATCGACCCGATCGCGATAGCCGCGGACCGCACGGTGGTCGTGCTCGACCTCGCCCCCGGGGACGGCGACGCGACGCTCGCCCTCGGCGCCGAGCCGCGGCCCGACCCGCTCGGCGCCGCCCTCGACGGGGGCGTCGCCGTCTGCGCCGAGCTCGCCCATCGCGGGCTGCGCCACGTCACCCCGGCCGGGCTCGCCGCGCTGGCGCGGGCCGCGGGCGACCTGCGCGCGATCGGCCTGCGCGCCGCCGCCGCCCTGCTCGACGGGCTCGGCCGGGCGCTGCGCGCCGGACCCCCCGAGCGGGCGGTCGACGCCTGGGTGGACGCGTACCTGCACCTCGCCACCGCCGTCGAACTGCGCTGAGCGATCGACCGGCCGCCGGGGAGCGGGTGCGCGCCCCTCCCCGGCGAGGCGAGGCACGGCCTCAGCGCGGGCGCACCGGCCACGGCCCGGGACGGCCGCCTGGCCGTGGACCCCACCGTGGACCCCACCGTGGACCCCGCCGTGGATCGCGGCCGTGGACGCCGGGCTGGGGGACGACCGCCGGGGCGGGACGCCGCCGGACGAGGACGCCCGCCGGAGACGCGCGAGGGCCCGGCCGGCGGGTGCCGGCCGGGCCCTTCGGCACCGGGCGGGAGCGCGTCCCGCCGAGAGGAACCCCCGAGCGGACGACTCGGGAGCGAATCCGAGAGGAAAGAGGAGTCGCCAGATTACTTCGGCGGGTCGATGCCGAGCCACCGGTAGGCGTTGTTCCAGGTGATGTCCTGCAGCACGTCCTCGGGCAGGTCGAGGGAGCGCAGCGTCCGCCCGCACGGGTCCTCGCGCTCCATCGCCGGGAAGTCCGAGCCGACGAGCAGGCGGTCGTGGCCGAGCAGGTCGACGAGGAACCGGATCGCCCGCCGGTCGAAGACCATCGAGTCGTAGTAGAACCGCCGGGCGTACTCCAGCGGCGACGGCCCGTCGGTGTGCGCGACGGCCCGCTCGGGGATCGGCGGCTCCTCGTTCCAGGTGCCGCCCCAGAAGTACTGCGCGCGCGGCAGCAGCAGCGGGAAGCCGCCCGCCGCGTGGCTGAACGACACCCGCAGGTCCGGGCACCTCTCCGCGGTGCCGCCGTGGATCAGCGAGGCCGCGGCGTACATGCCCTCCACGCCCACCACGAACGTGCCCATGGTGTTCATCGGCAGCCGCGGGGTCGGGGACGGCATGGCGTGCACGAAGATCGGCAGGTCGAGCCGCTCGGCCTCCTGGAAGAACGGCAGGAACCTCTCGTCGCCGATCGAGGCGCCGTTGATGTTCGAGGAGATCTCCACGCCGTGCAGCCCGGCCTCGCGGATCGCCTTAAGCTCGCCGGCCGCGGCGTCCACGTCCTGCATCGGCACCATGCCGAAGCCGATGAGCCGTTCCGGGTTCGCCGAGCACAGCTGCGCGGTGAACTCGTTCACCCAGCGGCACAGCGACAGCCCGTCGGCGGCGGGCAGGTCGTAGCGGAGCAGCGGCGGCATCGGGGTGACCACCTCGACGTCGACGCCGGAGGCGTCCTGCGCCTCGATGCGCCGCTCGGCCTCGAAGAACACGTCCCGGGCGCGGAACCGGGTGTTGCCGAACACCAGCAGCCGCGCGGTCTCGCCGTCGATCGGCTCCATGCGGGGGAAGCACTCGGGCGCGTCGGCCGGGTAGTCCCGGGGGAGCAGGTGGGCGTGACAGTCGACAAGCATCGGAAACCTCCCGGGCGGTGATCAGCTGTTGGGGTGGACCGAGACGTGCACGGCGGTCTCGCCCGGCACCTCTCCGCCGAGGGTGTCGATGGCGAGGGCGACCTCGTCGAGGCCGAACGAGTGGGTGTGCATCTTCTCCAGCGGGTACCGGCGCGACTCGATGATGCCGATCGCCTCCTCCATGGCGCGGTAGTCGACGCCGAAGGCGCCCACGACGGTCAGCGCCCGGTTGATGATGAGGTCGGTCTTGATCGGGATGTCCCGGTGGCCCTTGAGCCCGGCGAGCACGACCCGCCCGCCGTGCCGTACGGCGAGCAGGGCGTCGGTGATCGGNCCGGCGGCCATCGGGGTGAGCTCCAGCGCNACGTCGACGCCCTCGCCGCCGGTGAGGTCGCGCACGGTCTCNACGGTGTCCTGGGCGTTCTCCCCGTCGACNACGANCGTGTGGTCGGCGCCGAACTCGCGGGCGAGGGCGAGCTTGTGCGCGTCGGCCTCGAGNCCGGTGACGATGATCTTCCCGGCGCCGGCGGCCCGGCAGGCGANGACCGCGGCGAGGCCGCGCTGCCCNGAGCCGAGGATGAGCACGCTGTCGCCGAGCTTCACGCCGCCGTAGTGCAGCGCCCAGCGCACGCCCGCGCCGAGCGGGTTGAACATCGCGGCGACCTCGACCGGCAGGGTGCGGTCGATCTTGTGCACGATCGTGTTCGGGGAGAGGTACATGACCTCGGCGAAGCCGCCCCACAGCGAGGGGGCCACCTCGACCGGCGTCACCCCGTGGCTGCCCTTGCGGTTGGGGCAGGACTGGTAGTTGCCGGTGAGGCACTTCTCGCAGGCGTGGCAGGGCGCGATGATCTCCACGGCGACGCGGTCGCCGGGCTGCACGCCCCACCGGGCGGCGGCGCGCTCGCCGACCTCCTCGATGATGCCCATCGGCTCGTGACCGGGCACGAACGGCTTGGGTTCCGAGCGCGCCTGCGAGCCGAGGTGTCCCTTGTAGATCTCGACGTCGCTGCCGCAGATGCCGTTGGCCTCCACGCGCAGCAGGCCCTCGTCCGGGCCGATCTTCGGGCGGGGGAACTCACGCACCTCGATCTTGCGAGGAGCGACCTGGACAGCCGCACGTACCGTGTCTGCCATAGAAGGCGGGCCTCTCTCCTGGGGGATGGACGGCCGGTGAACTCGCCGGGCGCGCGACGCTCCGTGTCCGCGCCGCGTCGCCCCGTGTCACGCCGGCCCGCGTCTAGCTTCGCTGTCAATATGTCGAGCGGGACTCGGGAAAGCGACGCGGATTTCACGTCACGGAAACCAAACGGGTCCGTCCCCGGTCCACGATGGAGCGCGGGCGGTCCCGCGCCCCCGGCGTGGACCGCGGCCACCGCACCGGGGCCGTGCACCGGCCTGGCGTGCGATAACTCGCGAATGACGGCCCCGCGCCCGGGCACCGGTCCCGGATCGACCAGGACATTTGTCCCGGCGGCGCGCCCGCTCGCTAACCGCCGTACCCGGGACGCCGGTGCGGCGCTCAACCTTGTCTTCCGTCCCACGAAAGCCTGCTTTGCCGGGTCTAGATCACGCGGTCACTCTTAGCTCAATCAGTGAGCCAGGCCACATTGCCGGAGTGGTCGGGGGTCCAAGTTCAAGGTGTTCGACCTTCGCCTGGAGCGCTTCGCGACGACATAGCGGTCACTGAGTCGCGATTACCAAAGCAGGAGGACGCGAGTGAGAACGAAGACGCAGCGAATAGCTGTCCTTCTGGCGGCGCTGCTGGGCGTTGCCGCGTGCAGCAACCAGGGTGCATCCACCAGTGGCTCGTCGGCGGCCGTGGAGACTCCACGGCAGGGTGGCGAGATCACTGTTCTTGAAGACAGCGCGTTCGCCGGTTCCTGGCCGACCGGGCTCGACCCGGCGTCCAACACCACCGGTGGCGCGAACATCTCGATGATGAGCGCGATCTACGGCGGTCTCTTCCGCGTCGTCGCCAACGACGACGGCAGCAACGCCAAGATCGAGCCCCACCAGGCCGAGAGCTACGAACTGCTCGACGAGGGCCGTACCGTCAAGATCAAGATCCGCGACGGGATCAAGTTCACCGACGGCACCCCGCTCGACGCCGAGGCCGTCAAGTTCAACTTCGATCGCAACCTCAACGCCAACTGCACCTGCAAGCCGACCTGGCCGCTGGCGGAGAAGGACCCGATCACGGTCGAGGAGCCGAACACCGTCGTCATCCGGTTCTCCGAGCCGTACGGCGCCGTGATCAACTCCTTCCCGGTGTCGAACGTCAACTGGATCGTCTCCCCGACCGCGCTCAAGGAGCTGGGCGAGGAGAAGTTCCGGGTGACCCCGGTCGGCGCCGGCCCGTTCAAGGTCGTGAGCAACAAGCTCAGCTCGGAGCTGGTGCTGGAGCGCAACCCCGACTACTTCAAGCAGGGGCTGCCCTACCTCGACAAGCTCACCTTCAAGTCGATCGGCGGTGACCAGGCGGCCTACACCGCCCTGCTCTCCGGCCAGGCGCACGCCTACGAGGGCATGAACACCGTGCCGCTGCTCGAGCAGGCGGAGGGCAACGACAGGCTCACCGTCACGCTGCAGCCGCCGACGTCGCCGTACGTCATCCAGCTCAACACCCATATCGCGCCGTTCAACGACAAGAAGGCCCGTGAGGCGATCTACTACGCCACCAACTTCCAGGCGATCGCGGACGGCGTGTTCAAGGGCAAGTACCCGGTGAGCCAGTCGTTCACCGCGTCCGGTGGCCTCTTCCACAAGGAGACCGTGCCGGGCTACCGCACCTACGACCTGGAGAAGGCCAAGCAGCTCGTCCAGGAGCTCGGCGGGATGAAGATCAAGCTTGGCACGATCAGCAACTACGTCGCCAAGCAGGTCGTCACCGCGCTGCAGACGCAGTGGAAGGAGGCCGGCATCGAGGTCGAGATCGTCGACCACCAGCTCGCCACGCTGATCAAGGAGTTCCAGACCGGCAAGTGGCAGGCGATGCTGCAGACCGCGGGCGCCTGGGACCCGGCCTCCGGCGTGGGCGTCGGCTTCCGCTTCAGCTCCACCTCGCCGTACAGCGGCATCAAGGACGAGAAGATCGACGAGCTGGTCCGGAAGGCCTCGGCCACGATCGACCAGTCGGAGCGTGAGCAGCTCTACACCGAGCTCGGCCAGTACATCAGCGACAACGCCTACGCTCCGTTCGGTCTCGCGTTCGCTCCCGGCAACATCGCCGTCAAGGGCGTCTACGGTCCAGGCCTGACCACCAAGATCCCGCCGTTGGTCGTCAACACCGGCGTCATCTGGGACGAGGTCTGGAGGAGTCAGTGACGGTCGCCGTTGAGCGGCGCACCCGAAGCGTCACAGCAGCGCTGCTTGCCTCACCAAGCCTCCGCTTGGTGGGCAAGCGCCTGCTGATGGCGATCCCGATCACGCTTGGCGTGAGCATCCTCACCTTCTGGGTGCTCAACCTCGTGCCGGGCAGCGCGGCGCAGCAGCTTCTGGGCGTGGAGGCCACCGAGGAGCAGGTCAGGGCACTTGAGCGGGAGATGGGCCTCGACCGGCCCGCGTGGATCCGCTACCTCGACTGGCTCCGCGGCGCCGTCACCGGCGACCTGGGCAAGTCGTTCGTGAGCGACCAGCAGGTGACCTCCCTGCTGGGCGAGCGGCTGGTCGTCACCTTCGAACTGGTGATCCTCGCCATGGTCGGGTCGCTCGTCCTGGCGGTCCCGGTGGCGCTGCTCGCCGCGTACCGGCCGAACCGGCTGTTCGACCGGCTGAGCATGATCGTCAGCGTCTCCGGGCTCTCGGTCGCCAACTACGTGCTCGCCCTCATCCTGGTGCTGATCTTCGCGGTGCAGCTCGGCTGGTTCCCGGCGATCGGCTACGTGCCGTTCACCGAGGACCCGGTGGAGAACCTCCGCACCCTGGCCCTGCCGGCGGCGGCGATCGCGTTCCCGCTGTTCTGCTTCTACACGCGGTTCCTCCGCGGGGACCTGGTCGACCAGCTGCTCGGGCAGGATTACATCATCACCGCCCAGGCCAAGGGCGTCGGCCCCTGGCGGGTGCTGATCCGGCACGCGTTCCGCAACTCGTCGTTCGGCCTGATCACCGTGGTCGGGCTCAACCTGAGCACGCTGATCGGCGCCACCGTGATCATCGAGCAGATCTTCGCCATCCCGGGGCTCGGCCAGCTCATGGTCCAGGCCATCAACACCCGGGACATGATGGTCGTCCAGGCCTGCGTCATCGTGTTCGCCGTGGTGACCGTGGTGGCGAACCTCGTCACCGATCTGCTCTACGCCGTACTCGACCCGAGGATCCGCTATGGCAGCAGTTGACGCCCCCGTGGCGACGGTCGCCGAGGTCGACGCGCCGCGTTCGCGCCGGGCGTGGGTGCGCAGACTGAGCCTCTGGGTGCCGGCCGGCCTCACCGCGTTCGTGTTCCTCGCGTGCTTCCTGGGCCCGGCGGTCCTGCCGATCCCGGCCCCGGTGGGCGGGAACGTGCTGGAGTCGAGCCTCCCGTCGTTCTCGCCCGGCCACCTGCTCGGCACCGACCCGAACGGCAACGACATCCTCTCCCGGATCCTGCACGGCGGGCGGGCGTCGCTGTTCGTCGCGGTCACGGTGAACCTCATCGGCCTCGCCCTCGGCGGACTGCTGGGGGCGCTGTCCGCCTACATCGGCGGCAGGGTCGACACCGTGATCATGCGGNTGCTCGACGTGCTCATCGCGTTCCCGTCGCTCGTGCTCACCCTCGCGGTGGCGCAGAGCCTGGGGCCGAGCCTGACGAACACGATCTTNGCGCTCGCGTTCTTCAGCATCCCGGCGGTCGCGCGTGTCGCCCGGGCGGCCACGCTGAGCCTGCGTGAGCTGCCGTTCATGACCGCCGCCGAGCTCGCCGGCACGCCGTGGTGGCGGATGCTGCTGCGGCACATCGTGCCGAACATCGCGCCGCAGCTGATCACGTTCTCCATGCTCGGCATGGGCACGGTGATCGTGATCGAGGGCGCGCTGAGCTTCCTCGGGCTCGGCATCCCGGCGCCCAACCCGAGCTGGGGCAACATGATCTCCGANGGCCAGGCGAGCCTCTCGGCCACCCCTGACCTCGTGATCTGGCCCAGCCTCGCCCTGTTCATCACCGTGCTCGCCTTCAACCTCCTCGGCGAGGCGCTGCGCACCCATTGGAGTGGCCGATGAGCGGTGAACGTACTGCCCGACAGGGTGCCGGAGAGGTGCTCGACCTCGGCAGGCCCCAAGGCGCGACCGGCCCGTTCACCGGCGGGCCGCTGCTGGAGGTGCGCGACCTGCGGGTGCGCTTCACCCGGGGCGGCCGTCCGGTGCACGCCGTGAACGGGCTGTCCTACACGCTCAACGCGGGGGAGATCCTCGCCATCATCGGCGAGTCCGGCTCCGGCAAGAGCGTCAGCACCCGCAGCCTGATGGGGNTGCTGCCCCCGTCGGCGGAGGTGAGCGGCTCCGCGCGGTTCGAGGGCACCGAGCTCATCGGCATGCCGGAGAAACAGATGCGGAGCTGGCGCGGCGCCAAGATCGCGATGGTGTTCCAGGACCCGGCCCGCTCGCTCAACCCGACGATGCGGATCGGCGCCCAGATCACCGAGGCGATCCGCGCCCATAAGAAGGTGAGCAAGAAGGAGGCCGCCGAGCGCGCGGTGGAGCTGCTCAAGCTGGTGCATCTCCCCGCGGCCGAGCGGCGCTTCTATGAGTACCCGCACCAGCTCTCCGGCGGCATGCGGCAGCGCGTGGTGATCGCGATCGCGCTCGCGGGCGAGCCGCGGCTGCTCATCGCGGACGAGGCGACCACCGCCCTCGACGTGACCACCCAGGCCCAGATCATGGAGCTCCTCGTCGAGCTGCAGCAGCGGCTCGGCACCGCGATCATCATGATCAGCCACGACCTCGGCCTCGCCGCGAGCTACGCGCACAAGGTCGTGGTCATGTACGCCGGACGGGCCGTCGAGTACGCCACGGCCGAGAAGCTGTTCGCCAACGTGCGCATGCCGTACACGCAGGCGCTGCTCGGGGCGATCCCGCTGCTCGACCGCAAGACACACGAGACGCTGCCGGTGATCCCCGGCCAGCCGCCCGACCCGGCCGCGCTGCCGAAGGGCTGCGCGTTCCGCCCGCGCTGCGCCTCGGCCACCGACAAGTGCCTGGAGGCGCCGGTGCTCGAGGAGCACGAGCCCGGGCACTGGTGGGCGTGCTGGCACCCGGCGGAGAAGAAGGACGCCGCCGCTCCGGCCGGTGCGCGGGACGGCGAGGCGCGGGTCGGGGGCGCGCCCGCCGCGCAGGTGACGGACCGGGTGAAGGACGGAGCAGGACGATGACGATGGCGCGCGAACGGGGCGCGGAGAAGCTGCTCGAGGTGCGCAACGTCGTGCAGGAGTTCGCCGTGCGCGGGCCGGGCGGGGTGAAGGGCGCCAAGGTGCACGCGGTGTCCGGCGTCTCGTTCGACATGTGGCGCGGCGAGACCCTCGGCGTGGTGGGCGAGACCGGGTCCGGCAAGTCCACCCTCGCCCGGTCGGTCATCCAGGCGCCCCGCCCCAAGTCCGGTGAGGTGCGCTTCCTCGGCACCGACCTGATGAAGCTCGGGCGGCGGGCGCTGGTCGAGGCGCGCCGCCAGATGCAGATGGTGTACCAGGACCCGTTCGGCTCGCTCGACCCGCGCTGGAACGTGATGCAGCTCGTCGAGGAGCCGCTGCTCGGGTACGGCGTGAAGCCGGCGGCGAAACGCCGCGAACGGGTGTGCGAGCTGCTCGAGCTCGTCGGCCTCGACCCCGGGGTGTACGGCAGGCGCCGCCCGCACGAGCTGTCCGGCGGGCAGTGCCAGCGGGTCGCGATCGCCCGGGCGATCGCGCTCAACCCGGCGCTGATCGTCTGCGACGAGGCGGTGGCCTCCCTCGACGTGCTGATCCAGGCGCAGGTGCTCAACCTGTTCGAGCGGCTGCGCAGCGAGCTCGGCCTCTCCTACCTGTTCATCTCGCACGACCTGGCGCTGGTGAAGCAGGTGAGCGACCGGGTGGCGGTGATGCACCTCGGCCAGCTCGTCGAGATCGGCCCGTCCGAGGAGCTCTACCGCAGGCCGCTGCACCCCTACACGTCGGCGCTGCTCAACTCGATCCCGGGCCTCGACCCGGCGACCGGGAAGGTGCGGCGTCCCGCCGCGCCGAAGGGCGAGCCGCCGTCGCCGATCAACCCGCCGTCCGGGTGCCGCTTCCGCACCCGCTGCCCCCTGGCGCAGGCCCGCTGCGAGCAGGAGGCGCCGCCGCTGCGCGAGCTGTTCCCGGGCCACCAGGTGGCCTGCCACTTCCCGCTCGCCGCCGGCGGGGACGGGACGGC
>Ga0065720_1020633_pt1 | contig 13482 bp, 8 predicted proteins | sample Thericmetagenome_FD_59107 | JGI IMG/M metagenome (GOLD analysis project Ga0065720, IMG submission 59107) | Thermophilic microbial communities from the Joint Bioenergy Institute, California, USA of rice/straw/compost enrichment - eDNA_2 v2... | ecosystem: Engineered > Solid waste > Grass >... | reverse complement strand
TTTTTTTTTTTTTTTTTTTGTGTGTGTGTGTGTGTGTGTGTGTGTGTGTGTGTGTGTGTGTGTCCTAAGAATTGCTGAGAGGTGTTGGGGGATGGCAAGTGCTGACAGAAAACAGCATGGCATGTGCCATTCGGGAAGCGTACGCCGCTACGTTGACGGTGGTGATTTTGGTGGATGATGAGGATCGGAATAAGGATGATTGATGGCAAATGCCAGATGGGATTTTTTGACCAGTTGGAGTTTTGGGAGGAAGCTTATTTTTGAGAGGAAAGGATGGAACATTGGACGGAGCAAAAGGTTTGTCGGTATCGTTTATTTTGGGGTGATACTTATGGCGATGACAACGATCACAACGATGGACATGACTTACCAGTTAGGGCGGAGGCTTATTACCATGGCTCTTTTTTTTTTGATACTTAATGAATGGAATAATGGAATGATACCTAAAAGTTGAGCAATTGTTTTCTTTTTTTTCTTTTTCTTTTTCTTTTTCTTTTTCTTTTTCTTTTACTTATTCAGTTTGGGTTTCTCATGGCTGGCGTTCAGTGCTGGCATCATTGAAGCTTTTACACAGGGACAGAAATTTAAGCCAACGGGTATCATGTTAACGAGTGACTAAAGTACATGGCCTCCTAGAGGGAAAAAAAAACTTTTTTGTCAAAGATTAGACATTAAGTTGCGAATTCCGGCCCCTGAAGTCCTCCCAGCAAATAACAAGCGAGCGTGGGGTATCTCGTAGTCAAACAGGTACCAAAACACCTCCCAAATGTGAGAATTACCTATCACTGGCACAGTCCAGATAACAACAAGATGGACATGGCCTAGGCTCCGATTCCGTAGTCTCCCAATTGACATTGTCCAGAGGACAACGTCAGCTTAGAAGAAATTTTTGTTGATGTTCCCCTGGGGAAAGTTTAGACAGCCGGAGCAGCAGCCTGCTGAGTACCGTTGTTGGCCGTGTCCTTCTCCGGGAAATTACCCTCCTGCACCGCCACGCGGCCATACTGCGTAAAGAAGAGGTTAAGCTTGCCGTAATCCCAGCGCGGGGCAAACACCACAATGATACCGAAGCCCACACCAAGCATGAGCAGCAGATCAGTAATACCGAACCAGATGAAGCTGGGCGTGACGCGAATCACATTGCCGGCATCGGTCAGACCATAGCCTAGGGCATACAGGAACCACATGAGGTTGGCCCAACCGGCGAGGATGAGATAATCGCCCTTGATACCGACGCGGCCCGCGGCCTGGGTGCCACGAACAAGCGTGTTCTCTGCCAGCAGCAGCCACGCGAGCGTGCCCAGCGCGTACAAAGCCCAGCGATATTCATCGCCGATGACGGTGCCGATGAGGTAGCAGATGATCCAGGTCCACGCAAGCGCAACGTTATACAGTATCTCGGCCCAGCTAATGCCGGAGGCAATACCGAGCGCAGTCGAGACGAGCGGGAAGTCCACCGCCCAAAGTACGTACTTGACCCAGAACATCTGCCTATTATCGCCGTTGTCGTCCACCTGGTGTGGCTGCAGCGCGTCCAGATAGCCCACGTTGCTGCCCATCGCGAAGTAGGCGACGGTACCGACCAGGTAGGCGATGGTGAAGATGCGGTGGAAGATACGCTCATTTTGCTTGGCGATGTAGGACAGGGCGATGGTGATCAGGGTTGCGGCGCCATAGATGGAGCACACGGAGTAGAGCCAGCTTGAGCCCCGCGTTGTGAGCGGGTAGTCGATTGTTGGCGGCGCGGGGTGCTTGTTGACCGCGTCGTTGCGGGCTTGGAGGAAGGGCATGGTTGGTGTGGGAGTTGGGACGGCTGTGTGGATGTTGTGTGTAGTTGGATGGTTAGGGGTAACTCAGGGGTTTGTTTGGTTGGTTGGTTGTGCTGATGATGTTGGTGTGTTTACACCAATAGTCGGAGTGAGAGTCAACGTGATGAACGATGAGACGCTTGAAAGGTGCGTGACAAGGGGGAGAGACGATCGAAAGGGGAGAAGGACCCGGATTTTTATATCAAAAACTCTCGTCCTGGGTACACGGCTCCCGTGAAGACAGTGTAACTTCTGACCTGGCAGCACACCTTTCAACAATTGGGTAGTGTCAGTAAGCAAGCCAGCCAGGGGGGAACGGGTTCCTCCGGAGCGAAGCATCTCGAATGCCGGGCAGGCCCGCGAGAGAGAGAAAGAGAGAGAGAGAGAGAGAGAGAGAGAGAGAGACCAGACCGGTCGGAAGAAAGCAAGCAAGCTAGAACCGCTTGTGTCTCCAGCTAACAACAATGATTTGCTCGTCCCGTAATCCACTGGCCCGCGACTATCCAAGTGTGAGTCCATCCAGTCCTGCAGCATGCCGACGCTCGCCGACTCGAGAATGATGAAGGGACAAGACGTTGCTCATCCTCATCACAAGTCACCTAACCTCCTCTCCTCCCGCCCGGCATCCCTGGTGTAAGCCGCAGCAATGTCCTACCTCGCTGGATGCCACCATCATGGAGAATGCCCTCCCCGCGCGAGGAGAGGGTCCCGTGATGTGCCCTGACAAATCCATCTTTCCTTTGTGAGATGCGAGCAGCCTCGGACGGCTGGAATGGCGCTGTACTAGCCTGTGTCATCTGCAAGTCACCAACCACAGTACGTCGAAGCAAGTCCTGAGGCAGCGTGGCTTGCCTGAGCCATTCAGGCTTCGAACAAGCCGCTCGTGCTTACATCTCCTTGCTCGGTAATCAACATCAGCGTTGCCTTGCTCAATACCAAGAGAGCAAGCCATGGCTCCTCCAAAGAGCCCTTGCAGTTGTCTCTAAGCCGGCGATTGGCCACCTTTGCAGGCCTTGACTAACGTAAACCCCGAGACTCGTTGCAATCGTGGACTGGCCGGGCAAGACTAGCGCGGTACGGCTGTCTTGGCATACGTCGTTGTGCATGGCGGACTGCCGCGAGCCCCGCATCGGTGCCGGGAAGGGTCGTGATGGCTTCAAGGGCTGTGGGCTCACTCGCTGCCCCCATCAAGTAAACTTCTGTTCGAACAACGCACGGAATGCTCGGATGGCTCGGATCAACGCCGCTCAACACAACACTTGCTCGATCTAGCGATCAAGCGATAAACTCACACTGGGTACACTTTTCACAAGGCACGCTAGCGCCCTATGAAGGGGTTTGAGGTGTGGAGGATGAAGAGAAATGTTCGGGATGGTGGTGACATGGTCGGGCCGGGGTGATCTGACAGACGGGACTCGCTCACCGAACGGCATCTGCCGACGTTGTCTGAACGCTTTTGGCTTCAGAGGCCGAGGACGGTTTCGAAAACAAACAGGAAGATGGACGCTGCAAGCAACATGCAACCGGTGGATTTCTTGAGCCATGGAGGGGCCTGTTCTGGATTATACGTTTGGTCTCTTAAAGCACAGTGTTGTCCCTGCAGAATACACACTGTCTCCGCCCATCACGAGAGAAGTCCTTACTTACATGGCCTGGATTGGTCTTCTCATCACAGTACTCTCGACCATTGACATTTCCTGCGCAACAAGTCATCTGCTCAGATGCTACTCTGCCAGTCCAGGTTGACCCTCGCTAAACATCGCTGCCGGCAGCCACCGCCGCTGTGACGCCGCGAGCCGAGAGAACTTGTTTCTGGCTGCCGATGGCGTGGGGACTGAGAGGCATTCAAGATCGGAGAGATGGGTCCGGCAGACTCCAGCCGGTTCGGACGACCTCGCTGTCCTGTCCCCAAGCGCGGCCAACGTCACGCCACAACAAGAAAACTGCCGTGTATTAGTGTATAAGTCTGGGGGAGAAGGAAAAAAATTTTTCTCTCTTAATGAATGACGAGCTGTAGGTTAATCCACAACATGTGAATTATAGGAGAGAAAAAAAAATGATATGACACTGGACGAGTAAATCAGATGAACCTTAGGCGTCAAGGTCAGAGCGTTTCGGAGTAATGGAGGATTGTATCGGGCGACGAGGATGACAAACCAACGACAGCAAAATCACTGCTAGTCAGGACCTAATTAATTACAGTAGTTGCGTACGGTTTCAGGACCAGCTTGCTTGCTTGCTGTTGGCTTGCTCGCAGTCCAGACCAAGACCAATCCTCCCATTGGTCTTAACCCTCAACAAGTCTGCCGACCAATGCTACAGATGGCTTGAAACAAAAGGACGCTAATGCACCCCAGGCAGCATGCTTAGCTCCCGTTGTTATACCGTATGGCAGCTATGCAGAAGGGCCCCCCCTCTCTCGCACTTCTGATACCAATTTACATCGTAGGTGCTGGTATACTGTGCTGTAAGGAGCTTGCATCATCATCCAAGCTTCAAGCTTGCTCTAAGCTGAGCTGCTTGGTCAGCCAAAAGTCAGGGTGCTTAACACACACAGTCCAAGCCCAATCCACAACCGACATCAGTTCAGGGCCCCATGAAGGATGATTCCTCACCTGCAACCCCCTCGCTCACGAGACAACAAGCCCCCTTCAAGCGAACCATTGCCGATCAACCATACGCAAGTCACTTACCGGGCTGATGATGGTGTCGACAACGACCACAAGGTCAACAAAGTCAAGGATGATGGGTCTGAACGAAGCATGGAGCATACCATAGCTGAAGCTCAATAGCATTTCCCATTCGTAGCCCCGTGACCAACTCTCATCCCTTGACTGGCTGAATCCGTCATCAGCCAATTGGATGGCTCTGAGATGTAATTCTTGGACCGTAACTACCCGAGTCTAAGGTAAATCATCTGAGACCGCTTACACTTTAGCCCAAGCCACTGTGGTTACGGTTGCTGAGGCTCAAAGCCCGTGTAAGTGGGAGGGGCAGTGACAAAGGATCCCCGTCAAACTCTCAACTCGTCATCTTGAAGCTTACTTGGTATTCATGGAAAACTAAGCAACCATTCGTGAACTCCTCACTATGTGCATCAATATAGCATTAATTTGGCACTTCCAAACTCCTAGCCCATCTCATCAAATCACAAGCCACCCGGTCGTTCACACACAGTGGTAAGAACCGAAGGTAGAAAGGTGCTTATGCAATATAGCAATGTTGTTGTGTTATTTACCTGCGTATGAACACACCAATCCAAGCTAACCTTAAACCCCAACCCGTTCATCCCTTTTTGAGTCCAAAAACAAAAGCAAACCAATACTCCTTCTGCTTCTGCTGTTGCTACTGTTTACTGTGATGTTCGATGTCGGGCATGTACCGAAACGTATCGTATCGTATGTATCTGTTATGTACACAGCTTCTGTCCTTCTCCCTTTCCATCCTCATCGCCCATCGTAGCCATCCCCCCTTTCAGTGAAATCACGAACTCCCCGCCCCAGGCGCCTTCAGCTGCCCAACCGCACCCGCCGCCCTCGCCCTAACGTCCTTATCCACATCACTCTGCTCCAAAACCTTCAACTTCTCCAAAAATCCCATCTGCTCAATCTCTCTTGCGCGCTGCTGGCACGCCGCATTCTCCATATCCCCGTCGCTCCAGCTCAAGTTCTCAAAGAGCTGCACAAGCGCGCGACGGACTCCCACGTCGCACGAGTCGAAGTGCTCTGACAACCGGCGCAGGAGTTCTTTTTGAGCGAGCACCAGCTGGCGGTGCTGAGGACGAGCTGCCGCGATGTGGCAGAGGACCCAGATGATGTTCTCGACAACACGAGGTTGTGGGTAAAAAGTCACGGCGCTCTCGTTATTGCTACTGCTGCCGCTTGCGCCAGTCGTGCTGGATGAGCGGCTGCGCCGGCTCAAACCACCCACAACGCGCCGCCTAAGCTTGTCCGCTAGGATGCCAAACAGCCTGTCCTGGCCGATCTCGGAGAAGATAAAGTCGACCAGCTCGGGCTGGGATTCCTCCTCGGGAATGGACAGAAAGTTACGGATGAAGCTGATGGCCTGCTCTTGGATGTCAAGGCTGTCGTTGCGGGCGCGGCGCACGGGGTTGAGTTCTGCATCGCGGAGGGCGCTGAGGCGCTGGAGGGATTGTTGCAGCCGTGGCGGCAGGGGCATGCATACGCGGCTGAGGGCCGGCCAGGTCCAGGTGCCGCCGGGTGCTGACTCCGTTTCGTCGTATGATGTGCTCTCGGGAGCGTCCATATCTTCGTCGTCGTCGGCGTCCTTCGCACGCCACGATGACCGCCCACGGATTTGTTGTAGAGCCTCTTCGTCGGCAATGTCATCGCTGATGAGCTGGACGAGCCAGCCGGGCTCGAGCTCTTCGAGGACCCTCTTTCGCAGGTTGTTATCAACTAGCGACTTCTCGTCACAATTGACGATGTGCTTGAGTGCCCAGAGAGAGTTGATTCTCAATCCGGCGTTGAGCGAATGGGCATGTTCACACAATGTCTTGATAATGCCTGCATCCAGAAGAGGCTGTTCCATCCGTGTGTTAGCAAATCAGAACTACCACTATGTAAACAATCTGTGTGCTCACCTTCAGCATCGGGCTGGCCTTGTACAGCAGGTTAATTACGGCAGCGCAGGCGGAGTTCTGGACGTTGACGTCGCTGTGCTTCATCAAGTTGTAGATGGGAATTGCGACGTTATTGTCGAAGAGAACCCGTCTCAAGTTGTCAACCGACCGCGAAAGAGCTCTTGTCGCATGGCATGCTGCGATCAGGACGCTCTCTGGATTCTGTCCATAGGGGTTGGTGCCCCCAGATGTAGCCCCCTCGTCGCTGTCTTTCGAGCTCTTAGGCTTCCCGGGTGACGGACACAGCGACTCCACGACGTATGGTACAGCATCGGCTTCCGCCAAATCCTTACGGAGCTGTTCCTGGAGCGTCGCCATTCCCGCGACCAGCTTCAGCCCAGCTTCCCTCAGCTTCAGCTTGTGGACATAAGCTGGAACTAAGCCATTGGGGCCCAGGCGGCATGACAGACTGGTGTCCCCTGTGTCCATGGTCTTGTCTGGATTGGGAGACCATGGCCGAGGAGCCGTCTGCACGGGCTGAGGCTCATACGAGTCTTTGAGAATTTTCACTGTCATCTTGATGACGCCGCAGTCGGCAGCAGCCTGCTGCAGGATTTCGCTGTCTCCCACCAAGCGGGCCAAGACATCAGCAGCCCGTTCCTGGATAGACCATCCCAGCGCAATGTCCGGCTCGACATTAGGCGCTTGCAGAGTACTGCTGGAGATCTCCTTATCATATTCCTTCATCAACTGGCAGAGGAGTGGGACAACAAGCACAGCCAGTGCCTGTTCCCGTTCGGGGCTTGCGAATCCAGCTTTATAGAGAGAAGTCAGGAGAGAAAGGGCCATCACTCTCTCCATGCCCTGCGTATCGCGCGCAAGATGAATGAGCCAAGGGATGAGAGGACTTTCGGTATCATCTACCTCCGAGTCCTCGCTAGGACGGTCTCCACCGCTGGATCGGGAACCAGAGAAAATCATGAGGTTGTCGCGGGATGGAGAAACGCCCAGAGGAGGAAATTGGGCGAAATGGCTGGATGGGAATTTGGACTGTGGAATTGGGACGGGAGGGAGCAGAAATTCCATAGCCCCTGGGTTCTTGTCCCGCAAGTTGCCAAGGCCACTCATCTCGAGCGCGGTCCAGGCAGTTCTTGAGCCTGTGACCGTGGGCATAATGATCTCGATGTGGGGCAAGACAGCCAGGATAGACGGAGAGCTGAGCAGTGCACAGGACCGGTACCGGGAGTTCGCAACGATGGCGGACAAAGCCTCGAGAATGACAGCCAAATCTGTCCCAGGAGGAGCCGGGGCTGGGATCATGGAAGCCAGGCCATCGGTTTGTCCCAAGTAGTCGGCTCCTGGAATCACCTCACCTCTTGCAACCACCACGCTAGCCAGCATTGTGGCCAGAGCGTCGAGAATGCCTGAATCTGCGATGGCATTCTGGTGGCGGGGGATCTTGCATAACCGGCTGATCAAAGCCGCAACGAGCCGTTTTTGTTCCTGCACAACCACGTCTGTTGATTCCTGGCAGAGTACAGCGTACAAGGATTCGAGGGCCTTGGAGGAGAACACAGCGTCTGCTAGCCCGACCGCATCATAAGCGCCCGGGGGTGCCAGCTGTGCCGAGTTGGCCGTGTAATTCAACGCCCGGAGAGCAGCCAGGACTAGCTGGGGAGGAGCATCGGAGGGTGAGATGTTGGCAAGTATCGCAGGAACAGCGCCCGCGGCATCAAAGGGTTGAAGAAATTGAGGCCCGCCTGATTTGTCAATAAACTGTAGTCTAATATAGGCATCCATCCGGCTTTGGGACACACTCACCGTAGGCGAAGCTGCCTAGCAGTTGTAGAGACAACAACCGGACCACTTCAGTGTCAGTTAAAGTCCCTTGCTGCACAGATAACTGTCCATACGGCTGTTTCCCGTTCAACCTTGAAGCTGGCGGATGGTTATTCTGCAAGATCTCGACTAACGTATCTAAGATGCCGCACTCAACCCATTTCTCCTTTCGTTGGTTGTGGCCAATAATCTCGTCTTTCAAGGACCGGAGCCCGACAGCCTGCTCGCTGTAACTCCTAGCAACCCTGATTTGTGAGAGGACTGGCGGTGTTTGAATTCGTGCCATGGTCGAAGTTTGCTAGATTTTTCAATAGATGGTGAGGTTGAAGAATAGACTAAGACAGAACGGGAGCCTCGCCAAAGGCTTATTGCTGGAGATTAACGGATACGAGCGGCTCGTTGGAAGTCCAGATGACCAGATCCCGGGTATGTCATGCAAGTGCTTGGCTTAGGCTGAAAATCAGCGATAAGGAGCAAGGATCCAAACTGTTGTTGAAGCAACAATACACAAGATGGTGGGTGGGGGGGGGGGAATTGGTTGGGGAGTGTTCTGGAACTCGGGAGCAGTTCGGCCGATCAATGTGATGCGCTCGGTAACTCGCTACCGAAGATAGTCTGGATTTAGAGGTTGTCACTATATTGTTGTTGAAGGGCAAGCACACAGTCGCGCCAGATGCCAGAGGTCGGGATATTGGGATGATGGGTTGACGCCGTCAGAACGTTTGGCTTTTTGCAGTGTCGTGGATGATGATAGCACGTCAAGGAAATCGGCCAATGAAGCACAGGCCCCAACCTCTGACGAAGACCAGGTCGTGCTCAGTCTAGGCGCGAGCAGGGATCATCAGATCTTCCAGGGTTCCATCTGGGGCTCGGTAGGTGGGGCACAAGCGATCGCTTATCTTATCATCTGATGGTACAATCACCATGTGCATCAAATGGCTGCATCAGCATTTCGATCCCGGCTTGCTGTGAGCCAAACATCTCCAGAACTACCAATTTGTTATTACAGCATTGATGTTAACGAGGCATTGCGTGGTTAACTGCTGGAGGAAGACACAAAGCAGACAACTACAATGTCCACGTAGGCAAATGATCTGACTGATGACCCACCCCTCCCTTCCAACTGCCACGATTTCTTTGATCGAGTCTTCTGCAGGGAGATTTTCATCCAATGTCATCCCGATCAAGTTGTGCAACCCGCCCTATATGTTGGACCTGTTTTCGCGGAGTTGAACAGGTGACGCTGATGACCACATAAACTCTACTCTACCGCCAGCGGACCACCTCGGACATCTGCGCGCCCTCGAACCGACAAGCCTGGAACCTGCGTCCAGTCCATTCGATGCCGCAAGCCAATGATGGAAGCCATGCCGGCTTTAAGGGCTATCGGCTAGAGACACACTATCACGGTATCTGATTTCTTCCGAGTAACCGCTGAGAGCTCCTGCCGGGGCCCTCTGTGTTACCTACCCATCTGACCCGGCGATGCATGTTCCGATCCGCGTGGTTGCGGGCCAGCGAAGTCCTAGAATGGGCAGCTGCAGCTGTAATGTTGTAAAGCTGAGTGGATTAATTGGGCCTTTTGGATACCCAGCTGGAAGTGATCATTGCATGCATACCCGGGCACAGTTCAAAGCTGCAGCCTGGGTGATGGAAGCAATATTGAAACTGCAGCTGTACACTAAATGCTCAAAAGCAGAAGTCCATGATCCGGGATATTGAGAACCCCGCAGCACCAGAAGTTCCCGCATGCTTCCCGCAGTCGTGTAGAATAGTGTCAGGACACTAGCATTGCAGTAGCTGCCGTAATGTCAGGGTATTGAGCGGCGCAGGTTCCGGGAGGCCGGAACTGCCCCCTGTCCGATCATCGAGCCCGTCTTTGTGTGGAGATTCGGAAGGGTTGCCGCGTGGTGGTCCTGGGGCCGCCGGCGGGCAGCCTGGTGACCTGACAAGGATGATGAACGTGGTGGGTCCCCTCGCCCTTGTCAGCCCCACCCCTCATCGGGCTGGGCGCCGCACGAATGTCGAAAAGCATCTCTGGCGTTGATGCTCCGTCCTGCACCACACCTGCGCTGCCGACGAGGCATCGAGGTTGGGATTATGTTGGCGCGGTCTTCCGTTCCCACGTTCCCAATCAATGCGTCGCCTCGAAGCAGCCACGCCTTTCACTATGCCCTACGACCATCCTAACTGCGAATTTCGTCTTCGCCTTCTACTTTCCGCTCTCTTTTCCCAGGTCCAGGCGGCCGATCGTCTTAGACGCTGTACCCCCACATTCAGTTCAGCACACCGCTCGACCACAACCTAAGTGAACACAAACGCCCGCCCCGTCCTCAGCTACGCCGCTGTCGAAGCGATATGTAGCCGAAGACGTTGCTACACAATCGCCGCCTACGGAGCACATGGACGACGCTGCCGGCGCCTTGCACCCACAAGCTCCCCACCCTCCTCCTACGCCTACCTCCCAGCCCGATCCCGATCCCGTGCCACGGGGCCCAGAGCCTGCCCCAGCTCCCGAAGAAGCTATGGCTCATCCCGATGAGCGGCCTGTAGCCGCAGCGCAGCACCTCAGACGCTCCAAGACGGCTGCATCACATCATCAGGCGCAATGCGTCCACTCGGCTCCCCCATCTCCCTCTCCGTCGAAGAGGCGAATCTCTCAGGTGCCGGGGTGCTCTGGAACTTCGTCCTCGCATAGCCCCTCCGCAATACCGAAACGAGCTAAGCCGGATATGGCACCGCCCAAGATCCTGCCGCTGCGATATGAACACTGCCCGGTTGAAGATATGGTTGTCCTGATTGCGCACATGCTCGGCGAACTGATCGAGACCAATGACGCCCTCTCTCTAAAATCAAGAAATCTTACCCGCTTTCACTCCCGGTATGACCCCGCCCCTGTGACAGACTGAAACTCTTTGTTGGTCGTCAGGGGACTGACCGTGGCTCCATTATAGAACGGCGCCAGGCATCTCCATCCTCGACTACCTCCATCGCCTGGCCAAGCATGCCACACTCACCCCGCCGCTCCTCCTATCCATGGTCTACTACATCGACCGGCTGTGCGCCATGTACGCCGACTTCACCATCAACACGCTTACCGTGCACCGCTTCCTTATCACGGCTGCTACCGTCGCGGCCAAGGGCTTATCAGATGCTTTTTGGAATAATTCGACGTACGCCCGGGTGGGGGGCGTCAAAGTTGCTGAGCTTAACTTATTGGAGCTCGAGTTTCTACGAAGGGTTGATTGGAAGATAGTCCCCAACCCGGAAGTTTTGGTGGCCTATTATAAGGGGCTGGTTGAGCGATGCCCGGGTTATGAGCTTGAGGCCGAAGAAGAGGATGAGGATGTCGATGATGAAGAACAAAATCAAGATGACGATGACGACGACGATGACGATGGACTTGACGACAATGAAAGCTTTGACGGGGGATATCAAGGACAGGGGTCTGGATATGAGATGGAGGATTCCCCCGGCACGAGCGAGGAAGGACTGCTTGGGAGACAATAGCGACTCATAGAAGAGTCGAATCGAGAGGGCCTCCGTTGATAATTGGATAACACATGACTTCAGCCAACCTACATGTTTGAGAGAGATGGGCCTGTTGGAATTGGCTTCGTAGGAGTTTTTCTTGGATACTACCCATATGCATGGTAGGGGAGGACTTGGAAACTGGCGAGACTCCTGGTTGAGTCCAAGCATAAGAGTGCATGCCACCTAACACCTGAGATACCACTTATGTTTATAAACCCGAAGTGCTCCGAAGTGCTTTAGACTGTCATGGTATCATGTGTCTTACCAAATTTCTATCTGCTTTTGGGTCGAAAACGAGTTTGGATTGAAGTCCAAGTAAGGTTGAGATCAAGAGCCTGAATGGACGGTGGAGTTGTACACCACAAGCCCTGTTGCCAATGACGACAGGGGGACAGCGCAAGGATGCAGCTGTCCCGCGCGCGCCAAGCCGTCCCCAACGCCTTGGCTCGAACCGCAATCTGCGACCTGGATCCAGCGAAAGAATGGACTGAACAGTTTCGTCTGTCAGTCGAATATCCCTGTGCGCGCGCAGCAACTCTTCGGTTGTCTGCACTCAAACTTACCAAGAAGCAGCGTTGTCCCGAAACCGACCAGCAAGCCCTGATCTCGACTCAGGCACAGATCCAAGGACAGCGGCAGAGAGAGAGCACCATGAAACTCCCAGCCCTCCTCCTTTCGACCCTGCTGGCCACGGCAACGGCAGCGCGCACCCGTCCCGGCGAGCGTATCGCCTCAGTCTACGTTCAGCCCCTCGCTGCTGCGCCCGACGCTCGCCCGACCCTCCTCGCCGAAATCGCTATCAGCACCCCTCCTAAGGCCGGGGCCTCAACACAACAGGCACAACAGGGACAGCAGCAAGTGTTGAAGGAAGATGATTTCTACGGCTCAGGGGATAACGATGAAGAGGAGGTCTACAGCGGTACTGGTGGGAGGAGGGCGAGGGTAGTGTCTTACGATCCTCCAACTCTCCCAGAAGAGGGAGAGAGCACCACCCCCAATAACCTCGTTCGCATCGGCCTTTACAACCCCACCACCTCACGCTGGGAATCCGCCACAACCGTCCTCTCAGCAGAGAACTTTTCTAAGGGCTACGCACCGCACTTTGTTCTCACTGTTTCCAGCGAAGAGATACCCTCTGATCAGGATGAGAGGGAGCACATTCTAGGGGTGTCTTGCCGTGGGGTGAAGATTGATGCGGGGCATACGCGGGACTTTGGCCCCAAGGCGGCAGTCGTGGAGATTGGCAAGGGGGGGAAGCCTGTGTTGGAAAGGAGGAATGTGGTGTTGGACGAGAATGGGAGACGGGTGGCTGTGGAGGGGGAGGAGAAGACTTTCTTTCAGAAGTAAGTCCCCCCGCACCAGGTGTTCAACTTTGCATTTTGGGGTGCCTGAGATGATGCTGACTGATCTATCATAGGTACTGGTGGGCAATTGCTCTTATTACGTTCATGATGCTTGCTGGAGGTCCAGGAGAGGAGCAGAAGTAATGCATACGTGATATAGAGTGCTAAATATGATCTTTGGGCATTGGTTCTTGATGTTATTTTTCTGGGAAGTCATGGGTATGTGTGGGTTTGTTATATGAATCTATTGGCACCAGGAACCTGAGAGTCCGCAAAGAAAGCACTCTCAATGGCATTGCGCCAGCCCTGTTCTTTCTATTGCTCGCTCGCTCTCTCTTTTCTCTCTCTCTCTCTCTCTCTCTCTCTCTCTCTCTCT
>Ga0065720_1020632_pt1 | contig 13497 bp, 12 predicted proteins | sample Thericmetagenome_FD_59107 | JGI IMG/M metagenome (GOLD analysis project Ga0065720, IMG submission 59107) | Thermophilic microbial communities from the Joint Bioenergy Institute, California, USA of rice/straw/compost enrichment - eDNA_2 v2... | ecosystem: Engineered > Solid waste > Grass >... | reverse complement strand
CCCGCAGGCGGCCCTCCCCCGGCTCGGGCCGCGCCCGGGGGTACAGGTCCGCGAGCCGCCGCCCGACCATCTGCTCGACGAGGCCCTCGTGGGAGGTCTCGGCCAAGGGCGCCGTGAGGACGTTGCGCCCGTCGCGCAGGACCGTCACGCGATCGGCGACCGAGGCGAGCTCGCCCACCCGGTGGGTGATGTAGACGATCCCGACCCCGTGGGCTCGGAGGCCCCGGACGACGTCGAACAGCCGCTCGGACTCGGACGTCGACAGGGAGGCCGTCGCCTCGTCGAGGATGAGGATCCGCCCCTCGTCGGACAGCGCCTTGGCGACCTCGACGAGCTGCTGCTCGTCCCGGCGCAGCAGCCCGAGCTCGGTCGCGGGGTCGACGTCCAGCCCGACGCGGGCCAGCAGCTCGGCCGCCTGCGCGCGCACCGCCCCCCAGTCGACCCGCCCGCGGCGGCGCGGGAGCCGCCCCAGCAGGACGTTCTCGCCGACCGACAGCGTCGGCACGAGCGCGCGCTCCTGGGCGACGAGGCGCACGCCGTGCGCGATCGCGTCCGCCGGAGACGCCAGGCGCACCGGCCGGCCGTCGAAGCGCAGCTCGCCGGCGTCGGGCACGTGGTCGCCGGCGAGGATGCGCATGAGGGTCGACTTCCCGGCCCCGTTCTCGCCGAGCAGCGCGTGGACCTCGCCCGCGCGCAGCTCGAAGTCGACGCCGTCCAGCGCGCGCACGCCGGGGAACGTCTTCACCACGCCCACGGCCTCGAGCAGCGGGGTCATGCGTCCCTCCGGCGGATGCGGTCGAGCACGAGCGCGAAGACGACGATGACCCCCTTGAGCACGTCCTGCCAGGTGCTCGACACGCCGAGCAGGTTCAGGCCGTTGTCGATCGTGCCCAGCACGGCGATGCCCAGCAGGGTGCCGACGATCAGGCCGCTGCCGCCGGCGAGGGCGGTGCCGCCGATGACCACGGCGGCGATCGCGTTGAGCAGCTGCCGCTCGCCCTCGCCGGCGTTGGCGACGCCGGCGTTGGCGACCATGACGACCCCGGCGATCGCCGCGGTGAGCCCGGAGATGGCCAGGGCCGCTGCGCGCACCCACGCGGCGCGGATGCCCACGAGCGTCGCCGCCCTGGGGTTGTCGCCGACGAGGTAGCAGCGCTGCCCGAACCCGGTCCAGCGCAGCACGACCGCGAGGACGAGGGCGATCGCGATCATGATCACCACGGGGGTCGGGATCCCGAGCGTCTCGCCGCGGCCGATCCGCGCGAACGCGTCGTCGGACGCCGGGGTGGGCGCGCCGTTGGTGTGCAGGAACGCCCACCCGCCGAAGATCGAGAACGTCCCGAGCGTGACGATCAGCGCGTCGAGCCGGAGCACCGCGGTCAGCAGGCCGTTGACCAGCCCGAGCCCGACGCCGACCGCGAGCGCCACCGCGACCGCGGCGGCCGCCCCGTCTCCCGCGGCGATCCGCTCGGCCGCGAGGATCCCGCAGACGCTCATGACCGCCCCGAACGACACGTCCAGCGCGCCGGCGATGAGCGCCACCGTGAGCCCGAGCGCGGCGATCCCGAACACGGCCGTCGCCCGGCCGATGTTCAGGAAGTTGTCGGTCGTGAGGAAGTGGTCGGCGGCGATCGCGAAGACGGCGGCCAGGAGCAGGTAGGCCGCGGCCAGCCGCGCCAGCGGCGCGGCCGCGAGGCGCCCGATGAGCGCCAATCCGCCGCCGCCGGCGGGCTCCGGCCGCCCGATCGGCGTGCTCGGCTCAGCGGTCACGGACGCCTCCGCCCCTTCATCTCAGGCGAGCGTTCCGGCCTGCGGCGGGAAGTCTCCGACGTTGTCGGAGGTGATCAGGTAGAACGGCAGGAAGTTGACCGGCGCCACCTCGCCGCCCATGAGCTCGAGGATCCCGATCGCCGCCAGCCACGGCACCGTCTCGATGTCGGTGAACGCGCTCACCTTGAACGGGCTGTCGGGCTTCTTGAGCTCCTCGACCGCGGACGCCTGCCCGGCCTGGCCGGCGACCGCCGCCGTGTCGGCCCGCTTGGCCGCCTCCAGCGCGCGGACGATGCCGACGGCCGCGTCGTCGTTGGAGCCGCAGCCGAGGATCGTCTTGGCGTCGGGGTGCGCGGTCAGGACGTCGGCCGCCTTCTTCTGCGACTCGTCGAGCAGCCCCTGCGAGTCGAACTCGACGAACACGGAGTCGGGCAGGTCGGGCAGGACCTTCTTGATCCCGGCGCGGTAGCCGACCTCGCGCTCGGCGACGTAGGCGCCGGCGCGCGGCTGCGCCGCCAGCATCACGAGATCGACCTGCCCGTCCCAGTTGTCCCGGGCGTACTCGCCGAGCCACTCGCCCAGGGCCGTGCACATCCGCAGGTTGCCGGCGTCCTCGAAGAGCGCGCCGTCGGGCCCCTCGACCGCGAAGTAGCCGCTCGGGATGCCGGCCGCCTCCAGGCGCTTGTAGATCGCCTTGTTGGCGTCGGGGAAGATCTGGGCCTCGACGACGAAGTCGGCCTGCTGCTGGACGATCAGGTCGACGTTCTTGATCGCCTGGTCGGCGTCGAAGTTGTTGTCGAAGATCAGCGGCTCGCACCCCATCGCCTTGATGGCGCGCTCGGCGCGCGCGGCCATCTCGACCGACAGGTCCCACTTGGCCGAGAAGTGGGCGAAGGCGATGCGGTACGGCTTGTCCGCCGTGAAGTCGTAGCAGACCCACCTGCGGATCCCGTGCTCGTCGGTGCCGTCGTAGGCGTCGGGGGGCAGGAACGCGACGCGCGACCCGCCGTTGGGCCCCTTGTACTCGGGATCGGAGGTGATCCCGTCGGGGTAGACCTTCGCCGCCACGGCCTCGACGCCGCTCGCGCCGCCGCTGCTGCTGGTCGCCGTCCCGCCGCCGGCGGTGGAGCCGCCGGCGGTGGAGCCGCCGCCGTCGTCACCGCACGCGGCCAGAAGGCCGGCGATCGTCGGGACGCTCAGGCCGAGGGCCGTCGCCCGCGCGATGAACTGGCGACGGCTGACGGCCCCCGTCTCGAGGTCCTGCACCAGCCGCTCTGCGGCGGCCCGGCGACGTCGAACGTCCTGACCCATCCCCTCTCCCCCTTGCGACAAAACGTTTCCGCAATCGGTTCCAATCAACCACATCTGCTAGGGCGGCGTCAACCGGCAGGCGCCACCGCCCCCGGCCTCAGCGGCGCACGGGCTCGAGCGCCCCGCTGGAGGCGCTGCGGTAGGCCGCGTCGAGCAGCTCGACCGTGCGGGCGGCGAGCTCGCCGGGCGACTGGTTGACGACGTCCTTGCCGAGTGCGAGGTCGACGAGCGTGTTCGGCGGGCCGTCGCAGTCGTAGGCCCCGTCGCCCTCGCGCAGGGCCAGGCGCAGGTCGGTGTCGCCGCCGTCGCGCCACAGCCACGCGGCCTCGCGCTCGACGTCGCACAGCACCTGGCCGTCGCTGCCGATCGCCCGCACCTCGAGCTGGTGCTTGTTGTCGCCGGCGCCGAGGTGGGCGGAGCCGCCGGCGACCGTGCCGATGGCGCCGTTGTCGAAGCGGACCGAGATCGCGTCGTGCAGCTCGACCGGGGCGTTCAGGGGCGCGCTCATGAGCGCGAACGCGGCCTCGGCGCGCAGGCCGGTCAGCCACAGCGCCAGGCCGAGCGCGTGGCTGAGCTGGGCCTGGCCGTACCCGCCGCCCGACAGCTTCGGGTCGGTCCACGTCGCCGCCTCGGGGACCGTGTCGGGGTCGGCGTCCGGGTAGGCACCGGTGTTCGAGAGCAGCTCGCGGGTGACCGACGCCATGTGGACGGTCATCTGCTCGACCTCGCCGATCCCGCGCTCGACCATCAGGCGCCGCAGCTCGCGCACCATCGGCCTGTAGTTCCAGCCGAACGCGACGACGAGGTGGCGCCCGAGCCGCTCGGCCGTCTCCACGAGGTCCCAGGCGTCGGCCGGGTCGATCGTGAACGGCTTCTCGACGAGCACGTGCGCGCCGGCCTCCATCGCCGCCTTCGCGTGCTCGTGGTGCAGGCCCGTCGGGCTGGCGACGAGCACGATGTCGGCGCCGGCGTCGAGGACGTCGCGGTAGTCCTCGCTGGCGACGCGGAACCCGAACTGCTCCTTCACGCGGGCGAGCGCGTCGACGCCCTTGCGGGCGACGCCGACGAACTCGACCTCCTTGCGCGCGGCGAAGTTCGGCAGGTGCGAGGCGATGGCCCACGAGCCGGCGCCGATCACCCCCAGGCGGAGCTTGCTCATCGTCTCTCCTCTACTTGCTCGTCAGGCGGATGCGCAGCTGGTCGAACGACACGGCGAAGATCAGCAGCGCGCCCTGGGCCACGGTCTGCCAGAAGCTGGACACGTTCAGCAGCACGAGCCCGTTGTTCAGCGTGCCGATGATCAGGAGGCCCAGCATCGTCCCGGTGATCGCCCCGCGCCCGCCCGCCAGGCTCGCGCCGCCGAGGATGACCGCGGTGACGACCGAGAGCTCCATCCCGGTCGCCGCCTGCGGCGACGCGGCCCCGAGCTGCGAGGTGAGGATCAGGCCGCCGATCGCCACGCACAGGCCCGACAGGACGAAGCCGGCGAAGATGATCCGCTTCGAGCGGATGCCGTTGAGCCGGGCGGCGACCGGGTTGGCCCCGATCGCGTACATCGAGCGGCCGAACACCGTGTAGCGGCTGATGAACCAGAACGCCAGCGCGATCCCGGCGAAGATGAACACCGGCACCGGGATGTCGAGGATCGGCCGCTCGGTGGCCCAGCCGAAGCGCTCGATGCCGAGCGTCTGGCCGTCGGTGATCACCTGCGTCAGGCCCCGGAACACGGCCAGGGTGCCGAGCGTCGTGATCAGCGCGTTGATGCCGACGACGGTGACGAAGAAGCCGTTGATCACGCCGATCCCGATGCCGGCGAGCACGGCGATGAACACCGAGTAGTAGATGTCGTTGTGGAGCGCCAGCGACGCGACGACCGCACCGCAGAACGCGGCGGCCGAGCCGACCGAGAGGTCGAACTGGCCGGCGATCAGGAGCATCGTCGCCGGGGCGGCGATGATCCCGGTGACGGCGGCGGCCGTCAGGATGTTCACGAAGTTGTCGTAGTTCAGGAAGAACTCGGACGTGATCGAGAAGAACACGCCGAGCGCGATGAGCACGACGACGAGCGCGGCGGTCTCCGGGACCTGACGACGCCGGGCGGTCGGCACCGCGGCGGTCGCGCCCGACGCAGCCGCGGGCTCGGTCGTCATCACGGGGTCGGACACGTCATCCTCCAGCGAGCTCGGTGAGCCGTTCAGTCGTGATCTCGTCGCCGCCCAGCTCCCCGACGATGCGGCCGCGGGCCATCACCGCGGCGCGATCGGCGAGCTGCACGACCTCCTCGTAGTCGGACGTCGCCACGAGGACGCCCATGCCGGCGCGCGCGAGCTTGCGGATCTCGCGGTAGATCTCCATGCGCGCGCCCACGTCCACGCCGCGCGTGGGCTCGATCAGCACGAGCACGTCGGACTGCCGCTCCAGCCAGCGCCCGAGGACGACCTTCTGCTGGTTGCCGCCCGAGAGCGTGCTGATGAGCTGCTCGGGGTCGTTGCGCGAGCGGATCGAGAGCTCGTCGTGCCAGCGACGGTACGCGCGCGCCTCGGCGGCGTGCCGCAGCAGCCCGCGGCGCGCGAGCCGCGGCCAGGACGGCACCGAGATGTTCTCGGCCACCGACCGGACCATGAACGCGCCCTCGCGCTGGCGGTCGGCCGGGACGAGGCCGACGCCGGCCGCGATCGCGGCGTGCGGCGACCCGGGGGCGTGGACCTCGCCGCGCAGCCGGCACACGCCGGCCGACAGGTCGCGCAGCCCGAACGCGGTCTCGGCCACCTCGGCGGTGCCGGAGCCGAGCTTGCCGTACAGGGCGACGACCTCGCCCGGGCGGACGGTCAGGTCGACGCCGGCGAAGGCGCCGTCGCTCGTCGCCCCCTCGAAGGCCAGCAGCGGCTCGGCCTGCGCGTCGACGGCCGCCGGCTCGGGCCGGGTCACCTCGCCGACCTCCCGGCCGACCATCGCGGTGACGAGCTCGGCCCGGGTCGTGCCGGCGACCTCGCGCTCGAGCACGACGTTGCCGTCGCGCAGCACCTCGACGCGGTCGGCGATCTCGACGACCTCGTCGAGGCGGTGCGTGATGTAGATGATCGCGGTGCCGCGCTCGCGCAGGCGGCGGACCGCGGAGAAGAGCCGCTCGACCTCCTGCGCCGACAGCGCGGCGGTCGGCTCGTCGAGGATCAGGCAGCGGGCCCGGTCGGAGATCGCGCGGGCGATCTCGACGGCCTGGCGCTCCCCGATGCGCAGGTCGGCCACCGGGCGGTCCGGGTCGAGCTCGACGCCGAGCTCGTCGAGCGCGCGCGCCGCGCGCTCGCGCACCGCCTTCCAGCGGACGATGCCCTTCCGGCCCGGCCAGCGGCCGAGCGAGATGTTCTCGGCGACGGTCAGGGCGGGCGCGTCGCTGAGCTCCTGGAAGATCATGCGCACGCCGAGGGCACGCGCGCTGATCGGGTCGAGCGCCGCGTGGGTCTCGCCGACGACGACGATCTCGCCCGAGTCGGGCGCGTGGTCGCCGGCGAGGATCCGCACGAGCGTCGACTTGCCGGCTCCGTTCTCGCCCAGGAGGGCGAGCACGGAGCCGCCGATGGCGTCGAGGTCCACGCCGTGGAGGACCTCGACGCCGCCGAAGGACTTCCGGATGGCCCGCGCCTGGAGGCGGAAGGGCTCCGTCATCTCACCGTCGTCCAGCATCCAGGCGCGACCGCCTCAGCACTTCGAGACGTCGTAGTACTCGGCGATGTTCTCGCCGGTGATCGCGACGTGCGGGACGAAGAGCTCGGGCTTGACCTCCTCGCCCTTCGCGGCCCGGATCGCGGCGGGCACGGCGATCTGGCCGTAGCGCTCCGGGAAGTACGCGGCGTCGGCCACCCAGTGCTCGTTCTTGGCCAGCTCGCAGTGCGCGGTCGGGTCGGCCCCCTGGCCGGCCAGGTACAGGTCCTTCTCACGGCCCTGCGCCTTCGCGGCCGCCAGCGCGCCGAGCGCCATGTCGTCGTTCAGGGAGAGGACGACGATCTTGTCCTGCCCCGGCAGCGACGTCAGCACGTCGGCGAACTTCTTCTGGCCGCCCTCGATCGTGCCGCCGCCGTCGACGACCTTCAGGTTCCTCGCCTTGCCGCAGATGCGCTCGAAGCCCTCGATCGCGCCGCCGGAGCGCTCCTCGTTCACGACGCCGGCCGCGGGCTGCTGCATCGACACGACCGCGTCGTGCTCGCAGTTGAACTTCTCCTTGAAGTACTCGCCCATCGCGACGCCCGCGATCTCGCCGGCGGCGCGGTTGGCGGCGCCGACGAAGGCGACCTGGCACGGCTTCTGGTTGATGTCGATCGCGATCGTCGGGACGTCGGGGCCGGCGGCACAGATGCGCGGCGCGGACTTCTCGTCGACCTGGAAGTTGATGATCGCGTCGACCCCCTGCGTCTTGAAGTTCTTCGCGCAGTCGAGCGCCTTGGCGGCGTCGAGCTGCGAGTCGCAGAAGACGAGGTCGGCGCCCGCGGCCTTCGCCTCGGCCTTGATGTTGTCGGAGACCAGCTTCACGAACGGAACCTGGTCGCCGAGGGAGATGTAGCCGATCTTCAGCCCGTCGCCGCTTCCCGGCACGGCCTCCTCGAACTCGGCGGCGTTGGGGACCACCACCTCCTCGGCCGCGGGCTCGGGCGTGGTCGGCGAGGCGGCCTGCGTGCTCGCGGCGGTGCCGGTGTCGGCGGCCGTCGTCTTCTCGTCTTCGCTGCCGCTGCCACAGGCGGCCGTTCCCAGGGCCAGCGCGGCCACCACGGCGGCCGTCAGGCCCACACGCCAACGGGTCATGTCCCCTCCTCCGTGTGAAGCTGTACCGGAATCGCAACCGGAACCGTTTCCGGGCACGATACCTGCGCCGAGTCGGACGTGTCAAGCGCCAACCGCGCGCGCCGCTGCGCCGCCAGCCAGGCGACGCCCTGGCGGACGAGCAGCCGCTCGTCGACTGCCCCGGGGCCGAGCTGGGCCAGCTCGACGCACACCGGCAGGTCCGCCGGCGCGCCGCCCGCCTCGAGCGCGTCGAGGACGCCGGCCAGGTCGACGACCCCGGTGCCGTAGGGGACCGAGACCGGCCCCGCGAGACGGCACGCCTCGCGCTCCGGGCCGCCGCCCGAGCGGGCGCCCGACCTCGCGGGCCGGTGCTCCGCGACGTCCTTCAGGTGGACGATCGCCACCCGGGCGGCCACCGCGGCCGCGAGCGCGACCGGGTCGTCGCCGACCCGCAGCGCGTTCGCGGTGTCCAGGCAGACGGCGAGCCCGGGCACGGCGTCGAGGAGCGCGAGCAGCTCGCCCGTGTCGAGGTCCGCGTGGTTCTCCAGGGCCAGGACGAGGCCGTGCGGGCGCGCGCGCCCGCACGCGCGCCTGAGCGCGAGCGCCGTCGCGTCGAGGCGCGACTGCGGCACCGGCCCGTCGCGCAGCGCGGGATGCGCCGCCACGCAGCGGACGATGCGCGCCCCGAGCCGCGGGGCCAGGTCGATCCAGGCCAGCAGGTCGGCCAGCGCCGCCGGGTCGGCGCCCCAGCGCAGGCCGTAGGGGTGCCCCCACGCGATCGCCAGCTCGCGCCCGCGGGCGGCGGCGACCAGCGCGCCCGCGTCCAGCCGGGCCGGCGGGTCGAGGAACACCGTCTCCAGCGACAGGACCTCGGCGCCGGCGTCGACCATCTCGGCCACGAGGGCCTCCGCGCCGGCCAGCCGCGCCGGCGGCGGCCGCTCGCCCGGGCGCACCTCCCCGAGGAGGCGGTGGTAGCTGTAGGCGTCGACGCCGATGCGCATCGCCGCTCAGCTCGGCGGCTGGAAGAGCTCCACGCTGATCCCGTCGTGGACGCGGAGGTAGGCGACGCGCGCCCCGCGGTTGGGCCCGGCGTCGACGTCGACGGGCCCGTCGGGGTTCACCGGGCGCGCGCCGAGCCCGACCGCCCGGGCGAAGGCGGCGCCGGCGTCGGCGACCGCGAGGCACAGGTGGACGTTGCCGGGGTGCTTCGTGTCGTCGTCGCCGGCGCGGCGCCCGTCGAGGCGGTAGTCGAGCAGCTCGAGCACACCGCCGCCGGGCAGGTCGACGATCGCGGCGTCGATCTCCACGCCCGGATGGCCGACCGACCGCCCCAGGTACGGGCGCGAGAGCAGCCCCCGGAAGCGGGCCTCGACCCCGAGGAACGGCTCCCAGAACGCCAGCGCGGCGTCCACGTCGGCGACCGTCGCGCCGACGTGGTGGACGCCGCGCACGACGGAGGGGTCAGTCAAGGTGCCAGACCTCTTCGGCGGTGAAGAGGTTCCCGTCCTCGTCGGTGAGGGCGACGATCACGTCCTCGAACCACTCCGACCACCGGCGGTTCACGTCGGTCGCCCCGATCCTGGCGAACGCGGTCGCCGCGTCCGGCTCGCACTCGCAGTAGGCGATCACCTGGGTCCCGCGCCGGAACAGCGAGTAGTTGCTGATCCCCGCGTCCTTGATCGCGGCGACGAGCTCGGGCCAGATCTCGTCGTGGCGCCGCTTGTACTCCGCCTCGGTGCCCGGCCGGATCTCGAACGTGAAGCAGTAGCGCTGCATGCGACCCCTCTCCTCGTGGCGTCGTTTCTGGAACCGCTTCCGGTATCGTAACCGCAATGCGGAGGACGGAGGGCGGCAGGTCGAGCATGCGCGAGGTCGCGGAGGCCGCGGGCGTCGCGATGTCGTCGGTGTCCCGCGTCCTCAGCGGGCATCCGGACGTGTCGGACGCGATGCGGGCGCGGGTGATGGCGGCGGTCGAGGAGCTCGGCTACACGCCGGACATGCTCGCCCAGTCCCTGCGGCGGCGGGCCACGCTCTCGATCGGCTTCGTCGCCGGCGACATCTCCAACCCGCTCATGGCCTCGATCGTCAAGGGCGCCGAGGGCGAGCTGCGCCGCAGCGACTACTCGATGCTGCTGACGAACTCCGAGGGCGACCCGGTCCGCGACGCCGAGCACATCCGGCTGTTCGAGCAGCGCCGGGTCGACGGCCTCATCCTGTCGCTCGCGCGCGAGGACCACCCCGACCTCCTCGCCGCCCTGGCCGACACCGACACACCGCGCGTCGTGATCGACCGCCACCTCCCGCCCGAGGTCGGCGCCTCGAGCGTCCTGTCCGACCACCGCTCGGGCATGCGCGCCGCGGTCGGCCACCTGCTCGACCTGGGCCACCGCCGGATCGGCCTCATCCTCGGCCGCCCCGTCCGCCCCGCGCGCGAGCGCCTGCGCGGGCTCGAGGAGGCCTACGCCGACCGGGGGCTGCCCGGCACGTTCGTCGTCAGCGAGGGCGTCCTGTCGCCGCAGCACGGCCGCGACGCGACCCGCCGGCTCCTCGACGACCCGCAGCCGCCGACGGCGATCATCACCGGCGGCAACCAGCTGCTGGCCGGCACGATCAGCGAGCTCCAGGCCCGCGGCCTGCGCGTCGGCGCCGACGTGTCGATCGTCAGCTGCGACACCATCTCGACGACGGAGCTCCACCAGCCGCCGATCGCGGTCGTCCGGCGCGACACCGTCGAGCTCGGACGCCGCGCCGCCGAGCTGCTGCTGCGGCGCCTCGACGGCGCCGCCGCCCCGGAGAGCGTGACCCTGCCCACCGAGTTCGTCCCGCGAGCGAGCTGCGCTCCGCCCCCGGCCCGATGAACTTCACGCGCGACATCGTCGACGCCGCGCCCGCCGGGGCGGTGGCGCTGATCACGATCGGCCGGGACGGCGCGCGGCGCGAGTGGACGTTCGGCGAGCTGTCCGGCGGCGCCGCCCGCGTCGCCGGCACGCTCCAGGCCCGCGGCGTGCGGCGCGGCGACGTCGTCATGACCCTCGTCGGCAACCGCGTCGAGTGGGTGCTGACCCTGCTGGCGTGCTTCCGCATGGGCGCCGTGGCCCTGCCGTGCACCGAGCAGCTGCGCGCCAAGGACCTGGCACACCGCCTGCGCGTCGCCCGCCCGGCCGCGATCGTCGCCGACGAGCGCAACCTCGCCGAGCTGGCCGCGGCGGGGACGCCGGCCGGCGCCGTGCCCGTCCTGCTCGCCGGCGACGACGCGCTCCTCGCCGGCCCGCCCGCCCCGGCCGTCGACCTGGCCCCGGACGACCCCGCGCTCGTCATCTTCACGAGCGGGACATCGGGGGAGCCGAAGGCCGCGCTGCACGCCCAGCGCTACCTCGCCGGCCAGGCGCTCCAGGCCGAGCACTGGCTCGACGCGCGCCCGGGCGAGCTCGTCTGGTGCACGGCGGCCGCCGGCTGGTCGAAGTCGGCGCGCAACACGTTCATCGCACCGTGGCTGCGGGGCGCCCGGGCGCTCCTGCACGACGCCCGCTTCGACCCGGCCGAGCGCCTCGACCTGATCGAGCGCGAGGGTGTCGACGTCCTCTGCATGGCGCCGACCGAGTACCGGGTCATCGCGCGGCGCGCCAGCCTGCGGCGCCTGCCGCTGCGCACCGCGGTCGCGGCCGGGGAGGCGCTCGACGCGCAGGTCGTGGGCACGTGGCTCGACGACGCCGGCGTCGCGATCCGCGACGGCTACGGGCAGACGGAGACCGGCGCCGTCACCGGGATGCCCCGCGACGGGGAGCTGCGGCCGGGCTCGATGGGCCGACCGCTGCCCGGGGTCCGCGTCGACGTCCGCGACGGCCAGCTGCACGTCGACCCGGCCAGCGTCCCGACGTTCTTCCTGCGCTACCTCGGCGGCGAGCCGCACACGGGCTGGTGGCCGACCGGCGATCTCGTCGACCGCGACGAGGACGGCTACCTGTGGTTCCGGGGCCGCGCCGACGACGTCATCGTCTCGGCCGGATACCGGATCGGGCCCACCGAGGTCGAGGCCGCGCTGGGCTCGCATCCGGCGGTCGCCGAGGCCGCGGTCGTCGGGGCGCCGGACCCCGAGCGCGGCGAGGTCGTGCGCGCGATCGTCGTCCTCCGCGACGGCCACGTCGCCGGGGACGGGCTCGTGCGGGAGCTGCAGGAGCACGTCAAGCGGGAGACCGCCCCGTACAAGTACCCGCGCATCGTCGAGTTCGCGCCGCAGCTCCCGCGGACCGCGAGCGGGAAGGTGCGACGGGCGGAGCTCAGGCGGGGCTGAGCGCGAGGAGGCCATGCGGGTTGACAGGTGAAGCCGTGTCTGGAAACGTTACCGGTAACGATCTGAAGGCCGCCGGATCGGCGGAGGAGCGGGGTGTGGCGTGAGTACGACGGACGCGATGACGACGGGTGGGACGACCTCGACGCTGACGATCCGGCGCATCGAGACCGTGCCGATCCGCGTGCCGCTCGGCCGCGTCTACCGCGGCAGCTACTACGAGATGAGCCACCGCTCGACGATCATCACCCGCGTCCACACCGACGAGGGCATCGTCGGCGAGGCGTACGCGGGCGACGAGGACGCGGGCCTGCTGGAGATCGACGCGATCATCAACCACGAGATCGCCCCGCGGCTCATCGGCGCCGACGCGATGGCGATCGAGCGCTGCTGGGAGATCTCGCGCGGCGTGACGTTCAACATCCTGCGCGACCGCCGCCTCGGCCTCGTCGCCCAGGCCTGCGTCGACACCGCGCTGTGGGACGCGATCGGAAAGGCGCTCGGCCAGCCGCTGTGGCGGCTGTGGGGCGGCTACCGCGACCGCCTCCCGATGATCTCGATCGGCGGCTACTACGACGGCAGCCAGACCGTCGCCGAGGAGATCGCCGAGATGCGCGAGCGCGGCCTCGCCGGCATGAAGTTCAAGGTCGGCGGGCGCGATCCGAGGACCGACGCGCGCCGCTTCCTCGAGGCCCGCGAGGCGGGCGGCCCCGACTTCATCCTCGCCGCCGACGCCAACCAGGGCTGGACGCGCGAGGAGGCGATCGAGTTCGCGCGCCTCGTCGCCGACGCCGGCCTGCGCTGGTTCGAGGAGCCGTGCCGCTGGCACAACGACCGCCGCGCGATGCGGGACGTGCGCACGATGGGCGGCGTCCCGGTGTGCGCTGGCCAGACCGAGTTCTCGGCCGGAGGCTGCCGCGACCTCATGGTCGAGGGGGCGATCGACGTCTGCAACTTCGACGCCTCCTGGTCGGGCGGCCCGACCGAGTGGCGCCGCGTCGCCGGCATGGCGCTCTGCTTCGACGTCGCCATGGGCCACCACGAGGAGCCGCACGTCGCCGCGCACCTGCTCGGCGCGGTCTCCAATGGCACGTACGTCGAGTGCTTCCACCCGGACCGCGACCCGATCTGGTGGAACCTCATCGTCAACCGGCCCGAGCTCGTCGACGGCGAGCTGCGGCTCCCGACCGGCCCGGGGCTGGGCTGGACCCTCGACGAGGACTACATCGAGCGCCACCGCGTCCGGACATGAGCGCGCTCGCAGCCGGTGCCGCATCGGTCTCGATCGAGCCGCCGCTCGGCCTGCCGATGGTCGGGTTCGTGCGGCGCCACGCCCCCGCCGAGGCGTCGGCGGG
>Ga0065720_1003915_pt1 | contig 13505 bp, 11 predicted proteins | sample Thericmetagenome_FD_59107 | JGI IMG/M metagenome (GOLD analysis project Ga0065720, IMG submission 59107) | Thermophilic microbial communities from the Joint Bioenergy Institute, California, USA of rice/straw/compost enrichment - eDNA_2 v2... | ecosystem: Engineered > Solid waste > Grass >... | reverse complement strand
CGCGCTGTTGTTCTTCCTCTTCGCGGAACGCCAGATCGTGGGTGGTCTGACGGGAGCGGTCAAGGGCTGAGAGGAGGAGACGGGGAATCAGTCGACCAGGCCGCGGCGGCGTTCGCCTCGGATTCGGGGCGGCGTCGCCGATGTGTGACCGTGCGGCTTGCACATCGCCGTACGTAGGAACAGCAACGCGCTTGAGGGGAAGCACCACATGACCGATGTCCGTGCGGCGGAGGCGCCGGCACCGCGTCCGGAGATGGACGGTGACGTAGGTTCAGTCCCGCCGGCCCAATCGCAACCATCCACTATGGATGGTGGCTCGGAGAGCGGAACGGTGGTGGATCCCCTCGCGTTGGCGGCCCTCGACGGGCTGCCGGCGGCGGACCGCGACCGGCTGCTCGGCCTGCTCGCGTCGATGACGGTCGAGGAGAAGCTCGCTCAGCTCGTGGGCTTCTGGGAGAAGGAGGACGGGGAGTCGGTCGCGCCCTTGCAGGGCGAGTTCGACGCGCCGGTGAGCCTGGCCGAGTTCTCCGCGCACGGCCTGGGGCACCTGACCCGGGTCTACGGGACGCGGCCGGTGGATCCCGACGAGCGGGCGGCCTGGTTGTGGGAGTTCCAGCGCGGGCTGGTGACAGGCACCCGCCTGGGCATCCCGGCGATCGTGCACGAGGAGATCCTGACCGGGCTGGCGGCCTGGAAGGCCGCGACCTATCCCACCCCGTTGGCGTGGGGGGCGGCCTGCGACCCGGAGCTGGTGGAGCGGATGGGCGCGGCCATCGGGGCGTCGATGCGCGCGCTGGGCATCCATCAGGGGCTCGCCCCGGTGCTCGACGTGGTCCGCGACCCGCGGTGGGGGCGGGTCGACGAATGCATCTCGGAGGATCCGTACGTCGTCGGCACGTTGGGCACCGCCTTCGTCCGGGGGCTGCAGTCGCAGGGGGTGCACGCGACCCTGAAGCACTTCGTGGGCTATTCGAACTCGCGGGCGGGGCGCAACTTCGCGCCGGTGCACATGGGGCCGCGGGAGCTGACCGACGTCATGCTGATCCCGTTCGAGATGGCGGTGCTCGACGGGAACGCCCGGTCGGTCATGCACTCGTACGCCGAGATCGACGGAGTGCCGACGGCGTCCGACCCGTCGCTGTTGACCGGGGTGCTGCGCGACCAGTGGGGCTTCGACGGTGTCGTGGTGGCCGACTATTTCGGGGTCGCGTTCCTGCACCACCTGCACAAGGTGGCGGGCGACCTGGGGGAGGCGGCCGTGCTGGCGTTGACCGCCGGCGTCGACGTCGAGTTGCCGACCGGGGACGCCTACACCGGGCCGCTGCTGGCCAAGGTGCGCGACGGTGCGGTGGACATGGCCATCATCGACCGGTCCGTCCTGCGCGTGCTGCGGCAGAAGCTCGAGCTCGGCCTGCTCGACGCCACCTTCGACGACGCGCCGCCCACCGGCGTGGTGCTGGACGGCCCTGAGCACCGGGAGATCGCCCGCCGCCTGGCCGAGGAGTCGGTCGTGCTGGTCGCCAACGACGGGACGCTGCCGCTGTCGGCGGGGGCGCGGGTGGCGGTGATCGGGCCGAACGCCGACCGCCAGGGCGCCCTGTTCGGCTGCTACTCCTTCCTCAACCATGTGCTGGTGCAGCACCCCGGCGTGGAGACCGGCTTCGAGGCGCCGACGGTCGTCGAGGCCCTGCGGGCGGAGCTGGGCCCGGACCGAGTGGTCTCCGTGCGCGGCTGCGGGGTCGACGACGAGGACCGGTCCGGCTTCGCCGAGGCGGTGGCCGCCGCGACGGACGCCGACGTGGCGGTGCTGGTGCTGGGCGACCACGCCGGGCTGTTCGGGCGGGGCACGGTCGGTGAGGGGTGCGACCGTGACTCGTTGGAACTGCCCGGCGTCCAGCGCGAGCTGGCCGAGGCGGTGCTCGCCACCGGCAAGCCGGTCGTTCTCGTGCTGCTGACCGGCCGGCCGTACGCGATCGGGTGGGCCGTGCAGCGCTGCGCCGCCGTGCTGCAGGCCTTCTTCCCCGGCGAGGAGGGTTCCTGCGCGATCGCCGGCATCCTCTCCGGGCGGGTCAACCCGTCCGGAAGGCTACCGGTGAGCCTGCCGCGGTCGGCCGGCGCCCAGCCGTACACGTACCTGCACCCGAACCTGGGTCAGGGGCACGAGGTCACCAATCTGGAGACCACACCAGTCGCACCGTTCGGCCACGGCCTGTCCTACACCACATTCGAATATTCGAACCTCACGGTGTCGGAGCGGGTGCCCACCGACGGGGCGATCGAGGCCACGGTGACCGTGACCAACACGGGTCAGGTCGCTGGCGACGAGGTCATCCACCTGTACGGCCACGATCCGGTCGCCTCCATCACCCGGCCGGTCGCCGCGTTGCTCGGCTACCACCGCGTGCACCTGGCGCCCGGTCAGTCGGCGACCGTGCGGTTCTCGGTGCCCACGACCCGCCTGGCCTTCTCCGACCGCCAGTACCGGCGGGTGGTCGAGCCGGGCGACATCGAGCTGTGGGTCGGCACGAGCGCCACGCGGCTGGCCGAGGCCCGGACCGTGCTCGACGGTCCGGTGCATCCGATCACCAAGGACTCGCCGCGGTGGACCACCGCGGCCGTGCTCGGCTGAGGTGCGCGATGGTGGTAGTGGGACCGTCCCAACAGGACGGTCCGGTCACGGCCCCGGCCGGTGCGGCCGTACGGTCGGTGGGTGACCCGACGGTCGCCCACCGGCTGGGGCACGCCACGGTCACCCTGCGGGGCGGCGATGGTACGCCGCTCGCCGACCGCGAGGTGGTCGTCGAGCAGACTCGCCACGCCTTCGGCTTCGGCAACATCGGCTTCGACCTGATTGCGCTGGCCAACGGCGAGTCCGCGGGCGAGGCGCGGGAACGGGACGAGCGGCTGGCCCGGCAATGGCTGGCGCTGTTCAACCACGTGACGCTGCCGTTCTACTGGGCGCGATTCGAGCCGGAGCGGGGGGCGCCGGACACCGAGCGCCTGCGAGCCGCGGCCGCCTGGTTCGTCGAGCGTGGGGTGCCGGTGAAGGGCCATCCGCTCGTGTGGCACACGCTCGCCCCGCCGTGGCTGCTCGACCTGCCCCTGGACGAGGTCGAGAACACGATCCGGGACCGGGTGCGCCGGGACGTGGCCGCGTTCGCCGGCCTGGTCGACCTGTGGGACGCCATCAACGAAGTCGTCATCATGCCGGTCTTCGAGAAGGAGGACAACGCGGTCACCCGGCTGGCGGCGGTCCGGGGCCGGGTGGCGATGGTTCGGCTGGCGTTCGAGTCGGCCCGCCAGGCGAACCCGTCCGCCCGCCTGGTGCTGAACGATTTCGATCTGTCGGTCGACTACGAGCACCTCATCGAGGAGTGTCTGGCCGCCGGCATCACCATCGACGCCATCGGGCTGCAGACCCACATGCACCAGGGCTACCGGGGCGAGGAGGAGATAGTCTCCACTGTGGACCGGTTCGCCCGGTTCGGTCTGCCGATCCAGATGACGGAGACCACCCTGGTCTCCGGGGACCTGATGCCGCCGCACATCGTGGATCTCAACGACTGGCAGGTGTCCTCCTGGCCGTCCACACCGGAGGGTGAGCAGCGGCAGGCCGACGAGATGGTGCGGCACTACCGGAGCCTGGTGGCGCATCCGGCGGTGGAGTCCATCACCTACTGGGGGCTGTCGGACGCCGGCGCCTGGCTGGGCGCCCCCGCCGGCCTGGTGCGGGCCGACGGCACCGAGAAGCCGTCGTACCACGCGCTGTACGGCCTGATCCGCGGCGAGTGGTGGCTCGCCCCGACGACGGTACGCACCGACGGCGCGGGCCGGTTCCAGGTGCACGGGTTCGCCGGCGAGTACCGGTGCCAGCTCGCCGGCTCCGCCGCGGCGTTCACGATTCCCACGGGTACGGCGGAGATCGACGTCACTCTGTGACGGTGTTTGCGGCGGCGGGCCGGCAGTGCTGGCGTCCGAACGCCATGGCCTCGCCACGGAAGTGGCCGTCAGGGTGTGGCGGGGCCGGTGGGCAGGGTGAACGTCCAGCCGTCGGCCCGCAGCAGGGGGATCGCGGCATCCACCGCCTCAACCGTCTGGTGGCGGTCGCCGCCCCCGTCGTGCAGCAGCACGATGGCGCCGGGCGTGACACCGGCGGTGATGCGCTCCACCAGTACGTCCGTGCCGGGCGGCCGCCAGTCGCCGATCGCCAGCCGCCAGCCCACCGGGCGCACGCCGAGCGCCGCCGCGACCTGGGGCGAGCGCCCCCACGACCCATAGGGGGCGCGGAAGTACGGGATCGGGGTGTCGGGGGCGGCTGAGCCGATCGCCTCGGTGGCCTTGCGCAGATCCGCCTCGATCCGATCCTCCGGCCAGTCGGCCAGGTCGTCGTGGTGCATGCCGTGGTTGCCCAGCAGGTGGCCGTCGGCGGCGATCGCACGGACGATGTCGGGGTACTTGAGCGCAAACTGGCCGAGCAGGAAGAAGATTGCCCGCACCTCGTGCCGACGCAGCACCTCCAACAGCCGCGGGGTGTCGACCGGGTTGGGGCCGTCGTCGAAGGTCAGGCACACCGATCGATCACCCGGTACGGTCTCCATCACGTCCATGCGTCGCTGTTCCTCCTCATGGTCGTCGCGCCGGTCGCCGCCGTCTCGCACTCGCCGCCCGCTGGCATGCTCCCCCTGCCCGGCACCGTGTCGCGGGACGAGAAGGTGGCTTTCCCGGGGGAAGGACACAGCGACGAATGGGTCCCCGGCGGGTACGCCCGTCGCCATCGAGCGCACCCACCGGGGACCGGCGGGTCACGCGACGGTACACATCGCCCCGTTGAGCGTGAACGGGGCGGGCCGTCCGCTGTCACCCGTGTGTGTGGCCTGGAACCCGATCGTGGCCGCGGCGGCCGGGGGCGCGACCGCGCCGGCGCCGGCGGCCACCACCGGCGCGCCGAGGACCGACCGCAGCGCCCGTCGCCTGGCGCGGGTCGGCGGGGATGCCGGAGACGGCATGGACGTTTCCTCCCAGGGACGGTCTGGGTCCCGGCGGCCACGGAAAGGTTTCTGAGGGTACTGCGAAAGCTTTCGACACGAAGGTAGCCGAGACCGTTCGGTTCGTCAATGGATGTGAACCCGATTGGTCGTGGTTCGTCGATGCCTGGCCGGCGCCGTCAGGCGCGGCGGGGCGGGGCGGTGCTGCCGCGGACGATGAGCGAGGTCGCGAGCTCCACCCGGGTCTGAGTGGGCTCCTCGCCATCGGCGAGCATGAGTACCAGTTCGGCCGCGGTGGCACCCATCTTGGCCAGCGGCTGCCGCACCGTGGTCAGCGGCGGCCCCATCCACTGGGCGTAGTCGATGTCGTCGAAGCCGACCACCGACAGGTCGTCGGGGATGCGCAGGCCGAGCTGCCGGGCCGCCTCGTAGACGCCCATCGCCTGCAGGTCGTCGCCGCAGACGATCGCCGTGGGCGGCTCGCGGAACTTCAGCAGAGCCAAGCCGTGCGACAGACCGTCGTCGAACATGAACCGACCGTGACGAATCAGGGCAGGATCAACCGGAATGCCGGCCTCGTCCATGGCCGCGTGGAATCCGTCGAGCCGCGCGCGGGAGCACAGGAAGCTCACGGGGCCGCCGATCGCCGCGATCCGCCGGTGCCCGAGCTCGATGAGGTGCCGGGCCGCCGCGAGCCCGCCGCTCCAGTTGGCCGCGCCGACCGACGGCGTCGTGTGCAGCGGCTCGCCGGTCGGGTCGAGGGCCACCAGCGGAATGCCGGCGGCCGCGAACCGGGCCTGCTCGCGCGGGGAGAACGACGCGTACACGCCGATGACGCCGGTCGGGCGGCGGGCCAGCACCTGCTCGACCCATCCGCGCTTGTCGCTGTTACGGCCGCTGAGCTCGCTGAACCCGACCGCGAGCTCGCGGGTGCGGGCGACCTCCTCCACGCCGCGCATGATCGCCACCGCGGCCTGGCCTTCGAGCGCGTGGAAGACAACCTCGAGCACCGCGGCGGGGAGGACGGCATCGGGCCGACGGTAGCCGTGCTCGCGCAGCAGCGCCTCCACCCGCTCGCGGGTGTCCTCGGCCACGCCCGACCGTCCATTGAGAACTTTGGAGACGGTCGGCGGGGAGACACCGGCGAGGCGCGCGATGGCCGCGACGGTGGCCTCACCCCGTCGCCGTCCCGGCCTGATCGCTTGCGCCGTCACATCGCGCAGTGTAATGCGGCCGTGCACCCGGACAATATCCGCTAAATCGGCACGCGAACCCGCGCAAAAGGCCGGTGGAAGGTCGTCAGGCGGCGGCGGAGCGAGCGCGGCGACGGGGGCGCTCGGCCCGTGGCGGGCTGCAGGAGTGGCGGACGACCAGTTCGGTGGGCAGCGTGACCCGCAGCGGCGTGGCCGCCTCGCCGCGGATGAGGCTCACCAGCATCCGAACCGCCTCGAGGCCCATGCGCTGGATGGACTGGTCCACTGTGGTCAGCGGCGGGTCGGTTTGCGCCGCCTCGGGGATGTTGTCGAAACCGACCACCGACAGGTCCTCGGGGATGGACAGGCCGCGCTCCCGGGCCACGCGCATCGTCTCGATGGCCGACAGGTCGTTGGCCGCGAAGATGGCGGTGGGGCGGGGTTTCTGGTCCAGCAGCCGGGCCGCGGCCGCGGCGGACTCGTCCAGCCGGAACTCGCCGGCCTGCACCAGGTTCGGGTCGAAGGGAATGCCGGCGTCGGCCAGCGCGTCCCGGTAGCCCTGCTCCCGCAGCCGGGCCGACTCCAGGTCCGACCGACCGGCGAGGAAGCCGATGCGGCGGTGTCCGAGACCGATCAGGTACTCGGTCGCCATGCGGGCGCCCTTGAGGTTGTCCGCGTCCACCGACGGCAGGTGGGAAGCGCCCAGGTGCGGGTCGACCGCGACGAGCGGGCCGGTGTGGGGCGCGTCCACGACCGACGGCGCGACGAGAATGACACCGTCGGTGAGCGTGCCGCTGATCCGCGACAGGTAGCGCCGCTCCCATCCGTTGGTGTCCTTGCCGAGGCCGCTGGCCGTGTAGACGACGAGCTCGAAGCCGGTGTCGTGCATCCCCTTGGCCGCGCCCTTGAGCAGTTCGGTGCTGAACGGCTCGAGGTCGACGACCAGGATGCCGATGACGTTGGTCTGGTGGCTGCGGAGGCTCTGCGCGACCAGGCTCGTCTCGTATCCGAGCTCATCGATGACGGCCTGGACCCGCTGGTAGGTCTCCTCGGCGACGCCGTACCGGTTGTTGATGACCTTCGAGACGGTCGCGACCGACACGCCGGCGCGACTCGCCACGTCCTTGATGGTCACCCTGCTGTGCTGCTTCATCCCGGTCTATGGCGTCCCTGCTTCGTTGTCGAGAGACCGTCGAAACCGTTCTCGACATCGGTTGACAGCTCCGTGTCGGGCGTGCAACGCTCCCGTATCGGACAACGTCGCCAACCCCTCGGACACCCTTTCCCTGCCGGCCGTGCGCCTTTGCTCGGCGCGGTCAGGGTCCCTGATGCCTGCCCTGCGACGGCTGGTCAGGCGAGGGACACGTGTGCCCTGCGCACCTAGATTAGCTGTCCGACCTGCGATTCCCCCACCAGGCGCCACTGGCATGGAGGTCGTGAGTTGAGCCACCCCCGGATCACCCGGGTCGAGACCGCCGCCGTGCGCGTCGTCGGCCCATGTCTCGTCGTGCGGCTGTGGGCCGGCGACACCTACGGACTCGGCGAATGTTACCCCTCGGCCCCGGTCGCCGCGGTCGATGCCATCGTCCGAGCGCTCACCGAGCAACTCGTGGGGGAGGACCCCCGCGACGTGCACCGGCTGGCCGAGAAGATGCGCCGCTGGAACATCTTCACCGGCGGCCAGGGCGGCACGGTGGTGACCGCGATATCGGGCCTGGAGATGGCCCTGTGGGACCTCGCCGGCAAGCTGCACGGCGTTCCGGTCTACCAACTGCTCGGCGGCGCGTTCCGGACGAAGGTGCGCCTGTACGCCGACTGCAACGCGGGCACGGTCGACGCGGCGGCACACCACCTGACCGAGCTGCCCGATCCCACCACGCCGGAAGGCCGGGCCCACTTCAAGGCCGTGGCGGACAAGGCGCTCGGGCTCGGGTTCACCGCGCTGAAGTTCGATGTGGACGATGTTTACGGCAGTTTGCGGGACGATGACTGGAACCGCAGCCTCAACCGGCGTCAGATCGACCGGATGGTCGGCCAGGTCGAGGCGATCCGGGCGGCCATCGGCGACGAGGTGGCCCTGGCCATCGACATGCATGCCCGCTTCGACGTACCCTCGGCGATCAAGGCGGCCCGGGCGTTGGAGCCGTTCGACCTGATGTGGCTGGAGGAGCCGGTTCCGCCGGAGAACCTCGCCGCGCTGGCCGAGGTCCGCCGGTCGACCGCGGTGCCGATCTGCGCCGGGGAGAACCTCTACACCCGGTTCCCGTTCCTGGACATCTTCCGGGCGGGTGCGGTGGACGTCATCATGCCCGACATCGCCAAGTTCGGCGGGCTGGCCGAGGGACGGCGGGTGGCCGAGCTGGCCGAGCTGCACTACCTGCCGTTCGCGCCGCACAACGTCTCCGGTCCGATCGGGACGGTCGCGGCGGCCCACCTCTGTGCGGCGCAGTCGAACTTCACCGTGCTCGAGTATCATGCCCTCGACCTGGACTTCTTCGAGGATCTCGCGACCTACGCCGGCGGAAAGGTCGTCACTGACGGGCACGTGGTGCTCACCGAGGCCCCGGGGTACGGCATCGACGTGAACGAGGAGGCCCTGCGTCGCCACGAGCATGTCAAGGCCGGGATCGGGGTGTTCTCACGGTGAAGGTAGTCCGGTATCTCGACGCCGACGGAACCACGCGCATCGGCGTCAGCGACCCCGAGGGCGTACGCCCGCTGCCCGTGAGCACGGTGGCCGACCTGCTCTCCGGTGACCTGGCCCGCTGGCGGGACCTGCTGACCCAGGCGGGGGCGCCGAGCCCCGAGCCCGTGCGCCTGCTGCCGCCCGTGGACGGGGACATGGAGGTGTGGGCCGCGGGGGTGACCTACCGGCGCTCGCGCGACGCCCGCATGGAGGAGTCCACGGTCTCCGACCCGTACGACCGGGTGTACCAGGCGGCCCGGCCCGAGCTGTTCTTCAAGGCGCAGGCGTGGCGGGTCTGCGGTCCCGGCGAGCCCGTCGCCATCCGGGCTGACTCCACTGTGGACGTCCCTGAGCCGGAGCTCGCCGTGGTCGTCACCGCCACCGGTGAGATCGCCGGGTACACGCTGTGCAACGACATGAGTTCCCGCAGCATCGAGGGAGAGAATCCGCTCTATCTTCCTCAGGCCAAGGTGTACGCCGGGTCGTGCGCGCTCGGGCCCGGGATCGTTCCGGCCGAGTCGATCACCGACCCGGGCGGCCTGGTGGTGAGCCTGCAGGTGCGGCGGGGTGACCAGATCGTCTTCGCCGGGCGTACGGACACCGGCCAGCTCGTGCGGCCGCTGCCCGACCTGGTCTCCTGGCTGTTCGAGGAGCAGGACTTCCCCGACGGCGTGGTGCTCTCGACCGGCACCGGCATCGTGCCCGACCTCGACTTCAGCCTCGAGGCGGGGGACGAGATCACGATCGCGGTCGACCAGATCGGTGAGCTGACCAACCCGGTGGTGCGGGGCAAGCAGGCGATGGCCTGGCTCCTGGAGCGACGCAAACCGCGCGGCTGAGCCGATCGGGGCCGTAAGGTTGCTCACTCCGGGCGGCCCGATGCCGTACGGTCACGGGTGGGGACCGTCCCCAGTGCCCGCCGTTCCGGGCGTACGACCGTCACCGGCCACGGCGGCCGGGCGGTCACGCCGTTCCGCGCGGCCGGGAACACCACCCCGCGCCCGGAGAACCCCGTCCTGCAAGGAGAGCCATGGTCCTGTTCGACATGCCGCAGTCCGAGCTCGAGCAGTACTGCCCGGACGTCGCTGAGCCGTCGGACTTCGTGCCGTTCTGGGAGCAGCAACTCCAGGCCGCGCGGGCCCACCCGCTGAAGGCCGAGTTCACGCCGGTGGAGACGCTGGCCCGTCACGCCGAGGTGTTCGACGTGTCGTTCGCCGGGTACGGCGGGGACACGGTGAAGGGCTGGCTGTTCGTGCCGCATCGGCGCGCGCCCAAGCCGGCCGCGGTGGTCGAGTACATCGGTTACGGCGGCGGTCGGGGCACGCCCCTGGAGTGGCTGACCTACAGCGTGGCCGGGCACGTGCACCTGGTGATGGACACACGCGGCCAGGGCCACGGCTGGCGCGCCAGCGACACCCCGGACGCGAGCTACGACGGGGCTCCGGGGGGTGGGGGTTTCCTCACCCGCGGCATCCTCGACCCGGCCCAGATGTACTACACGCGCCTGTTCGTCGACGCGGCCCGCGCGGTCGAGGCGCTGCGGGCTCACCCCGCCGCCAGCGGCCTGCCGGTCGTGACCACGGGCGGCAGCCAGGGCGGCGGTTTGGCGCTGGCGGCCACCCACCTGGCGGGGCTGGGCGGCGACCCGGTCGCCGCCACCATGCCTGACGTGCCCTTCCTGGCGAACTTCGCCCGGGCCGTGCGGGTCACCGACAGCGCGCCGTACGAGGAGATCATCCGGTTCTGCAAGGTCTACCCGCACCACACCGAGCGGGTGTTCGCGAACCTGTCCTATCTGGACGTCGTGAACCACGCCCGCCGGACCTCGGTCCCGGCGCTGTTCTCGGTGGGCCTGCTCGACGAGGTCACCCCGGCGTCGACGGTGTACGCGGCCTACAACCACTACGCCGGACCGAAGCGGATCGTGGTGTACCCGTTCAACGGCCACGAGGGCGGCGGCTTGCGCCATTTCGAGGTGAAGCTCGCCTACCTCGACGCCCTGCCGCAGTAGCTCGGCCGCTCATTTCTGCGCACCGCGAGGCCCCGGATCACCCGGGGCCCAGGTGTACAGTGCCGGCGTGAGCCTCGGTCCGGATCCGCTCGCCCGTGTGCTCGGTGTCCTGTGCGATGCCGGACGGGCGTGCAGCGCGGCCGAGATCAAGCAGGCCCTGCAGCGGTCCGGGGCGCGGCGGGCCGACGTCGACGCCGAGTGGCCGCGGGTGCAGAAGCGCCTGCGTCACCACCCGTACGTCGTGGCCGAGGGTACCCGGCCGTTGACCTACCGCTTCGTGCCGCCGAAGCCGCCGAGCCCGCTCGAGGCGTTCGACGCGCTGCTGGCCGGTGGCCTGCCGGCCGACGTGCGTGCCACCTACGTGGACCTGGTACGGGATGCGCTGCGCCGCCCCGCCGCTCCGGCCGGGCTCGACGCGGAGGAGGCCGGTCGGCGGCGCCAGGCGAAGATCGACAGCCTGCGGGCGCTGGCCGAGCTGGCGAGCGAGGTCGAGGAGCTGGTCGCCAACGAGGCGTCGGGCCGGACGCTGGTCCAGCGGGTGCGCAGCCGACTGAAGCGCTCCGCCCTGGAGCCGATCGATCGGGCCGGGGAGGAGACGACGTACGACCGCAAGCGGCACAAGCCGATCGGCGGCACCATCGCCGACGGCGCGCCGGTGGTCGTGGTCCGCCCAGGCTATGTCTGGAAGTCGGACGAGGGGGACGTGGTGCTCAGCCGTCCCGTGGTCGAAGAGTAGTGGCCGTGGTCGAAGAGNNGTNGCCGTGGTCGAANAGTAGTGGCCGTCGTCGAGGAGTAGTCGCCGTGGAGACTGACCGTTACGTCGGGGTGGACTTCGGCACGACCACCACCCTGGTGGCCTCGCCGGAGGGCCTGGTCCGCCTGGGCGCGGCGACGCTGGCCATGCCGTCGCTGGTCGGCTTCGCCGACAACGGCACGGCCGTGGCGGGCATCGAGGAGGAGGCCGAGTACGCCGGCCGGGTCGTCCGGTCGATCAAGCGCGCGATCACGATGGGCCAGGCCCAGGCGCGCGTCGACCTGCCGGACGGGCCGCGCGACGTGCGGGCGGACGACCTCATGGTCGCGGTGCTGCGCGAGGCGGCGCGGCGGGCCGACACCCAGGGGCTCGACCTCAACAGCGCGCACGTGGTCGTGGGCTGCCCGGCGATGTGGGACGGCCAGCAGCGCCGGCGCCTGCTGCACGTGGCCGAGGAGGCGGGCATCACCGTCGGGCTGGCCGACCTCATCGACGAGCCGGTGGCCGCCGGCATCGCCTGGCTGAGCCGGCGCCGCCCCGACACCTCGGTGCCGCTGCGGATCGTCGTCTTCGACATGGGCGGCGGCACGCTCGACGTGGCGGTGCTCGATGTCCGCGGCGTCCGGGCTCGCGACGTCTCCGTGCTCGCCGCGCTGGGCAACACGTTCGCCGGCGACGCGCTCGACGAGGCGATCGCCGAGGACATCGAGGAGATGGTGGGGGTCGATGTCGAGACGCTGCCCAATCCCGCGCGGGCCCGGCTGCGGTTGGCCGACGTGGCCCGGGAGGCGAAGCTCGCGCTGACGGCGGACACTGAGTTCGAGGTCTCGCTGCCCGCCCGGATCTTCGGCCCGGGGGCCGAGGTGACGTACACGCGCGACCGGCTGGAGGCGGCGTTCAAGCCGATCATGGATCGGGCCGAGGAGACCGTGATCGCGGCGCTGCGCACGGCCCGGCTGACCGAGCAGGCGGCCGGGTCGCCGTACGAGATCAGGCGCCTGCCGATGGACGCGCTGGTGTCCGGGGTGGACGTCGTCGTGCTCTCCGGCGGCATGGCCCGCATTCCGTACGTCACCACCCGGCTGCGCGCGCTGTTCCCCGCGCCGACCGCCATCGAGCTCGCCGTGGAGACGACCGAACGGTCCACACAGGAGCAGTTGGCGCTCGGGCCCGAGTGCGCGGTGGCGCTCGGGCTGGCCCGGGCGGGCGAGTACGGCCGCGTCAACATGTACCGGCCCGCCCTGGACATCTGGCTGGAGTGGGAGGACGAGTCGCGGCTGGTGTACCAGGCGTACACGCCGATCGTGTTGCCGTGGCAGACCATGGTGGGCGGCAATGACCTGCGGTACGTCCGCAATGGACTGGACCTCCAGCTACCCCGGCACGGCAGCGGTCGGCTGCGGGTCACCTCCTACACGGGCACCCGGGTGCGGGCGACGCTCGGCGGCCAGAGCCTGGACGGCTTCCCGGTCGCGCTGAGCGAGCAGAAGTTCGAGTTCTCGCTCTACCCGAACGGCCGGCTGCGGCTGGTCGACGGCAGCGGCGAGTACGAGGGGCAGATCGACGACTGGCACATCATGCTCGGCGCCGACCACGCCGAGCGGGTGGCTCGCCTCGTGGAGCCCCGCCGGCCCGACCCGCCGGTGGAGTACCCCTTCAACATCGAGCGGGTCGACCCGTTCGGTCGCTGATCCGCAGGCGCCGTTGGGCCCGCGCGGCCCGCCGGTGACCGTGACCCGGTGGGCCTGGGCGGCCGTGACCCAGCGGCGGGCGGTGACCGTGACACGGCGGGCGGGACCGGTCGCGGCGCAGCGGGGGTGGGCGAGCCGTGGCAGAGTGATGGCGTGCTCGCATTCTGGTCGAAGCTCAAGGCTCG
>Ga0065720_1020629_pt1 | contig 13509 bp, 14 predicted proteins | sample Thericmetagenome_FD_59107 | JGI IMG/M metagenome (GOLD analysis project Ga0065720, IMG submission 59107) | Thermophilic microbial communities from the Joint Bioenergy Institute, California, USA of rice/straw/compost enrichment - eDNA_2 v2... | ecosystem: Engineered > Solid waste > Grass >... | reverse complement strand
CGGCCTGGGCGGTTGAGGTGTACCCGGTTTCTTGGAGACTTGATCATTTGCGTTCCGGCTCGGTTGAGCCGGCGCCCGGGTCCCGTCCGCTGTGGTACCTGGCTTCGTACTCTGCGGGCGGAACGTCTCCGCACCAGGAGTGTAGGCGACGGTTGTTGTACCAGTCCACCCAGTCCATTATGGACCGTTCGAGGTGTTCGAGGTCGCGCCACGGACCATGCCGCCGGATGAGCTCGGCCTTGAACAGGCCGTTGACCGACTCGGCCAGCGCATTGTCGTACGAGTCGCCCACGGTTCCCGCCGACATGGCCACGCCCGCGGCCGCAAGTGTTGCGCTGTAACGGATCGAGAGATACTGCTTGGACTCAACCGGTCGTCGCAACACCGGTGGTCTGAAGCGAGAGTAGCTGGTCGTTGAGGGCTTCGGCTGGTGTTCTCCATCCGAGTGTCTTGCGTGGACGGTTGTTGAGGGCTAGGGCGACTGCTTCGAGGTCCTCGCGGCTGTAGCGGCTCAGGTCGGTACCCTTGGGGAAGTATTGGCGCAGCAGCCCGTTGGTGTTCTCGTTGCTGGGCCGCTGCCACGGGCTGTGTGGATCGCAGAAGAAGATGTCGATATTGGCGTCGATGCGTAGCTGTGCGTGCTGGGCCATCTCGGCGCCCTGGTCCCAGGTCAGCGTCTTGCGCAACGCCTCGGGCAGGGTGGTGATCGTCGAGGCGATCGCGTCGCGCACGGCCTTGGCGCCGTGTCCGGCCAGCGCCGGGCCGTTCTTAACCCGCTCTGCGACACCGTGACCGGGCATCGGCGGCAGATGCAGCAGCATCGTGAACCTGGTGCAGCGCTCCACGAGTGTGCCGATCGCGGTTCCTTCCAGGCCGAGGATGAGATCACCCTCCCAGTGCCCGGGCACGGCGCGGTCGGCGGCCTCGGCAGGACGCTGGCTGATCATGACCTCGTCGGTGACGAAGTTCTTGCCCCGCTTGGTGCGCGCCCGGGGAACCCGTAGCGCCCGGCCGGTGCGCAGACAGGCGGTCAACTCGCGGCGCAGCGCGCCGCGGCCCTGGATGTAGAGGGCCTGGTAGATCGCCTCGTGCGAGATACGCATGGACTCATCATCGGGGAAGTCCACGCGCAGGCGGCCCGCGATCTGCTCCGGGCTCCACGCGGTAGCCCACCGGCGGTCAGCCCGGCGCCCGTGCCGCCGGCCCTTCCACGTCTTCACGTCCGGGGCAGCGGCCGGTTTACCGTCCGGCCGGACGATCCGGCCGTCCAGCCGATCCTGCACATACTGTCGCAGTCGATCGTTCGCGGCGAGCTTGGCGGTCTTGGGCCGCTTGGCCCGGCGGTCCGCGTGCCACTGCGCAGCCGTGGCCCGGTAGTCGAGCTGGCCGCCCCGGCTGGCGGCGTTGCGCCGCAGCTCCCGCGAGATCGTCGATGGCGAGCGGCACAGCCTGCGGGCGATCTCACGGACCCCCGCCCTCCGGGCCCTCATCAACGCGATCTCCTCCCGCTCATCCAGCGACAGGTACCGACCCGACAGCGGAACGTTAGTGACATCTCGCATCCCGCCAGCCTCACGGAACCACCGCGATCCAACCGGCTGCGACACGCCCACGCTCAACGCCGCCTGCTCGCTGGAGACGCCCTCGGCGATCAACTCCCAGAACCTCTGCCGCTGCTCCCGACGCCACGCCGGCGGTCGGCCCGGCGAACGCATCGCCGGCCTGCCAGTAACCTTCGTCGTCCAGCCCTTCGGCCGTCCCATACACACCTCCAAGGTCGGGGTGTTGCGACGACCGGTTGAATCCGCCCTGTGACCCGTGGTCCGAGTGGTGAATGAGCTGTCCCTTGTGGACAACCCGGCTTGACAGGGCCATCTCCAGCGCGTCGAGAACCAGGTCCGTGCGCATGTGGTAGGCACACTGCCAGCCCACGATGGAGCGGGAGTAGCAGTCGATGACGAACGCGACGTACACGTCCGCGACGCGGGTGCCGACCTGGGTGAAGTCGGCCACCCAGCGCCGGTTCGGGGCGGGCGCGGTGAAGTCGCGCTTGAGCAGGTCCTCGGGCACCGGGTTGGCCAGGTCAGGCACCGTGGTGCGACGACGCTTGCCGCGCACGACGCCTTCAATGCCGAGTACACGCATGAGCCGCTCCACCGTACGGCGGGCGACCTCGATACCCTCACGGCGCAACTGCCTGTAGATCTTGCGGGCACCGTAGACCTGGTAGTTGGCCAGCCACACCCGCAGGATCTCGCCCTTGAGCCACTCATCGCGGCGGGCTCGAGCGGACGGCTCTCGCCCCGCCGCCGCATAGTACGTCGACGGGGCGAAGCCCAGAACCCGGCAAATCGGCTCAACTCCACCAAACTGCTCGCGGTACTTGTCGATGAACTCGACTACCTGGGCAGTCGGGGGTCGAGCTCCTTCGCGAAAAAGCACTCGCCGCCTTGAGGATCTCGTTAGCGCGGCGCAACTCGCGGATCTCCCGCTCCAGCTCGGCGATACGCCGCGCATCCTCACTGGTCGTTCCCGGCCGCGCTCCCGAATCCACCTCGGCCTGGCGGACCCAGTTACGCAGGGTCTCCCGATTGATCCCCAGCTTCGCGGCGACACCAGCGATCGCCCCCTTGCTACGCCCCGGCTCACGCTGAATCTGCAACACCATCCGCACAGCCCGCTGACGCAACTCGTCTGGATACTTCCTCGGTGCCGGCATGACTCCCTACCTTCGCAGGTTTCGGAGTCTCCAAGAAACCGGGGGCGGTTCACCCGGCCCGGAACTGCGGTGTCTGCTCGGCGAGCCAGGTGCGCACGCAGGCCCCGGAGCGGCCCGGAGCCAGGCCGAGCAGCAGCCCGGGGCCGGTGGTGTCGGCGTTGACGAACGAGGTCATCCAGGGGTCGCTGCGCCGCCACCCCTGCTCCGCCAGGATCCAGCGCACGGTGCGGGCGCGGGTTTCGTCGATGCCCAACACCCGCGTCGGTGTCGGCGGGCCCAGCCACCGTGCGGCGGCGGCCACCAGCGCCCGATGGGCGGTGCGCCAGGCTACGCCGTACTCGGCGGCCACCTCCGACACCGCCCGGTTCGACCGAGCCACCGCATCCGCCAGCCGCTGACGCAACCGGCCGGTCAGCCGTGACCGGGCGGAATCTCGCCGCTGACCTGCGTGAATGACGCTCGCGGACAGGCCGGCTCCAGACAGGCCAGCCGGCGCTTGCGCCACCACAGCGCCACCTGCTGATCGGCCACCGGCAGATCCCGGATGCGCACCAGCGGGCGCTCCTTGACCCGGCCGCTCGCCGTCCCGCACTCGGGGCAGACTCCTTGCTGATCAACGGTTTCAACGACGACCTGGACCACCCGGTCGGCGACACGCACGACGTCGACGACACGGAAGGATTCCAGGCCGAACAACAACGAAGTAGGGTCGTGCATGCTCGTGGCCTCGCTTCTGTCGGTTGTGGAAGACAGACAGCATGGCGAGGCCACGAGCCTCACTCACGCACCGACACCCCGCTAAAGTGCGAAGGACCCGGTTGACGGAGCAACGGCACATGAGAGTATAATCATGAAATAAATCAGGCATGCCGAGCGAATGTAGTCGACGCGATGGTGTGCCTGCTGTCTGCGGCTGGACGACGGGAGGAACGACATACACGATGCGCTCTCCCGAACCGTTAATAACAGTGCTCACCGTCACCCGTCGAGCAAATTACCTGGCTCGTTGCATCCGCTCCGTACGTAACCAGTCATACCGCGGGCTCATACGTCATTTGCTGGTCATCGACGACAACGAGGACTGCCAAAAAGTCGCACGCACCGAGGGCATACCGGACAGCGACATTATTTACCTGTCCCGCGGCCCGTCTGACACGGATGGACCAGGTCGACTCGCTCAATTGCGTAACATAGCCGTTGACGCAGCGGGCGACACATGGATCGCGTTTCTCGACGATGACAACATGTGGGAGCCGCATCACCTCGGCTCTCTGTGGAAGGCGATCGTCGACAACGACGCAGACCTGGCTCACAGCCAGCGGAAGATATTCGAGGCCGACGGCCGACCGTACTTGCGGGAGGAGTTCCCTTGGGGCCGGGACGGGTCGACGCGCCGGGCGATCTATGCGTACTGCCTCGCGGCGGGAATCATGTCACGAGGCTCCAACGTCATGCGCGACCGGCTGGAGATGCGGTTTACCTGGGTTGACCTCGGCGAGTGGCTGTTTCCGCCCGGCTTTCTGCAAGCCAATCCCTTCACCACCACCTACGACGCCTGGGACTGGTACAACATCTCGGTCGAGGACCGGGATCTCCCTAGGGCCGTGTTCAACAGCGGGCTGAAGGTGGCCGCCACGGAAGAGCCAACCCTGCACTACTTCATGGGCGGCTACACCAACAGCAGCGAGGGCGCGAGTGTCTACTGGCGGAACCCCGCGAGTATTCCCCGGGCCGAGATGGACAAGCCGTGACCGTCGGGGCGCCTGCGGCCAAGCCGGTGACGATCATCAACGACCGCGTGCACACGGAGGCGGTCGAAATCAACGCGGCGCGCCACTGCAACATCAGCTGCCGCTCGTGTTCGCACGGGTCTCCGTTGATGCAACCTTCGTTCGCCGACCCCGACATCGTCGAACGGGACCTCCTCGCCCTGACCCCCTGGATGCACGTGGATCACGTACGCGTGCTGGGTGGGGAGCCCCTGCTCCATCCCCGGCTAGTCGACCTCTTGCGCGCGATCCGGCGCTCCGGCCTGGGCGACCGACTCCGACTGCTCACCAACGGTCTATGGCTCCGCGATCAGCCGAGCGAGTTCTGGCGCGAGGTCGACGAGGTTCACGTCTCCGTATACCCGAACACCGCAACGCACATCGAACGCGACCGCCAGGCGATCATTCAGGCGGCCCAACGCTCAGGGACTGACGTCGTTTTTAAAAGATTCGATTACTTCCGCATCGCCTTCCGTCACCAGAATGATTATCCAGACCTGACACAGGACATCTACGAAACCTGCCAAATCGCGAATCGCTGGCGGTGCATCTCCGTGGACGCGGGCCGCCTCTACCGCTGCCCGCAGTCCATGCTCGTCCCGGACGCCCAGACACGCCTTGACGACAGTTTGCGCATCAGCGAAATCAACAGCGCCGACGCCATCCGCTCGTGGCTGCTGCGCGCCGAGGCCCTGCGTAGCTGTGGCACATGCACGGGCAGCGCCGGTCTCCGGCATCCCCACCAGCCACGGGTCCGGGGGGACGTCGACCAGCCCGCGACCTCGATCGACCTGGACTACCTCGCCACGCTGCGTATCGACCCCGATGCCGACAACGGGTGTGTGTCGACAGTTGAGGCACCGTGACAGCAACGCGACAGGTGGGCCCCCGGTGGACTGGTTGGTCGCCGTCCCGACGCGGGCCGACGATGTCAGCGCGGCCCGCATCGAGCAAAACATCGTCGCTCGCCTGCCGACGGTACCGATCGTCGTGATCCGAAACGGCCGCGTCGCCACGCCGGCCCGTTGGAACAGCCTCATCGAACGGCCGCACGTCCATGTCCTCGACTGGGTCGGCGGAGGGGCGGCCCGGGCCCGCAATGTCGCGATCGCCAGCCTCAACACCCGCACCATCGTCTTCGTGGACGACGACGTCATCGTTTCCCACTCCGCGTTGCGGACGCTCGTCGAACGGCAACGCGCGGACGGCGCCACGGTGACAACGGCGCGAGTCGTTCCTGCGGGCACCGCTCATCACCAGCTCTTCGACGACAGCCTCGGCTTCGATCGTGGCCACGGTAGCCGTCTGTGGCACGCGGCGCTGCCGAGAAAACCGCTCTCGCCGATGAAGGCGTGGCAGTTCGGGGTCGGCGCCGCGTTCGCCGTCGATCTTCCACTGCTCCACGGGAGCGACACACCTATTCGTTTCGACGAACGGCTCTCCAACGGCCGGTTCTGCGGCGGCTCGGAAGACGTAGACTTTTTTTACTCCTTGTATCTCGCGGGGCACCGGCTCTCCTACGCCACCGAAGCGGTGGTCGAGCACGTGTTCCCCCTGAGCAAGGCGGCCGTGTCCGCCAAGTGCCGACAGTACGCGCTCAGCGACGGCGCTTTCTACGCAAAGTGGGCCAACCGCATCTCGGCGGCGGACATGCTCAGTGAGGTCGTGGGCTGGTGCCGGCGGTTGGGAAGGACCACAATCGACATCGCCCGACGTCGTCCGGCGGTCCCCTTTCTCACACTCCTCGCTGAGCCGCTGTACAAAGTGGTGGGAGGCATGACGTGGGTGCTGGTCCGAAGGCAGTCGTCCTGACCGGGTACGCCGTCAACCCGGTGCTCGTTCGGGGCGGAGCCCAGCGGGTTGCGACGGAACTCTGCGACAGGCTCGTCGAGCTTGGCTGGAAGGTCGACGTCATCGAATGCGTTGCGTGGTGCCAGTCGATTGATCCCGGGTATACGCTGGCGGCGGGCATGGCCGGCCATACGGCGATCGTCCGAGGATGGCGGGACGCGGCAGCGCCGACCGTTCTGAGCGGCGAGGACCTCCACATGCTCCTGGCCGAGGTCGGTCTCGTTCTCGTCATGGACCGGGCCGTCGGCCGGCTCGATACCCCGGCGCACAAGGTGCTTCTCCTGTCGAACCTCACGTACGACAACGAACGCCGGGCGGCTCTGCACGGTGACCACGAAGCCGTCTGGGTGCCGTCGCCACATCTCGCGCAGCAACTGGAGGCCGTAGCGGGCGACGGTCCAAACGCTGTCCACGTGGTGCCGCCTGCGCTGGCCCAGCAACCCTGTGACGCGGTCGCACACGCCCCACTCGACACGCTGGGCGAGCAGCTCATGGCCAACCAGGTGCCCCGCCAGCGCTCTCTACTTTTCCCACACCGCGCTGACCCCGGCAAGGGACTAATCTTCGCCCTAACGGTGCTACGCCTACTCCTGGCGGAGGATCGCTGGACGCTCGTGGCGATCGAACCCGGTGCGGACGAGGACGCCGATGTCAAGGCCGTGATCGATAACGCGCGGCGATTCGCGGCCAACCTGGGCATCATGGACTGGGTGGTCTGGGTGCCCTGGCTGCCACAATCGGAGGTGTCGTGCCTGTACAAGCTCGGTGGGGTCACGCTGATGCCATCCACATTGGATGAAGGCTTCGGGCTCGTCGCGGTCGAGTCCTTGGCGCAGGGAGTACCGGTCGTGGCGTTGCCCTCCGGCAACCTCCGCCGGCTGGCGGCCTGCTTCTCGAGCCTACACCTCGCGGAGGGGGTCACCGCGGTCGCACGAACCGTGGCGGGGGTCGCCGGCAGCGCTGTGCCCGCCGCGGAGCGCGAGGCGGTTCGCCGGTCTTACTCGGTCGACGCCCAACGCGATGCGGTGGTGTCGGCGCTTCGGGCTGTTGGAATCGCCGTATGAAAACGCTCGGTGATGCGGCCGAGGCTTCGGCCGGCTGGAGACAGCGGACCGCGACCGAGGGCGACCCAGACGACGTCGCCGACTGCTTCACCTTTCCCCTTCTGGGCGCCCCGTGGGACCACAGCTGCTCCGTACTGCGCTCGACCAGAGTGACCATCGACGTGGTCATCGCCGCCTGGAACTCGGCCGTGAGCCTCACCCACTGTCTCGACGCGATCGCGCTGTCATCGCTCAATCGACTGGCACCCCACCGGCTGCGCGTGCTCGTCTGCGACGACGGCTCCACCGACTCGACTCAGGCCGACCTGCGATCCCGCCGCCGCGACCTGGACCTCGTGGTGGTGCGTCAGGACCATCGCAGCCAGTCGTTCGCCATCAACGCGGCCCTGCGCCACGCCGAGGCAGACGTGCTCGTGTTCTGCGACGCCGACATGATCCTGGGCTGCGGTGCGCTCGACGAGATCGCGGCCCGCCACGAGCGGTGGTCGGATGTCGTGTGTGCGGGCTTCCGTAGCAACATCGACGGTGCGGCGGTGCCGGACGAGCGTGACGGGATCGCCGAGCTCATCCATCAGGAGGCTCTCTCGGCCGACAACCGGGTTCGTTTCCACATGCCCACTCTGGTGCCGAACATGATGGACGCGACCCGCTGGCTCACCCGCCTCGGCGGCGGCCGCCACGTCCTCGATTGCGAGGGCGCCCGCTGGCTGCGGCACCGCTACGTGTTCGGCTGTCTGTTCAGCGCTAGCCGTTCGCTAGTGCTCGCCGCAGACGGTATGCCGGAGATAGTCCCCCGCTGGGGCTTCCAGGACTCCCTGCTCGCGGCCCGGCTCGAAGCGTTGGGCGCTTTCGTGCTGCCGGTCACGACAGCGTGGGGCTGGCACGTCGCCCACGACATCCGTCACGCCGACCAGTGGTTCCAGTACCGCCGGAATGGCCTCGCATACACAGAGATTCTTGGTCAGGACCAGGCCAAGCTCTCCTGGCGGTTTCCTGCGGACGCGCCCGCGATCCGAGATGTCTGGACGTCCAGACGGCACGAGACCGTGACCGCGGCTGACCGGCCGGTCCGGAAGACCGCGCAGCTGCTTCACGCCCTCGGTCTCTGGGAGGCATGTCTCGACCTGCTCAGCGAGCATCCTGGCTCGCTATCGGACGCGACGCTCGCTGATGAGTGCCGGTTGCGCCTGGGCCGGGTGGACGAGCTCGCGAAGGACCCCGCGTCGGATTCCCTGTGGTACGCCGTGGCGTTGCTGCGCACCGGCCGGCGCGCCGAGGCCTCCGCGGCATTTCGCCGCTGTGCCGATGAGAACGATCCGGTTGCGCGCTACGCGACGTCGGCCTCGGTGCCGGAACTGATGCACCTGGGCACCCACTTCGCGACGCACGGCATGCCGGACGTGGCCCAACTGCACTTCGACGTCGCGGCATTACTCGAGCCGGCCAAGGAGATCGAGCAGATGCGCGAGGAGGAGCGGTCGTGACCGAGACACGCCCTGGGGGCCGAGAGGACACCATTTGTGTCCTGCCGTGGGCCCACATTGCCTGCACCATCGACGGAGTGTGGTCCCGGTGCTGCTTCGACGCCACCAACGACTACGACACGTACTACCGGCAGGAGGACGAGCCCGCGTTCGTTCTCGCTCCGGACGCGCTCGGCTGCTCCCCGCTGTCGCGATACGCCAAGGACAACCCCGACCGGGTCATGGGGCTCAAGGAGGCGTTCAACAGCGAAGCCATGCGACGGACGCGGCTTCAGATGATTGCAGGGGAACGCCCTGCCGCGTGCCGTTCCTGCTTCCAGCAGGAAGACCTCGGGATCGAGTCTCACCGCACGGCGATGAACCGCATCCTGGCCGACGAGGTCGGTCTGGCCGATCTGATCAAGGCGACGGACTCCGACGGGCGTCTGGACCGCTTCCCCGTCCACCTAGACCTCCGGCTCGGCAACACCTGCAACCTCGGCTGCATCATGTGCTCCTTTCCCGTTAGCTCTCGGCTCGGCGCCGGGCGCACACCTCGATGGACGACCGCAAGCATCGATCCATATAAAGATGATGAGCAGTTCTGGAGCACCATCCGCGAGCACGCCCACGAGATCCGGTACCTGTATCTCGCGGGCGGCGAGCCGTTCCTGCAGCCGGGCCATCATCGACTGCTGGATCTGCTGATAGAGTCTGGTGTCGCTCGACGAATCAAGATCCACTACAACTCGAACCTCACCGTGCTGCCGCCGGATCTGTGGCCCCGGCTGAAGCAGTTCAAACATGTGTCGATCGCCGCGTCCTGCGACGGTGTTGGCGAGGTCTTCGAACGCATCCGAGTCGGTGGGCGTTGGGATGTCTTCGTCGCCAACCTCCGCATCGCCCGCGACCACGTGGAAGTCTGGCTTGACGTCACCGTACAACGCGACAATATCGGTGACCTCACCCGGCTGCATTCGTTCGCGCGAGCAGAGGGCGTAAGCATGCGTGCCTACAACCTCCTCCAGTACCCGGAGGACCTGAGTGTCCGGAGTCTGCCCCACGAGGAGCGCGAGCATCACGGGAAGGAGGTGGCCCGGCTCAGGCGCATGTGCGGCAGCGACGAGGCCGACCTGGCCACCGAGCTCCAGCGGCTCCACGATTACCTGCTGGCTTGACCACTGCCTGCTCCTGCCTGACCCCACACACGGAACCACTATGTGGAATGCCCGGTCTGTCCATTCTCCCGGCCGGAATCTCCCCAGCGCAGCCGGTGCGGCCGGTCCAGTGCCGCGAGCCTGCGCCCCAGCCCGTCCCGTCGCCACGCGCCGGTGGCCGTCCGCGCCCGCCACCAGCGCCCCAAACCGGGACGACGCCCGCGCGAACAGCCCCTCCCCACGGCCGTTCGGCCGCCCGCGCGACGCCAGTCGAACTCCGGCGGGAATGACTCGTGGACCGACTGGCCATCGGCTACGGTGGACTGGTGGAACCGCCGAGCTTCGCCCTTTTCGTCACCCGTGGCCTCGAGGACATCGCTGCGAAGGAGTTTGCCACGAGGTCACGCGGCGGGCGTGTGCTGGAGAGCAGGCCCAAGGTATTGCTGGTGCAGGCCGACATTGCGGCATTGAAGAGACTGCGAACGGTGGATGACGTGGCCGTGGTCGCCGCCCAATCGGCGTCGGTTGATCGCTTGGACAGCCTCGCCGACATGGTCAGAGGGGCGGACCTGGAAAAGTCGATGATAGTCGCGGGTCGGATCGGGTCGTTCAGTGGCGAGTTCTCCGTCACTGTCTCCGCTGCCCGCACAGAGCTCGGGCCAGCGAAGGTTATTGAGGATGCGGTGTCCCAGGCAGTATCAGAGCACTACGGATGGCGGCATGTCGAGATGCAGCGGGCCGCTCTTGACGTACGGATTTTCGTCGACGGCACGTGGGGGCTGGTCGGCGTACGCCTCTTCGACCAACCACTGTCCAGGCGTTCGTACCGTACCGCGAACATCCGTGGTTCATTGCGACCCACGGTCGCTGCCGCGCTCGTCATGCTGGCCGTTGACAACGGTCAGCGAAAGCGTATCTGGGATCCATTCTGCGGTGCCGGCACGATCTTGTGCGAGGCGGCGTCCATGGGCCACGAGGTCTGGGGAACGGACATCGATCCTGAGGCGGTGAACGCTTCCCGGGAAAACGTATCCGCTGTATCACGTGAGTTCTGGACCCGTATCGAAAACGCCGACTCGACGTCCCCTAAGACCTGGCAGAAGCACCGCTCGGTGGACGCGATCGTCTCCAATCTCCCGTGGGGAAAGCAGGTAGCTATCAAGAGCAAACAAGCGCTGTACGACAGCATCGCGTCGGGCGTGGCTCAGCTCGCGCGACGAGGCGGCGTGGGCGTGCTGCTTACCGCTGAGCCGCAACCTATCGTCCAGCGGTTGTCCCGGGACCCGAATGTCACGGTGGATGAACGAAGGATCGGCCTGCTCGGACAGACACCCACCATACTGGTCATCCGATCCGCACAGTGAACGGCGGGAGGGTCTCGGCGATGGTGGCCGGTCCTGACACGTCGCTCACATGCCCGCCTGCTCGTCGTCCGACCTGCGTGTTCGTGGGCCTGGGATCGTGGGGGCGCAGAATGGTGCCCCGGGTAGCTCGCGTCTTCGACATCGTTGCCATGGTGAACAAAGGTGGGAGCGAGTCGACCGCGTGGCACGCCGAACGGTACTGCGAAGTACCGCTTTTCACGAACCTCGACCATGCGCTGTCCCGACGGCCCGTCGATGCCGTGTTCATCGCGACCCCGACGCCGACGCACGCGGCACTGGCTTGTCGAGCGCTGGACGCCGGCTGCCACGTCTTCGTGGAGAAGCCCCTCGCCCTGGCGCCCGGCGAGGCGGCGCGAACGGTGTCACTCGCCGAACGCAACGGCCTCGAACTGTTCATCGGCTACATCTACCTGTTCCATCCCGGATTCCGGTTCCTGCGCGACCTGTCTCGGACAAATCCGATCCGGTCCCTACGGTTCGAGTGGATTCGGCCCCGGCTCTCCGGGAGCCTGCACGGGGAGCTGCTGTGCCACGACCTCGCGGTGACCATCGGATTGACCGATGAACTTCCCGAACGGATAATTACGCTGCGGGCTAGCGAACGGTCCCTGCACTGTCAGGCTTATCTGACGTCGCAATGTTCGTACGAGTCGATCATTGAGCTACGCGACGCGACCAAGTATCGCTCGGTTACCGCGGTCTACGATGACGGGGCGACGTATGTGTGGCAGAACGATACGGTCTACTCGCTGGCGAACCCCGGCGTCGACCTGCTGGGTGAGCCGGACACCGAGGACCCGCTGTCGCAGGAGATAGCAGCCTTTCTGTCGGCGATATGGTCAGGCCGCCGGATACCCGCCGATCGGCGATTCTCCGTGGGTATCGCCGAACGTCTGTCCGAGGTCGACAGGAGCACGACCCCCCCGTGAGCACGCTATCGCAGGCCTCCCGTCGTGCAGCCGCCTCCATCGGTGTCATTGGCGCGGGGATCTTTGGTGTGAGCATCGCCCTGGAGCTGTCCGGCTCGGGGTTCGCGGTAAGCCTATACGAGAAGAGCGATGACATCCTGACCGGCGCGACGGCCCGGAACCTGTTCCGGGTTCATCGCGGATACCACTATCCCCGAGACCTCGACACGGCTCACGCCGCCCGTGACGGCTACGTGTCCTTCGCCCAGACTTTCGGCGCGGCGTTCGCGACGGCCGTGCCGCACCACTACGCGATCGCGTCAACGTCAAGGACGACGGCCGAACAGTTCGAAGCGCACTGCGAGATGCTCGGCATTTCGGCACGACCGGTCGCGATGCCCGACCTCGTACCCGGGTCGGCCAGCGCATGCTACGAGGTCGATGAAGCCTATTACGATGCGGGCCTGCTGCGGAGGATCGCATGGGAGAGGCTCGAGGCGGCCCGAGTGTCCGTCGTGCTCAGGTACCCCGGCCCGGCTCGTCAGATCGCCCGTGCGCACGACTTCGTCGTGGTCGCCGTCTACGGGGCGTTGAACGAGGTCTTGCGCGACCTGCAGTGCCCACCGATCCAGCTCCAGTACGAGCTATGCGAGGTGCCGGTCGTACACACGCCTGGAATGAACCAGCTCAGCTTGGTGGTCTTGGACGGACCCTTTGTATCCGTCGCGCCCTACGGCGACGACCATCACATTCTCTACGATGTGGTCTACAGCGTCCACAGACGTTACGTCGGCTACTCCAGCCCATTTCCCGCCGAGGACGTCAGGACTCCGGTTTCCCACCCCGCACGGACCAAATTCCGATCGATTCTGGCCTCGACGCAACGCTTTCTCGCGCCGCTCGCGAACGCGCGCCATGTCGGTTCACTCGTATCACAACGGGTCATCGTTCCCGGTGTCGAGGAGACCGATGCTCGCCCCACAGTCGTGACCTGGGCCTCGCCGACGGTGATTTCTGTCTTGTCGGGCAAGGTGTGCACCTCGGTCGAGACCGGGCGCCTGGTCGCTGCCCGGATCAGTGCGAGGACCGGACAGGCGGTTGACGGCGCGGTGCTGCCGAGGCAGGCGGCCGCGGTGGACGGGATGAACCTCGTGTAACGTTCGGGGAACTCGACCCGTACCTATCCCGAGGAG
>Ga0065720_1020628_pt1 | contig 13515 bp, 10 predicted proteins | sample Thericmetagenome_FD_59107 | JGI IMG/M metagenome (GOLD analysis project Ga0065720, IMG submission 59107) | Thermophilic microbial communities from the Joint Bioenergy Institute, California, USA of rice/straw/compost enrichment - eDNA_2 v2... | ecosystem: Engineered > Solid waste > Grass >... | reverse complement strand
GGGGAGCCAATCGAGCAGCAGTAGCCGTAGCTCACAGCATATTGATGATCGCGTATTACATTCTCAAGCGCAGACAACCTTACATTGAATGGGGCCCGACTTATTACGAGGAACGCAAACGCGACACGATCATCAGACAGTCTCTTAAGAGACTGGAATCCTTAGGGTTAAAGGTCACGGTGGAATCAGCAGCCTCTTGACTATAGCGACAGGATATCGTCACTTTTTCAACCCTAACCATTTTTTGTAAGATCGGTTCAGGGTCAGTATCGTATTGCCTTTTTCAGTTCGTGCAATGAGTTAATTTTCAGGATAGTTCAATTATACCGCTATGAGAGAAGCCCGACGAACATCAGCCTTTCACGGAGCCAAGCAAAGCGCCCTTGACAAAGTATTTTTGCAGGTAAGGATAGACCATGATGATCGGAAAAATAGAAAAGGCGATGGCAACCGAACGCAAGGTGCGTGAATTGTAATTCAACTCGGCGATACTGCCAATGATCGGCAATTCGTTGTCGTTTGTGATGAATTGTCTGATCTTGAGTTGCAGCGGAAACCAATCCGGATCGGTCACAAACAGCAACGGATGCTGGAACTGATTCCAAATGGCCACCCCATAGAATAGACCCAGTGTTGCCAGTAATGCTTTGGATAATGGCAGAACCAGACTAAACAATCTTCTGAAATAGCCTGCTCCTTCCACCACGGCTGCTTCCTCCAGTTCCACCGGAACCTGGAGGAAAAAGGTTCTCATGATGATCAGGTTAAATGCGGTAAGGATATGAGGCACGAACAGAACCATCGGGTTGTTATACAGCCCGACCGCCTTGACCGTAAGAAAATAAGGAATAAGCGGCGCCTTAAATACCATCGTGATCACAATCGCGATCATCAGGATACTGCGGATCTTGAATTCCGGCTTTGTTAACGGGTAAGCAGTTAATGCCGTTATAAGCAGACTGAGAGCGGTGCCAATCAGCGTCGCACAAACCGTTACCGCGAAGGATCTCCACAGATCCGATCTGGACAAAATATAGCTCCACGAATCCAGAGTAAAGGCTTTTGGCCATAAGGTAACTTCGTTCAGTTCCACAGGCAGCCTTGAACTGAACGAAACGGCAAGCACCGAGATGAGAGGAGCTATTGCGATCGCCCCGACAATGATCAGAAAGATGATGATAATGGAGTGCATCACCTTTTCGCCAAACGACAAAGATACCATCTTACCACAACCCCTCGCCGGAAACTTTATTGGATAATTTGTTGAATATCATGACCAAAATAAAGCCTATGATTGCCTGGAATAGACCTATCGCCGTAGCATAACTATAGCGTGCTTCCTGTATACCGGTCCTGTAAACATACGTATCGATGATGTCGCCTACGGAATAGGTCATCGGCGTCAGTAAGGTGTATACATGGTCGAAACCAAGCTCCATAAAGTTCCCTACTTCGAGCAGGAAGAGTACCAGGATGGTCGGCAACAGCAAAGGAAGTGTAATGTACACCATCTGCTTGAATCTGGATGCACCATCAATAACAGCTGCCTCATAGATTTGGGCATCAATTGAGCTAATGGCTGCCAAATAAACGATCGTACCCCAACCAGCATCCCGCCATATGCCCGTAAACACATATATCCAACGGAAGGCACTCTCTTGCTGCATAAGTAAAACGGGGTCCAAACCGAACCATTCACGAATGGTGTTAAATATGCCGCTGAGTGAGAAAATCTCGAACGTAATACCTGCAATAATGACCCATGAGAGAAAGTGCGGAATGTACAGTGCCGTTTGAATGGTCTTCTTCAGCACCGCCCGCCGAATTTCATTGAGAAGCAGGGCCAGGATGATCGGTACCGCGAACATGATGGTTATTTTCAGAAATCCAAGTATCAGCGTGTTGGTGAATATGCGATAAAAGTCCGGAGAACGAAACAGGATCTCAAAATTCTTAAAACCGACCCATTCGCTGTGCAGGATTCCCTTAAAAACGGAATACTCCTGAAAAGCAATGACCGTCCCGCCCATCGGGATGAATTTAAAAATGATAAAAAAGACAATGCCCGGAATGGACATGATGTATAAAGGCCAATACCGACGAACATTAGAGAGCAGTCCCTTTGATGAAGTTTCCTTGTTCATACGGTTTTCTCCACTCCTCCTGATTGATGAATATGGGCAACCCATTCACATAGATTGCCCATATCATTTTTCAACGTTTTGCTAGGCTGTTATTATTTCACCTTTGCATACCATTCTCTAGCTCTCTCTGTAACGACATTGCCGCCGGATTTGTACCACTTCTCAACGAACTCATCGAATTTATCAATCGAATACGTACCGATGATGATCTTGGTGGCATACTCATACCAGAGCGTGTTATTCTTGATGTCCGGATAACCGTCATAGATGCTGGATGGCAAACCGTCGCCGGCGATAACCTTGACGTATTGCTGCAGTTCTTTCATGTTTTGAACACTTTGATCGTAACGCCATTTATTTTCTTCGGATGCACTATCCAACAGCATTTGCTCCTGGAATTCCATGGATCCCCATTGATAGAATGGTGATACGCTATTTTGCTGAGTGCTCTTGTCTTCCGGAAGCTTTACTTTCTTGCCGTCAACGACCTCATGGTGCATGCCTTCTACACCCATGTAAATATCGTACCATTTGGATTCGTCCGCAATTTCATTCAGGAACTTCAGGCTGGCAATCAGATGTTCCTCATCTTGTTGCGCACTGACAACCCACTCTGGATTGCCCAATTGCTTCGTGGTGATGAAACCCTTGCCCTCATACCCCGGGGCTTCAATAACAGGCAGAACCGTGATCTCCGCCTTCACGCCGGAGCCGAGCTCAAGCTTTTCCAGATGTTCATAGGCTCCTTGACCCCAGTGGAAATAGTTGCCCACAAGATTGCTGTCGATTTTGCCATCCCATGTCGCCTTGTCGTTAAGGAAGGTCTCCTGGTCCATCAAGCCTTCCTTGTACAACTGCGCGATAAACGCCAATGCGTCCTTCATATTTGAAGATACTGCAGAGAAGGTTAACTCACCGTCATAAATATCCCAGTCGGGGAAGCCTTCCACCATGGCGATGCCGTATTGATTAAAGAGATGGTCCATCCAGCGTGCATTTTCACGGCCTCCAGTAGGAATTTCATCCGCTACGCCGTTTCCATTTGGGTCTTGCTCTTTAAATGCCCTCAGAACGTTGACATACTCCTCCTGCGTTGTGGGCATTTCCAGGCCAAGCGCATCAAGCCAATCTTTGCGAATCAACCCGGTCGTCTTCTCGTAGGATTTGATGCCTGGCACCCAATAGATACGCCCTTGCCCTGTAGGGTCATTGGCTTTGACGATATTCCATACCTCTTCCGGTATCAGTTCCCAAAGCTTCGGAGCATATAGCGGCAACAGATCAGTCAGATCAGCAATCGCACCGTTCCTGGCAAGCTCTGCTTCATTGCCGTTATAGGGCAGGAAGACATTCGGCATCTCTCCAGCAGCGATTCTTGCATTCAAGGCATTCAAATAGTCCGTACCACCATTCCATTCTACATACGGACTGATGAAGCCTACACCCAGAAGCTCCGCCAAGAAGTTGTACATTGGGCTTCCTTTCTCCACTGCCTTAAATCCCGTATTACCGTTCCATACTTCAATATCGACGATTTTATCAGCAGCATCTGTCTGCCCAGATGTGTTGCTTGAACCATTCGAAGATGTCGCATTCTTGCTTGATGAGTTCGAAGAGTTCGAAGAACATGCGGCTATGAGTCCTACCACAATTACCAAACACATCATTACGAGCAACGTTTTTCGTCTAAACATCTTTTTCTATTCCTCCCCATTTTTTCGATTGAAGCACATTTCAGTTCGCTTTCCTGAAAGCGCTTAAGTAAAGAATAAATTACAGCGCTTTCATCATAAACAGGCAGATTTGGGGATCGACTGGGGTATTTTTTAGGATTACTCACCACAATCATTTATTCTTCAACTGACAAATTGACAAACTTCAACCTCGTATGGCCCCAGATGCAGATCGCCGTCAACCATCCGATTTGTCAACAAGCCTTCGAACTTCCCAGAGACAGAAATCCTGTACTCCGAAGACGTCGTATTGACGTAGATGACGTGATCTCCCAACCGCCTGGCCACCACTCCGTCCGGTGTTTCGGGCCCTTTCTCAATACCCAGCGATGCGTACAATTGATTCAGCAGCACGTACATCAGTTCGAAGCGTGCCGGAACCGCAACATACACCGCTTGTCCCTTGCCGTAAGCATTGACCGTTATCGCGGGCAAACTGCTGTCGAGACCGGTCAAGGTGGCCATGATCTCGGCGGTATTCGGCTCTAGGATTTCGTAATAATCGATCTCCACATCCAATTCTTGATTGCCGATGAGAATCTTCGGATGCTCACGCCGAAGGTCCATCTTCTTCTTCTCGAGACCTCCCTCGTTGGATGAAGAGTAATGGGTTACCGCACGCTCAAACGCATTGGCTCGAATCCCGAATACATCGCTAAGCCTGCCTGGCATCGAGATGTCGAATACACGATTGTGTTCATCCGTCTTGGCGGAGTATGCAGTCATAATAACGGTTCCACCATTAGCCACGAATTTTCTGATCGTTTGAGCGGAGGCTTCATCCATGAGACAATGACCTGGTACGATGAGAAGCTTGTAGTTTTTTTCAATATAACGCAGATTTACTATGTTGCAATCAACGTTATCCTCATTTAACGCCATAAATGTCTGCATCATCTGATCCAAATATGGCGTCTTGTAGTAGGCCTTTTGATGATCAGATACTTTATACGACTCGAAGGAATAAGCGAGTGCAATATCCGGATCTGGCAAATAAGGCAGGCCTATGTGTTTCAGTTTCTCCATTTCATTGGCAAATTGTCGGTATTCCTCTAGCTTACGTCCTGGCAGTCCGTCGTGATCCAGCAAACCAAATAAGTACTGCTCTTCCCCGCCAAGCATAGACCGCCAAGTCCAGGCACATATAGCCTCCGCACGGAATAATAAGGCCAGATAAGCGTACATCCGTAAGGCTCCCTTAGGAGGTCCATAAGCTCCGAAGGAACCGGTCTGAAATTCCAGGCACCAGATCGGCTTATTCATTTCTCCAATTCGGTGTGTCATTGTAAAACAAGCGCCGAAGAGAGCATTGCGATCCTCCGGATTGACGCCCGGATAGAAGCCAACGCCCGGCAGGTCAAATATCTCGCGGTAACCCTTGAGATAATCGAAGCCATATACCGGATGTTCGGCCCAATGATTCGTGGATTCTCTCGCATGGGGAGCATTGCTGCGGACGATCCGGCTTAACCCTCGAAGGTAATTCAATTGCTCGTCCGAGAAAAATCGCCACATGTCCAGCATTCTCTCCGGCGCCCCGTTGATCGCGCCGGCAATGGGAAACTCGACATCCTCGAAGCTGTTCAGTCTTCGGGACCATCTCTGCGCTGCCCATGCCTGGTTCAGGCTCTCGATGTGGCCGTATTTCCGCTTCAACCATTCGACAAACCTTCTGCGGGCATCGGGTGAGAAGCTTGGCATACCGCTGCCCACCTCGTTGCACAAGCCGAAGGCATACAACGCGGGATGAGCGGCATACCGCCTGGTCAACCTGTCGGCGAAGCGATAGGCGTATTCCTGAAACACCGGATGCCCTACGTCCTCCATATACCGATGCACCGCGGCGAGCCGGTTGCCGTTTCGGTCGACCAGATTGATATCCGGATACTTCTTGTGAAGCCAGGTCGGAGCAGGACGAGTCGCAATATCAAGAACGACCTTCATCCCCGCTTCAGCAAATAACGCCATCACCTCGTCAAACCACTCGAAGTTCCAGCAGCCTTCCGAAGGTTCAAAACTGTCCCAGCACAGATGGCCAAGGCGGACGATCGTGAATCCGGCCTCCTTCATCATGCGGATATCCTCAGGCCAACGACTTCTTGGCCAATCATGCGGATGATAGTTAGTACCTACATGGATCATGGTTCATCCCTCCGTCTGATATAGAAATTACCTGCAAGCTCATTTACAGGCCATTCATTCATCTGAAACAGATGAAGTATACTTACTTTTTGCTGCAAAAAGTATCGTCATCATACTGGTCCCAACTTCCGTACACATATACCCTGCCGTCAGGCATTACATGGGCCTCGGGATCGGCAATATGCAGATGAACAGGCAGTACCGGATTTCGACAATCTTTGAACTCTGTCATGCAATGATCAACCCCTTTATCCGCCATCCGAAATGATTATTGAAGCATACTCTCATACAATAGACCAGCCGGATCATCATGAAAACAGGCATTTTTAAGTTTTTACATGCGTTATCTTTGTATGTATCTTGTGGTATAGATTCGTTGGATGAAAAAAAAACAGCCCCTTACGGGTTGACCCAGGATTGCTATTCAGATTGATTCACCTGTCCATCTATCAACTCCTTATTCTTCGCCAATTGATTCCGATACTCCGATGGTCCAAGACCGACATACTTCCGAAAGATTCTTGCGAAGTGGGAAAAGTTCGTATGACCAACGGAAATAGCGATGCTGCTGATCGGAATATCCGTCTGGGTGAGCATTTTCTTGGCCAGGCGGATTCGTTCCGCCAGAATATATTCGGACACTGACAATCCCGTTTCTCTCTTGAACAATCTCGTCAGATGATCGGGATTCAGGTATACCATCTCCGCCAGTGCTTCTCTTGTCAGTTCCTTGTCGATATTCTGAGCAATATACCGCTGCACCATCTGTACGACAGAGTCTCCCTGCTGCACCGTCTCCGCTTGATATATCGCCTTGTTCACGGTATGCTGAACCCACGCCTTCAAGTCTCTTACGGAACGACTGGCTTTCAAAGCCAAATCAACCGAATGTTCGTCACCAAACAGCTTGTATGCCTGTATCCCTTCTGCGTTCAGAAATGAATATATGACTTGCATGAGATCCTGATGGATCTGATTCAACACTGCCGCATTTATTGCCTGTTTCTTCACGAGTTCATCGAGAAACTTCTCCACTTCAGAGATGATCTCCTCTCTCGTCCCCGCCTTCAGTAGGGACATCCATACGCCAAGTTCAGGAAGTTCGATCCCTTCTTGCATGATCTCCGGTTCTATCTGCCCCTGGACATATACCTGATTCAGATAAGCCACATTGTTGTGATTCAACTGCCGCAATTCAGCGGCCTGCTCCGCCATCTGATGAGCCAATACCGGTTGGCCGATATAACAGGAAATATTGCAGTAAAAGTATTGATTGCAGGATACGATATACTGTTGACATGTCGTCTTCAGCCGCTCCTGATCGTAGTTCTCTTGAGTACCAATAGAAAAGATGCCCATCATCACTCCTCTATCCAGATAGAAAAACATGCCATTAGAAAAATGTTTCAGAAAGATCTCTTCGGCGCAATTTTTAATCGCATATTCCATAATCTTCTCATCCCGGCGAGTCAGTTCCTTATTCCATCTTTGAACAGCGATCAAAATCGGCAGGAACATGCTGTCTTCGGATATGGGAAGCTGATGCAGCTCGATCTGCTCCCGTATCGCCGCCCGATTGGCCGGTATCGTATGGTTGATCAGATCCAGCCAGAATCGCTCGAAGATCAAGGAGTGATGTTTCAACCATAACTGATGGGACTGGCTGATTCTGTGATATTCGGTGCTTCTGTCAATCTCCTCCTGAGCCTTGAGGATCACCTGTTCGAGATCATCCTTGACGACTGGCTTCAACAGGTAATCGAGACTGCCCAGCTTTAACGCTTCCTTCGCATAACGGAAGTCGGCATGGCTGGTCAGAAAGATCGTCACCGTATGACAGCCCCGTTCTTTCACCCACCTCGTCAACTCAAGACCGCTTCCTTGGGGCATCTCGATATCGCACAGCATAATATCGATGCGTTCCTGTTCGAAGAACTCCTGCGCCTGCTTCGCGTTATAAGCGATAAAGAGCCTATCAATCCTCAGCTTATCAAGATCCAGGTCCGTCTTCACGCCTTCAACCGCATGGATCTCATCATCAACCAGCAACAGATTATAGCTCATGTTGTTCCTCCTTTGCCTGATCTGCGGGCAGAAGAATCTTCACTACCGCTCCTCCCGAGACAGGGTCATTATCGAAAATGATGGAAGCTTCTCCCTGATACAGGAGCTTCAACCGGCGTTGCACATTCCATATGCCGGTGCGCTCGCCCCGATCATTATACAGGCTTCTCCCCGCATTCAAGTCATCAAGCACATTCTCATCGAAGCCTTTGCCGGAATCTCTAACCTGCAACAATGCTTTAGACCCATTTTCATCGGCATATCCAGCCTGCACCTGGATATGTGTGGATCTATCTGTGTTTATGGCATATTTGATGGAATTCTCCACGAAGATTTGAAGAATAAGCGGGGGAACCGGAAGATCCGCCAGATAATCGGGTATGCTTATCTCCCAATCCAATTTGTCCGGAAAACGAAGCGCCTGAATCTCGAGGTAATCCTTTGTATGCGCGATCTCGTCTCTCAATCTTACAAACCTGGTGTTGCTACGAAACAGATAACGAAAATAGCGAATCAAGGCCATCGTCATATCCATGATCACATCGTACTTCTTAACTTTGGCAAGATTGTATACGATATTCAGAGAATTCAAAAAAAAGTGAGGATTAATTTGCAACTGCAATCTTTGCAACTCTTCCTGTTGCTTGTTGATCTGTTCCTCATATACATTGACGCGCAATCTCTGGATCTCGTCCATCATCGCATTGAAAGAAAAGCCTAATATTTGAAACTCTCTTGACGTTTTCTTCATATCAACTCGGGTACCCCAATCACCGTTGCGAATCTTCTTCATGGCGAGCAACAGCCGACCTACCGGCACCAGGAAAAAATGAATCATAAAGTAGAAACCAAGAGGAATAAAGACGATCGCCACAATGGTGATTAGCCAAATCAACTTCTGCAGATAAGGAAGATTTTTCAAGATGGATTTGTCCGGAATAAGAGCATGGATTTTGAAGCTCCCGCGCATCGAATTGGCGCTCACAATCAAATATTGTTCATTCGTGCCGGACAAGATATATTCCGCTGAATCCGAGGGCAACTCGATCCCTTCCTCTGCAATCCATTCCATGTTCGTGATTGGTTGATTCTGGTCGGTAGCGATCACTACGCTGCTGCCATCCTCCACATTCAATGACTGGAGGGCAGACAGAAGGGCATCCGATCTCACCCAAGCTCCAATATACACATCTCCGGTTTGGACGATATCAATGAAATAATGATTCGGACCAATCTCGGCATATTGCCATCGCTTCGTGATGGTTCCTAATGGGAAATCTCTTGTCCTGATCAAGTTGTCGACTATATAGTTCTGGATCAACTCTGTCTCATCAAGAGACAAGCTTATGGATGACACGTTCATATAATCAGCGCGATTCTTAACGTAAACGAAAAAAGATTCTATTAGGTGAAACATGGCGATATCCTTCATCAGCTTGTTGAACAGATAAGCCTTGGTCAAGAAGTAGTCATCGTCCGAATCCGCAACACTTAGTGCAGACAGCTCCGAAGTTGCGCCTGCGATCGTATTCATATACGCATCGATGTTGTTCAAGTCTTTGTCGATCAGATTCATGCTGTGGTTAAGCGAGCTCTTGTACGATTGTGCTACCTGCTCTCGCACGACCTGAATGGAATAGAAGTTATTATAAAGCAGCATTACGACTAGTGGTAAGGTCATCATGAATACGCTCAGTGTCAACTTTAATCGCAATGAATTTCCAGCCTGTATCCACCTCAAGATCCCCATGCCCTTCATGCTCCTTCTTGATCATCACTTCTTGGTTCCATCATATCAACTGAATGGCTAGAATCACCATGTCAGAAGTTTACATAAGGATCTGTTGTTTTCATAAGCATACCGAACGATCAAAGTATGCATCTACAAGTTTGACGACATCTTGCATGACGGTTTGCCGACTTGTTCCTATAATGAAGCCAGAACCGAATATATCCACAACTGCCTTCACGCAGAATCATGACATCAATCGATAAGTATAGGTTGTCAAGAGATCAGCAATTTCCTCAGGTGATTGCTTGAAGCCGTTTAATCCCCATTGCAGAATAATCGCCGACACACCGCCGGAAATAAAACTCGCCAGGCTGTGATCCTTCAAACCTTTGGATAATCCATTGGTAAAAATACGCTGCATGATCGGCAACACCGTCTTTCCGTTTTGAACAAACATGCTGATGACCTCCTGATTATTGTAATAAAATTTGCAAGTATCCAACATGATTTGATAAAGGTCATGTTCATTCTTCGGATCATGGTTCCTGGTTATTTCATACAGAGCATGCTGACAGATCTCCTCCACATACTCGATGATGAGATCAACAGGAACGGAATAATACTTGTAGAATGTCGTGCGATTGATATTGGCTTGCCTGCATAACTCTGAAACGGTTATCTCCTCAATTTCCTTATCCCTGCTAAGTGACCAGAGAGCCTGTCTGAGCGCTTGTTTGGTTCGTATTATTTTATTGATCATATTCTTCGTCATGATCTTCATCCCCTCGCGCTGATCAACATATATTGCCGAAACTGTTTACTTGAATGAATCAAGAGTGATTGCCACCTTGACGTTCAATTAGTTACGGTTCAATAATGGAATCAAATCAACAAATGTTGATTTGATAATTCAGTATGAAGGGAGAATCTGAAAATGGCAAGTACACAAATGGAAATGTTGGTAAGTTCTATGAAAAATATGATTGCAAAAGGGATGCCTGCGTTTGATGACAATATTGATCCTTATTTATTGCGTCAAACAATCGAAGCCTCACAAAGCGAGATGCCGATAGAACCAGGTGTTGCCTTTATTCCCGATCAGCTTGGCAGTGTTGAAGCAGAGATATCTATGCCGGAGAATGCACGTCAAGACGCAATCATTTTCTACATCCATGGAGGAGGACTGATATGTGGCAATGCGTTTACTTCGCGGGGTTACGCATCGATGTTGGCTGGAGAAACCAGGATGCCGGTATATTCGCTTTCTTACAGACTGGCTCCGGAACATCCTTATCCAGCAGCCGTGGACGATTGTTACCAGGCATATGCCATGATCATTGACCGCTATCCTGAACTGCCTGTGTTTCTTATTGGAGAGAGCGGTGGCGGGTTGTTATGTTTGACTACTGCTCTTAAGGCGAGGGATGCAGGGCTTCGCATGCCTGCAGGCATCATTCCTTACTCTCCTGTTATTGACATGAGCGACAAGATCGACCGTTCCGCCAACGAGGGGAAAGATTTTACCGTTACCATTCAAGGCCTCAGGCAGCTTCGTGAGATCTATTGTCCCGATCCCAATCTATGGGAACATCCCTATGTCTCACCCTTATATGGCGATTTTACCGGTTTCCCCCCAATGTTGCTTGCATGGGATAGTACTGAAACCCTTGCTGCCGATTCAGTGAAACTTATTGAGAAGGCCATATCAGCGGGTGTCAAGGTTGAGTTCAAAGCTTATGAAGGTTGCTTCCACGCTTTCCCGCCTGCGGGACGCCGTATTCCTGAGAGCGCTGAAGTACTTGAAGACACCGTTTCATTTATCAACAGGCACACGCATAAGCACTGGAAAGTGGCGACCAGCTAAACAACCGACTATAACGAAACACGTGCAGCCCCCTAATAATCAAGGGGCTGCACGTGCCTGGATTAATCCGGAATCAAGTCATATCGGTACTGTCCATGGCTGCACATGATCAGAGCAGTTGTGCATTCCACTCATATTGTGTCACATGTTTCATTCTGTAATCTTGAGGGGACATACCAACCGTCTCGATAAAAGTTTTATAGAAACTGGAGTAATTGAGGTATCCAACCTGCCCAGAGATCTCTCCAATCGGCTTATCCGTTTCAACAAGAAACTTTTTTGCTGCTTCCATTCGCCGAGTGATGATATATTTCGTGATGGACACGCCAACTTAGCCTTGACAAATAATCAGGTGTCAAATGCACCGTTCTGGCGATATCGCTCAGACGGATTTCTTCAGATATATGACGCTCTATATATCGTTTGGTCGGATCAACAGGACTTGCTTTTCGCCCATTTTCCAACACATATTCCCTGATCACATTCTTGGAATGCTCCACTCTCTTCTCCAGATCATCCAATGTTATCAACAACTCTTTTAGTATGATATCCGATTGATCGGATCCATATATTTCATTGGCTGAGTCTGCGACAGTGTGCTTCATGCGATCCCGGGCGACGAGCACGCAGACTTGTTCAGCCGATATCCCGCGTTTCTTTGCGACGCCTCCGCGTTTGCGGGCTTTACGCGGAAGCTTACGCTTTCCCTTTTCTGAGTACAGAACGTATGTTTCGTCCACCTCCACGATGCCTTCGAGCGTCGGTGACTTGATCTGGGACAAGGCATGCAGGATCTTATGACGCCATTCAAAGGAAGCTTGCAAAGAGATGCCGACTAGCTTAGCGCATTTGCGGAGGGAGTAGCCTTGCTCCATCGCCCGCAGGTAGCTCGCCCACTTCTCCGGATATTTCGTTCGGTGAACAGGCGTGTTCGTCAGGTCGTTGAATGTGTGACCACAGACTTTGTGCAAATAACGTTGCCGACCGCGATAGGTGCCATTCTTCTTGAAGCTGCCAGACTCACCGCAATGCGGGCACGATAGGCCGTCGTGGAAACGAGCGGCTCGAATCTCATCCAGGCTTGAAAGTTTGCTTGAGGCGGAAGACTCCGAGTCGGATGTTGATTCCTCAAGAATCCGCAACAGAAGCTGTTTTTGTTGAGGTTCCAGTTCCTCAAGCGCATCCACAATCTGGTTCAATGGGATATAAGCCATGTACAACGCCTCCGAACGTTTGTTCTATCCATAGAATACCAGAACAAACGTTCCTAAGCAACATTTAAGCAGAACTCAGCCATTTCATTTAACTTGCGCAGAGACAGCTTGATCGCGTGCGGATTGCTTATTGGAACCGCCTCGAGCGGAACCTCGATCTCACGAATCATTCCTTGGAGAAGGTGTTGCTCCAGGTTTTTTCTTCCGGGAAGATGGTCCATGCTATTGATTCCTCCCTTGTCTTGTCACATACGCAGGATATGGCGCATACCTCTTTTGATCATTGTAGTGAAACACAACCAAAGCCATCTACCATTATTACGACTTCGGATATGATACTTTCACGACACTATTGTCAACTAATTCAAAATATTCTGAACGGAAAAGTAAATGTAATAGTCGGATCAAATAATACATTCACACTCCATGTAAGCGCTATACTTAAAAAGAGGGCAGATGAGGAACCTCAGAATCCCATTTGCCAATTTAATATCAAGGGGGGAATCTTCTATGGCGAAATGATGCTAGACTAAATAGTGGACACCGAGAATCGAGAATGCGACAATAAACCTAGCAAAAACGAGGTGTCCGAAGATGAGTCAGAAATACGACAAAGAGTTTA
>Ga0065720_1020626_pt1 | contig 13528 bp, 18 predicted proteins | sample Thericmetagenome_FD_59107 | JGI IMG/M metagenome (GOLD analysis project Ga0065720, IMG submission 59107) | Thermophilic microbial communities from the Joint Bioenergy Institute, California, USA of rice/straw/compost enrichment - eDNA_2 v2... | ecosystem: Engineered > Solid waste > Grass >... | reverse complement strand
CCTGTCCCGGCAACTGCTCCAACACAACCTGCTCCGCATCTGGCAGCGTCCCACCAATTGACGTGATGCGCACAGTCTCGCCTATCTTGAAGCCGCATGCATCACGGAAGGCATCGTACATTTGCGTGGCGGTCTTGTCCAAGCGTTCGGGGGCCTTCCAGAGGGTGGCTTCGTGCCGGGAGGGGGGCTCCTCGGGGTTGGACGAAACACGTTCAACGCAGACCGGACGGCCGCCATCTTTGCTGCCGGTTAGTTCGATAAGGGCTTCTTCGTTGACGTAAATGCGGGAGGGCTGGCGTTTGGAGAGGCGGCGGTCGGCGTCTGTGTTAACGTGGAGTTTGCGGACGCGGAAGTCGAGGGACTTCATTTTGGTGAAAGAGGATGGGGATGGTGATGGTAATGTTATTGTTTGTTAGGATTGTCCATCAGATAGCAGTAAAATGTACTATTGTGTCCCTCAAGTTAAGTCTTCGAGGTGTACGATTAAATTTCCCAACTCAGGGGCTGAGGGTTGGAAAACAGTTCTGAGAGATGAGGGGTGAAACTGGAATCAGAAACTAAAAATCATGGTGGGGTGAATCTCGTTTAAGGTTCTGCTTTTGTAAATTACGGTAACACGATGTAAGCCCAGAAGGACGGATCCACAACATCTCAGTTATAGTCGAGTATCTTGTTAGCATTGGGCGTCTCTGAAAAGAATTGGAACAATTTGATCTATTCGATTCGAAGTACTTATAATTCTAGAGGTGTTAACTTCTATGCTTTGCTGAAAATGAGCCGCTGCTATCTGCCAGGGGCAAATGCATGATCGTATCTCTCGTATTGTAATAACCTGACAATTTCATCTCCAGTTCCAATAACAACCAAACACTCATCTTCACTCATCCAACATCAACGACACAACACAATCGCCAACATGAGTTGCCCGCGCCTCGGCTGGCGTCTCGCGCGCCAATTGAGATGTCATGAAGCATGCTTAACAGGGCTTGAATCATCGAGACAATTCTCGACGACCGCGTTGCGTCTCTCGAAATCTTCAGACCCAGAGACTTCATCTTCATCTTCATCTTCGTCTTCGTCCTCATCATCCTCCCCTGACTCTCCCGACACCTCACAACCCGAAAAACCCAAATCCCTTTTTCAAATTCTCTTTGAGGAAGCCTCGCTCGATCTACACAGGCCAACACGCCCCCGGCGAACAGCGCCCCGAGCGCCCAAGCCGCCCCCTCCACCAACTATTCGCCAACCCTTTCCCTCCGAACCGTCCCCAGATGAGCGAGACCCCTCGAAGATGACGACGCTGGGCGAGGAACTCGTCAATTGGTTCACCGAGATCGATCCCGATCTCCGACATGCGGAACGCTCAGCTCAGGACTTCACTGAGGGAGGGAAGACAGTGCTTGTGATTAACAGCGTGTCAAGGTCGCTGGTTGAGTCGGATTTTTATAGGCTCTCACCACAGGGCCAACATATGGAGGGCTGGACGAGCGGTCTTACGAAGGGTATGTCTTTCTCACATTATGACCGTATCTAATCCTAGCTGACAAATCAACCAGTCATCCAATCCCACTCGCCCTTCACCCGCGAGCCACAAGGCCAGTACTTCCTCTTCTTCGACACGCGCGGCGCAGCTCAAGCCTACGCCGACGAACTCACCCGTCGCTGTCGCCAAGCACGCCGATCCCTCGAACCAAAAGCTTGGCCCGATTTCGACTTCAGCGGCGATGCCGCGCCCTCCGACGCCTCGTCTGACCCGTCCGAAAACATCTTTACTCTCCTCCCTCCCACCGCACCCCTCGACTTTGTCATTCTCTCCCCCGAAGAACTCATCTCCTACATCAACGAGGCCAAACGTAATTCCTATCCAGGCCGCCCCCCTGATGAGCAGGACCTCGAGCAGCAGGAGCAATACCAACGGCAGCACTCTGTGCCGAAACTACCCCCCAACGCACCTCTCTACCTTCAAGAACAAGCCGAACAACGCCTGCTTCTTCCCGAAACCCTCGCCCAAGTCGCCTCCGTCCCCGACTTAGTGACGAACCACCTCCGCTCAGTAATCACGCCCCCCTCCGAGCCAGCCGGCTCAGCCGTAACCCAAAAGCAATGGCTCCCTCCCGGTCATCGGGTGCTCGTCAAACTGACGGGGAGCAAACTCTCCCTTTCAGCGATGTACGAAGCGATTGCTGCAGACGGTAAAGAGCGTAACCTGCCGTGGAGGCTGATCAAACGGCAGGGGCCGAAATGGAACGTCATTTGGCCCGTGCAGGGCCTTAGAGCGGGTAGTTCGCCGATGGCTGTGCGGGGTGAGAGCGCCGCCGAGGCGCGCGCCCTCGCGCGAGGGAAATGGAAGCCTGATCCGGCTACCATCCCAGACAGCGAAATAGAAGACCTGCCTCCGCTTCCGGATCCGGTAGAGGGGGAGCCCGTCAACTGGGAGGCTATCAAGGAGCGGGAGAGGAGGAAGCTGGAGAGGGCGAAGCAAATTGCGAAGGAGAAGGCGGAGTGGTGGAGGCAGGAGCGGGCGCAGAGGACCGCGTTTTCAAAGTTTGTATTGTCATTTGAGGATGGCGCGGAGGCGAGGAGGTTTGCGAGGTGTTGGAATGGGAGGGAGTTGTGGGATGAACGGACGGAGAGGGTCGTGAGGGTCGAAGCGGTGGCTTTGTGGTAGTGTGATGGGTGTATCATCCTTGTCTGTATATATGTCTATAGTATGTTGGACGGTTTGGATAAACATGGGTTGTTTAAGTTATTGATATATATGACAATACTAGCTGTACGAAAAAAAAAATTAACATTAAGCCATTTACTGTAGAGAGGAATGACATGACTACGAACCTCCTGAAGCATGTGTCCAATGTTAAAAAAAAAAGGGTGTTATCGCTAAGCAAAAGCTTGAAGTTTGGAAAACAACTTTGTATGATCTTTGAATTTATTTCATATCCCAAATTTCTAGCTAGTTATCAACCTTTCATAGCGATAAGAGTTTATTCGGTACACAGTTTGAAGGATCGTTGTTTACCCTCCTAGGGACAAACACAAAAGGTATCATCGTAGTCTGGAGAGGTTCGGGGGTATAAGGTCGTTTTCTATTTCCGGATGGGACTTCCTCTAATAGCAGCACGTTGCTTTGCTCCTCACACGGAGTCCGAATGTGATCTCAGAGCTTTTTGATCAAACCTTAGATCTCTTTAGATATATTTTCTGTACATTCTAAAGCATCGCATTCACAGCTTGATTCTCCCCTTGAAGAAGGCGCCAAGGTCGATGACAAGGACGAGTCTATCAACCCAACCCGCCTGATGTTATCGCGGGGCAAGGCTGCCCCACCATCACCGAGATCAAGTCCCGTCCACCAATCAGAAAACCCCAAAGACACCCCGCAGCATGGCGCACGAGCCACCACAGCCCACTTTCCTGGCCCAATTTCTGTGGCCCATGCTTTTGCTGAAAATATCCGTGGTGGGTGTACTGCGGGCCTGATGATGACTGTTCTTTGAGCTCACACTGGACTCACCTTTCTTCCGACCCAACGATTCCCACCCGCAGCCAGGACCCAGGCGTCCCCGATTTGCCCACTTAGTCTTGTGTGTGTGTCTCGTCGCTGACGACCGACGGCATAACCTTTTGCGCCCATTCCCGAAGTTTTCAACACCTTTACCCCGATCATCGCCCCCGCTGGTGTGCACTCCCCTCAAACAGTCAACTCGACTCGAAAAAAAAAGTAGACCCCCGCAAAAGGCTTCCTATCTCAATCGCTAGCCCCGCCTGGGAAAAAAGGGCACCCGACGTCAAGATGTCGTTCACAAACTGCCGGTTTTACGAAGAAAAATACCCCGAGGTTGACTCCTATGTCATGGTCAATGTCAAGCAGGTATGACGATGCTGTTATCACCACCGTCCTGCTTGAGTTTTACCTACCGGCGCCGATGAGAATATCGAACTTGTTCCTTCTTCTCCTCCCCTGCTCCGAGACTGACCACCGGCGATGGCTTGTTACTACATTAGATCGCCGACATGGGAGCCTACGTCAAGCTCCTCGAGTATGATAACATCGACGGCATGATTCTGCTTTCCGAGCTGTCCAGGCGACGCATCCGCTCTATCCAGAAGCTTATTCGCGTTGGCCGCAACGAGGTCGTCGTCGTGCTGCGTGTCGACAAGGAGAAGGGTGCGTGGAAACATGAGTACCAGTTAGGACGGGATGAGTGTGGCGATGCTAAGACCCGACAGGCTACATCGACCTTTCCAAGCGCAGAGTGTCGCCCGAAGATGTGGTCAAGTGCGAGGAGCGGTACAACAAGTCTAAGATTGTCCACTCCATCATGCGCCACGTCGCCGAGAAGACCCAGACGCCGATCGAGCGCCTCTATGAGACAATAGGGTGGCCGCTCAACCGGAAATATGGCCACTCGCTCGACGCCTTCAAGCTGTCAATAACGTATGTCAATGTGCTGGAGGGACGTTAAAAGAGGAGACGCTGACTTACGCAGCAACCCCGACGTCTGGGAGGGCATTGAGTTCCCGAGCGAGGCGGTCGAGCAAGAGCTCAAGGGCTACATTGGCAAGCGCCTGACGCCCCAACCCACCAAGGTGCGCGCCGACATCGAGGTCACTTGCTTCGGATACGACGGTATCGACGCTATCAAGGCCGCTCTGCGTACCGCCGAGGCAAAGAACACCCCCGAGCTGCAGGTCAAGTGCCGTCTGGTTTCTCCCCCTCTCTATGTGTAAGTCGCTTCCTGCATCCCAGATAGTGAAAGGCAATCGGTCTGACATTCCCAGTCTCACCAACACTTGCCTGGACAAGAACGCGGGCATTGCGCGGCTAGAGGAAGCCATTGTCGACATCCGCAAGAGCATCGAGGCGGCCGGCGGGCACCTCGTCGTCAAGATGGAGCCCAAGGCGGTCACCGAGTCGGATGATGCCGAGCTGCAGGCGCTCATGGAGAAGCGCGAGCGCGAGAACGCCGAGGTCAGCGGTGACGAGAGCGTCAGCGAGAGCGACGAGAACCTACCGGAGGTTGTCTAAGGGCGTTGTTAGAGGCTCAAAAGGAGTGGTTGGTTGGTGTGTTTTCCTCTGCGAAATCTTAATCTCATCAAAGATTGGGAGAGGCAATGCACGCATATATGCATGCATGCATCTTGCAGATCGGCAAGCAAGAGAAGAAGAAGAAGAAGAAGAAGAGAATGCGTGTGTAATTCAGGGCAGAGGCGACCATATGGCGACAGATAGCGCGGACATGGTCATCATCACGATCAAGAAGATGGTATGGCTGGCGTCTGGGGGATCACAAAAAGGCTTTCCAGAGATGATAGACATTGGTAGCCATCCGAGAAACATAGCGGTCAAGAAAAACGAATTGAGATGAAAGTGAAGGGTGAGAAACGATGAGTTGGTCGTAGAGGTGTCCATTGAGTTTGATGAGTCAGCCACGGATTGGACCCTGAGTATGCAGCTATCGGGGCAAGTATCGCATTAACCCGCGTCTTGGCGGCATCTCTGCTTGGATGACGGAGTCCATCAAACGCAACTCCAGCTTTCGTCTCACTCTCCATTGTTTGTCTTGACGGCCAACACACCCATGCCCATGGAACCAGCAGCCGGTCTGTGCGGTAGATAGCACGCACGTACATTCACACATAAAACGACACCAAGTCAAGCTAGACAAATGCCGCAATGGCGACCGGCGCGGGCGGACTAGGTGGGCGGCTCGGGGGCAGATCGTTTGCCCGGCAGTTCGCGCACTACCTCATCCGCTATGCGACCTGGATCCCGCCGCTGATCTGGTTCAACACGTACGTCGCCGAGGTGACCTTCATCCGCGGGCCGTCCATGTATCCTTATTTCAACCCGCAGTACAATGAGAGTCTGAAGAAGGATTTGTGCCTGGTTTGGAAGCTCTATGCCCAGGAGGGGCTGGCGAGGGGAATGGTTGTTACATTTAGGTATTTTCCCCCCCTCCTCCTCCCTTTCCTGTTCCTGAGGTTGTCGATTGGGAAGGAGGTGTGAGTGAGCTTACATTGAGTCTAGAAACCCCTACGACCCGAGGAAAATCACCGTCAAGCGCATCGTGGGCCTGGAGGGTGATGTCGTCCGCACGAGGGCGCCGTACCCTTACGAGTTTGCCACCATCCCCGAGGGGCATGTCTGGGTTGAGGGTGACAATGGTGATCGCAGCCAGGACAGTAATCATTATGGTCCTATCTCGGTGCGATTGATCACGGGGAAGGTCACGCACATCTTGTCGCCGTTATCGAGAGCTGGACGGGTCAAGTGGTGGGATCACCCTTTAAGGCCTGGGGTGCATCGGAGGAGTTGAGAGAGATGAGGGTTGGGATTGGAAGCCTCCTGAGATAAGGGTTGAGCGAGGAAGGGCGAGGGGTTGAGTGGTTGGTGATGGAAATGTATGGTGTGCTTATGGTTGTTTGTGTATATGATTGAGTGTAATATTGTTTATATACGGGCTGGTATTTTGAGGAAAACTACCAAAGGCAACCAATTGATCTATGGTCGTGCTCCAAGAGCTTCGTTGTGATACAAGGTCTCAAACTGCGAGGGGCCCCATCGGCACGTTTGGCGCATCGGCGATACCGATATCAACGTCACGATAGCCCAACCAATTCCATTCCATGCCCCGAGATAACGATAAGACACGCACAGGCCACATGCCGCGAAAAAAAGAACGATGGAGCCCGGCGAGACCCCAAAGGTAAAACCGCAGTGACCCGCTCAGATCGACTCTGAGGGACCCAACCAGTCGGTTTCCGTCTCGAAATTTGTTCGAGCGTCGAAAAGTGGGAAATCGGTTTTGATCGCGCCGCCCTTCACCCCTCCGCCAGGACCTTTCAGTACCGTTACGAGTCCTGCTCTTCTCCTAAAGCGGGCTCCTGAACCGCGTCCTTGAATAACCGAACGGATACCTGACTTGAGTCCCCCGTCGGCCCAGACTCCACGAGTCTGTGACTCCCGTCGTTCGCCCGTATCCGCTGAGAGGGAACAAAAAACGGAAATACAAACTTCTGAGGCGAAAAAAAGTTTACCCGCTTGCCGGGGCGGCGCAATTCTTTCGCTTGCACATTCATATACCTACGCTCACGCTCTTGGCCACACCCCGCGGGGGCCGATCCATGCGAGAGTCTGTGGTGCTTGGCTGTAGGATTCCCGATCCGTAGTCACACCGCTATCAGACAGAAAAGAAAGAAAGAAGAAAAAAAGAAGGTCAAAAGTCAAGGAGAAGAGGAGAAGGGGAGAAGGCGAAGCAGCTTTGCCCCGAGGTCACAGTCCGGACCGCCCCACGCTCGAGACGGCTGCCTGCCGCGCAGTCGGCCTGTCCTCTGCACCCCGGCCGCTTCTCGATGATGGACATACCGAGAACCACGCGCTGTTTGTTCCGTCGTCGCCGTTGTTTTCTTCAGTATCGCCACTGCCAATATCTTTCCGCTTAACGAGCCCAACGAGAGCCATTCTGACAAATCGAGACCGAGACCGAACCGCTACAACGTGTGCTTGTCCGCCGTGGTAATAATAATATGAGGACCCAAGATGGAGAGGAGGAAGGGCGCCCGCCTTATCTGCATGTGCGTTCTCACCTACCACCAACAAACAAGGATGTTAAATGTTATGCTGGAAGAGAAGTGCTGATAGATGACAACTGCTGCAGTGCATGCTCGCGGGAGGTATTGGCGGGAGCAGCGGCGATATGCTCATGCACTCGTTAGACACTGTCAAGACACGGCAGCAGGGCGACCCGCATATCCCGCCTAAGTATACGTCGCTTGGCCGCTCCTATATCACCATCTTTCGGCAGGAGGGCATCCGTCGCGGTCTGTACGGCGGTTGGGTGCCCGCTCTGTCTGGCTCCTTCCCGGCTACTTGCCTGTTCTTTGGCGGCTATGAGTATAGCAAACGGCATATGCTTGACGCCGGGGTGCAGCCTCATATCGCCTATCTGATGGCAGGTCAGTGCCCCCAGCATGATCTTTTTCGCGGGAATCTTTCTCGGGCTGATTGGTAACCAGGCTTCATCGGTGACCTCGCCGCATCGACGGTCTACGTGCCCTCAGAAGTTGTCAAGACCCGTCTGCAGCTGCAGGGTCGCTACAACAACCCCTACTTCAACTCCGGGTATAACTACAAGGGCACGGTAGACGCCGTACGGACGATCATCCGCACCGAGGGCTTCGGCGCGCTCTTCTACGGTTACGGCGCCACGCTCTGGCGCGACCTGCCCTTCTCGGCGCTGCAGTTCATGTTTTACGAGCAGGGGCAGAAATGGGCCCACGACTGGAAGGGCAGCCGTGATATTGGTTGGCAGCTTGAGCTGTTGACTGGTGCTGCTGCTGGCGGTTTGGCTGGTACTATTACCTGCCCGCTGGATGTAGTCAAGACTCGTTTACAGACCCAGCTTCACCCGGAAGCCGCGGCCGCGGCGAACCCTAAGCCGGCTGCTGCTGTTCCTCCTCAACCGACACAACCCCCACCAGCATCGTCATCCCCGACATCAATAGGTACATCATCCTCCTCTAATACCGACGCGGCGTCAAAGCACCAAAAACGCTTAATATCGACCTCCTCGCCGTCAACACACACACCAAAGCCGGGCGCCGTCACTCTCGAGACATCGTCCATGATCACGGGTCTGCGGCTAATCTACAAGACGGAGGGCTTTGCCGGTTGGTTCCGTGGTGTCGGCCCCCGCGCGGCCTGGACCAGCATCCAAAGCGGATGCATGTTGTTCCTGTATCAATCGATCCTACGCAAGCTCGAGACGTGGATGCCGGTTGAGAGGAAGGAGTTGGCTGAGTCGTAGTTGGGCTCAATCACCTAAAGTGGATGACAAGAGTGGGGTTGGGTTGATTTTAAATGCTGTGTGTGTGTGTGTGCGTGTGTGCTTTTTATTTCATGATTGAGCGAATGTGTTGTCTATCTACATTAGACGTGGTTGATTGGGGACGGGAATGTCGGTGTTTTACCGGTCGGCTGGATGGATGGGTTGTACAATCATGTATACCATATACATAGACCATTTGTACTATTTTACTGGTTGTGTGTTTTGATAGGTCGGGATGGGAGGAAAGGGGCTGGTGTGAGAAGGGAGGTGAATGGGGTTGAAGGGTGGCATAATTTGGGGCGTTCTTGGTGCGGGCTGGATAGATGATACATACCACCAGATAGACTTGTAGATGTGCAATGTATTCGCCACTTCTCCTGTCGAATGGATTTTTGTTTTGGGGCTGTCATTTTCATCTGGTCTTCTCATCACGTTTTGTTTCAACCGGAAGAATGAGGTTTGTATGCAGTTACACAGAAAGAAATGCATCAATCCCTCTCTCCCAGCTACCAGGTTCCCAGAATTTTTCTTGGCAGCTTTTTGCCTCATGGGGTGGGGCCGAATTCGCGTCTCATTGGCCCGAGCTTATGCGGAGTCTTTCGATTCTTTCGCTGCCCCACCATGACTGGTACGTACCGGCTCCCGCGCCAAGACCGCGATCAGATCAGCCCAGACCCGAAAATGACCGCGGGACACTGGGAAGCTCGAGAAAAGAGCAAGCAAGCAGCGGGGAGAGAGAAAGTTACGAAAGGAGAGCAAGCTTGGTTTGAGATGGGATGAATGATGAGTGGACATCGACGTCAGCTACACGCCAAAAGAGCCTGAGCACCGACATATTGAGTTGAAAAAACGGCCTCATTAACTTAGACGCGTCCGGGAAGTTCATCGGAGGGGAGAAAAAAAAGAAGAATCGAGCAAATTGATCGTCAACGTCAACGGCATCAACGCCAACCCCGAGTATCACGAGCACTTATCCCACGACGACAAGACCTGAAACTTAGCTCGATGAACATACCTGCCGATCTCCCAACATGCGCTGACCCATCCCCGAGCTCAAACGTCCGCAAATAATTCTTAGACATGGAAAAACGAAGTCGCTATCCCTACATACCACATTCCATACGACTCACCAAACACAACCAGCCACCATGTCACCAACCTCTAACAGCCCGCTCCCTACACCCAGCGGTATCTCCAAGCGCGCAGCCCTAACCGCCCTGCGTGGCCTGGTCGTCGGCACGTCATGCACACTAGCCCTCATTGCCGAGGACCGGCGGCGCAAGATCAACAATGCGATGCGCGCGGTTGAGAACGGGGAGAGGATCAAGAACGCGAGGGCGTACCATAGGGCTGTCATCGTCAATGGTGGCCAACAGAAGAGAGGGATAAGTACGAGCAGTAGGGGCGGTGTGGTGGGAGGGAGTAATAGCAGTGCTGCGGCGATTGCGCTGGCGCTGGGGGTCGAGGAGGATGCGCTTGTGGAGGCAGGACTGGTTACGGCTGTGCCGCCAATGAAGATTTTGAGGGTCGAGAAGAAAGAAGACAAGGTGGAGGAGCCTTTGCCGGTGGGGAGGAAGAAGAAGGTTGGTACCTCGGGGAGGATTGGGATTGAGGAGGAGGGGGAGGAAGCGGTCTTGGGGAAGTTCGGGCCTGGGGAGGGTAGGGCCAAGGAGGTTGCGAAGGTACAGAGGCAGCAGACACAACGGACGCAAACATCGACACAACACCAGCAGACACAGCCACAGCCGATTATACCGATACTGAAGGCCAAACCGCCGTCGTTTAGCGTCCCATCTGAGGTTAAACGACCACAGCCGATCCAGCCGCCCTCGCTCAACTGGCTCCGGTCACCGTCCCAACTGGCCAAGGAGTTTGCTTTCCCCAGCAATGATGAGATCGTGGCGATGGTGCACGAGTCGTGCGCCTCAAAAGACAGGCAGAAGGTCGCCAACGCCCAGCGAACCGTGCTCGAAGCCATGCTGGAAAACCTCGCTCCCGACAACCAGCACCAAGCTTGGATGGAAGCTACCGCACTCTTGTGCAGGACATGTCAGGAACTGGGTATGATCGATAAGGCTGCTACCTTGCTGCAGCATATCATCAACCGCGGGCCGATCGACGAAAAAGTGTACATGGATCATGAGCCCTTGACGCTGATCGAGACACTTCTCTCGCGGACCGACCCGGCCACGGTATCCCGCGACGTTTATCTACAGAGCAGCCTCGACCCAGCCGTCAACCTGTACCTACCAACCTACACTATCCGCCCCTCCGGGCCCAACCCGCGAGTATACGAAGTCGGCTGTCGACTGATGGAGGCTGCTTTCGCAGCCAAACGCACACACCGCATAATGGGCATCTACCGGCGGTGCAACCTGATCGCGGGAGACGATGCCGAGCGGTTGACGTCATGGTTCCTGACAAAACTTTACGAGCGGCACGATTACAAGGACGCAGTCAAGCTGTTCCTCTCGACCTACGCCCTTGCAAACCCAGCCGAACCCAGAGGCATTCACGCCGTGGGGAGTGTCATCGTCCAGTGCGTTGAGAACGCGCATAACTACCGCCCCGCGGAGGTATTGGCTGTCTTACAAAAGGTTTGCGCCGGGCCGGCGAAGACGAAGCTCAATCCCAAGTGGGTGATGAAGTTGATGGTTGCCAGGTGGCGCGAGACACAGGATTTTGGGAAGGTCGAGGAGATGTTTGACTCACTGCGGGAGCCGACCCTTAAGGATAACGTCTTCAATGCCAACTCGCTCTACCGTGTTATGATCGAGCTCGCGCTGGAGGCTGGCAACGAGACGAAGTCGGAAGAGTACTTCTTAGAAGGGGTCCGGCAAAACCCAGCGTTGGAGTCTGATATTAGAGTTCAAGGCATCTTTGCGCGGTTCTATGCCCGTGACGGCGACTGGGCTGCCGTGCGCACGGCGTTCGAGGCAATGCGCGCAAAGGAGAAGCAACCTTTAACCGAGAGAGACCACAGAGCCTACGCCGAGGTCTTCGTCCCGGTGCTCAAAGCTTACGCAGAAACCCACTCCATCCGAGAAACAGAGCAGTTCGTCCAGGAGTACCTAGACGACTTAGCCGTACCCCTCTGCAGCTACACCGTGACCCTCATGGCCAAGCACTATGCCGCGGTCCGCGATGTCGACTCGCTCATCGCCTGGCTCGACCGCTGCTCCCGCGCCGGCTTCCCCATCGACGCCGCCTTCACCAACGCCATTCTCGTGCGCTGCCGTCGCCAATGGAACTTTCCCTTCCGCGAGCTGCGCCTCCTGTTCCGTCGGCTCCGCCAGCTCAACCCGGCGCTCATTGACCGTCACACGGAGCAGGTCATGGCCGTGGCGGCGTTGCAGGACGCGAGGTACGTGGGGTGGCCGGTGCTGCGGAGGTTGTTGTCTTTGAAGCTGGAGCGGACGAGGTTGCCCACGAGAGCGAAGTGTGTGCATGCGGAGGATATCCTGCTCAACATGAAGGAGGCGTTGTCCCTGGGAAGGCCGGGGACGGCGTTGAGGCTGTATCGCCGGGCGAGACACACCAGTCTGCCGCTTTCGCCGCAGGCGTTGAGGCTTGCGGTGAGGGCGAGGTTTAGGCTAGGTGGGCCGGCCATGTGGGATGGGGTGTTTAAGCTGATTAAGGAGGCGGATGCTAAGGGGGAGGATGTCACAGGCGCGATTAACTACGTGCTGGCAATGCGGCTGGGGGAGGTGGCGTCTGCGTCGGCGATGGACGGGCAGGGGGTGTATGCCGTGGTTGAGCACACGCTGACACAGTTCCAGCGGTACGGGGTACGGCTTACGGAAGCATCGCTGCATCGAGCCGCGCTGGCGTGCCTTGCGGCAGGGCATTTCCAGGCTGCGGTTGGGTATGCGCTTAAGGCGGCGGAAGTGAGGGCTTGTCCGCAGACACCCGATTCTCTGCCCCCGTTGAATGGGGGTGCTCAGGTAACACCAACGCCGTGTTTCAACTTACAGAACTTCAAGATCCTCCTTGCTGCCTATGCATCTCTCCTCGACTTGCCTTCCCTCCGCGATACCATCGCCCGCGCGCTATCCAGCCCCTACCGCGAGCACAAAGCTGTGCGCTCGGCGCTGCGGCATGCCCGACTGTGGGCTGCCCAAGCTAGGGGGTGTCCTGCGCCCAGTGACACGCTAAGGAGACAGGCCAGGGAGATGATTGACGCGGGGATAAGGCAAATAGTTGAGATGAGGAGGAAGTTGAGGCAGGAGGGGAAGAGGTTTGAGCGGGAGGCCATGATGATTTTGAAGAGGGCGATTGGAGAGATGGGGGTTGCGGAGCGGGGGGATAGGGGTGTGAGGTTGCCCTGGGAAGAGAGAAGGCTGGTTAATATTGTTGGGAAGGAGGATGAGGGAGATGATGAAGATGAGAGGAGTGATGATGATGATGATGATGATGAGTTGGAGGAGGAAGTTGTAAGAGTGGCGGGGCAGCAGACAACAAAAGGGGAGGATTGTTTTGCGGAGTTGAGGAGGGAGATAGAGGGGCATGTTAAGGCACCGGCGACGGTAGAGGCGTTTTAGAGGGTTGGTGTAGAGGATTGAGCATTGTAGATGTAGATGATGGATGGATATGGCTCAGGCCTGGGCGTTGGGCTCCCCATAGAGTTGGATGGGATGGATGTACCCAGTATTTGCTCCTCACCTCCAGGTCGAGGAACTGTATTTTTTTTTTTTTTT
>Ga0065720_1020625_pt1 | contig 13529 bp, 15 predicted proteins | sample Thericmetagenome_FD_59107 | JGI IMG/M metagenome (GOLD analysis project Ga0065720, IMG submission 59107) | Thermophilic microbial communities from the Joint Bioenergy Institute, California, USA of rice/straw/compost enrichment - eDNA_2 v2... | ecosystem: Engineered > Solid waste > Grass >... | reverse complement strand
CCGCATGAGGACGCGCTGATCGAGATCGTTCCAGTTGATCCGCCAGACTTCGATCTTCGCGTTATCCCAGCGGCCATCCAGGATATCGGTTTCGGTAATGCGATCGGAAGAAATCACGCCCGCGGCTTCTTGCGCATCCACCGCAAGTTCGGAGCCGGCGCGGATTTCCGAAGCCGAAAACCCGGATTCCGGTTCGTAGGTTAGGCCGCCGAACGAAAACGGCCGATCATGATCGGTAAAGCCGAAGATTTGCCCGTCGGCCCGTTCGATGCGCCAGGCCCAGGCCAGCGTTGTAGCGCCGCTATCCAGATGCGCTTGCATGCCGCCCGGCAGAACCTTCATCGCCTGCATTCCTCCCTTTGCGCCTGGCATCGCTTCAGCGGTTCGAGGCCTGCTTCCGCACGGATTTTATCGACCAGTTTGATGACTGCGGCCCGCGAAAGCTGCTTCGGGCGCCCACGGCCGTTCGAAACGCGGAACTGACCCTTGTAAGTCCAGACCCGATAGCCCTCGGCCCGCAACCTTTCGGCCAGCGCTTCTTCGGCGCCGGCATCGCCGATGGCGAACCGGCGAACGCCATGTTCCGCGATCCAGGCCTCGATCATCCCCGCATGGGGATTTTGCTTGATGCGAAAGAACAGCGGCGCCATCGCTATCGGCGGATTTCGATCAGCGGAATCGAGGTAATCGAGCCGAGCCGTTCGATATCCAGGGTCACATCCAGCCGATCGGAATCGAAGCGCACGGGCACATCAAATTCGAAGCCGGCCGTAACGATCACGCCCGCGCCCGGCGCGGCGGCGAAGGTAATGATCCCGGTTGTTATATCGGCCGACCAGCCCGAGGCTTGCGGAACGCCGTCAAGCGCGATCAGGACGGTTCCTGCCACCGGTTTCCGGATGCGCCGCGAATAGCTTTGCGCGCCGGATACGTACGCCTTCACCAGCTCGAACTGGGTCTTCTCGCCGTCGCCTTCGCCGATGATCTGATCCGTTGCCGCGGGCGTTTGCGAAGGCAGGCAGGATTTGTAATCGGCCCAATCCTTCCAGCGGAAGCCATGCAATGGCCCATGCCGCGCTTCGAAGAAGGCGATCACCGCCGCGAGCTGATCCGCGCGGCGGATGCCATAGGCCGCGTCGTAGCGGCGCCGGCTATCGGCCCATGGCGAATTCCGTTCCTCATCGCCCGATGCCAGTTCAACGATGCGCGTTCGCCGTTCGGGGCCGCCCCGCGCGCCGCGCGAGATATCATCCGGGAATCGGATTTCATGAAACGCCATGGCCTACAGCCCCCGCGATCCGTAGGCGACCGCCCGCGCGAGATCGGCCGCGATTTGCGTTCGCGCTCGCCGGAAGCCTTCGACATCGGGCGTGCTGATATTGATCGTAACGCCGCGGCCCCGCTCCCATTCCCGCGCTTCCCGCCGGTTCAGCACCCGTTCGCCGCGTTGCAGGATCGCCGGCATTTCATCCGGCCGCAGGCCAAGCATCCCCGATCCATCATGCAGGCGCGGCGCGGCGGCGAAGGCGAGCGCCGGAACCGTACGGGCGGCGCCATCGCGGCCGGCAATGCCGCCGCCATGGAGCGTTACAGTGCGTAACCCCGCCCAAGGATCGACACTGCCACTGCCCAATAAACCGCCGAGCCAACCCGCAAGCGGCCCAAGAACGGCTTGCCGGATGGAAAGCCGCGCCAGATCGGCAAGCATCGAGGATATTAGCGAATGGAAATCGACTTTCCCCTGCTGGACAAACTGCGCGACGGCATCTTCGGCGCCGGAGAATGCTTTGCTGAAGCTTTCTTCGATCAGCTTAGATGTCGTCCCGGCCTTTTCGGCATATTCATCCAGGAAGGCGATCGCTCCACCGAACAGATCGCCGGATTCGCGTAGCTGGTGGCGACGTTCCGTCTTTGCCATTTCCTCGAACCGATCCTGCGCCTGCTTGATGGCGCGCGAATAGATTTCGAAGCTGATCGCGCCGGCATCGAGCAGCCGGTTCAGGTTGGCCACCGTATCGGCGTATTCTTCCGCGGCTGTGCGAACGGAATGATAGACTTGTTCACCCTCCGACCGCAGTTGACGCATCGAATCTGCGGCCTTGTCGGTCTCTTCCTTCGTCCGCTTGATCGAATTGGCGATGGCGCGCTGCCGGACCTCCGAGAAGAACTCCTCGAGCGGATCGCTTGACATGATCTCGGCGATACGCCTGTTGCGCTCCTCCAAGGCCGCCAATGCGCGATCAGCAGCCGGATTCGCGAGTTCCTCGAGCGGCTTCAGTGCCCCGATTGGGGCGATATCGATTCCAGGGATTTGGTTTATCTTCTCTATAAGCCAGTCGATCCCCGCCGCAGCCTTTTGCACCATATCATTGACGCCGCGTATCACAGCGTTCACGGCACCAATGACAGCGCCTTCCAGGATGTCCGGAAGGCTATTCCAGACGGATTTGATGTCCTCGAATGCCGCGCGGAAGGAATTGATGATCAGGTTCCCGACCCATTTCACGCCCGCGATGATCAGGTCCCATGCGATCTGAAACCAAGGCGCGACGGCATCGATCGCCGGCTTCAGAATGCTGTAGAGACCATCCCGGATGACCTGCCAAACCGCCAGCGCGGTATCGCCGAATGTAACCGTGGCATCCGTGGTCTGGTTGATTTCGTATGTCATCCCGCCGATCGCGGCGGCAACCGCGGCCGCCACAACCGCTACCGGTGCCAGGCGCGCGACGAAGCGCCCGACCATGCTGCCGGCTTCGCGGATCGCCCGACCAACGCCGCCTTCTTCCGGGCCATAGATTTGCGCGATCTGCGCGCCCTGAAAGGCGAAGTTCTGTAGGGCGTAAAGTGGCGATTGAAACGCCAGCGGGATACCCTGCGCGATATCGATCAATTGGAATTGCAGATTGCGCGTTTGGTAGGATGCCGCCCGCGTGACGGTATCCATCTGCTGAATAGCGGCCGTTCGCCCCTTAATTGCGGCGATGCTTTCCAGTGCGGCGCGGCGTTCGTGGCTGATGGCCGCAGCCATTTCATCCGCGCTGATTGCGCCCACGCGATGCGCTTGCCGGATCTCCGACAGTTGCGTCCGGTAGTCGCGTATCACCGCGAAAAGCGGGTTATGCTTGGCGCGCAGATCATCGAGCGCGGAGCCGTAATCAGTGATGTCGGTCGCGCTCCGCTGGATGCGACCCGAGACGCCCGTAATCTGGTCGATGCGCTCCACGAGGGTTCCGGTTGAAGCCCCAGCCGCACGCAGGCCCGCCGCGGCCCTGCCAGCGCGATCGGCCAACGCCTCCAATTGGCGGAGCGCCGCGGAGGTCGCGCCTTCAACCTTCGCCAGGCCGGCGCTGGCCGGCGCCGCGCCCCCCGCGATCAGCTGAAGCGAGCGCTGCCCATCGGAGCCGATCGCCGCCAGATCGGCCTTGAACTTGTCGCCATCAACCGCCGATAGGCGAACGGAGACGCGGCGTTCAGCCATCCTTTTCTTCCATCTTTAGTTGGTTGTTGATCGCGCGCACCGCGATGGCTTCGATTTCCGGGAGGATTTCCGCGGCAACCAAGGTGTTGACGCCCAGCGCTTGCGCGAGCGCCATGCCGGCGCCCAAATCCCAGCCGAGCGCCGCGCCTGGGACGGCGCGGAGCTGACCGCCCATCCGAAGCGCCAAATCCCAGACCTGCGCCCCTTCAACAGTATGAGGCGCGTTCAGGACCGCCGGGCAATCCCGGCACGCGGCTTCGCATGCGGCGCAGTATCGGGCGCCCCCGCCGAAGTGCCATTCGGCAAGGGCGCGGATGCGTTTTTTTCGAGGTCCAGAGCGATGCCCTTGGCGATATAGCGAAGTTGGAAGGCTTCGAAGATCGGATAGCATTCCATCAGCGCATCGATCCCTTCGGGGGTAGGTTCGAGGGGATTGCCCTCCGCATCGCCGACGCCTTCCCATTGAATGATTACACGGCGGCCGACAACCTTCGAAAACGCCAGCGCGCGTTCCTCTTCGCGGGCATCTGCGGGCAGATCGCGAACCGCAGGATCGTTCCGAGCGGAGATCATAATTGCCGTCGTAAGCGGGAGCACCTCCACGCGAACCCCATGCCCAAGATCGAGCCAGCGAGGCCCCGAGCTTAGATCAAGCCGTATCATTTGAAGCCCCCATCAGGACGGGTTGTTGTAATCGGGCTGATCGTTGATCAGCGTTGCGGTACACATGCGGCCGAGCACGGAATCGCGCGCGGCCTGCCATTCAAACGTTGCCTGTATTCCGGCCGGCCCCTGAATCGGCAGGCGCGGTTTCGGCAGGTAGACCGCATGCGCGACCAGCTCGAAGGATTCGCTGGCCGATCGAACGAAGCTGAACTTCAGTTCCGCGGGCTCGCCATCGATCGCCTGATCCAGAAGCACCTGATCAGCGAACCGAACATCGATCGATCCGCTAAGTGCCGCGATCGTCGGATCGGCGCCTTCGATCTTGCCATCGTTGCGGATCGTCTCGATCCGATCGAGATTGTTCGAATAAGTAATCTGCGCGGAAACAATGTTACCCAAGGGCACGCCGCCGCGTTCGATCGCGCCGTTGAATTGGCCGAAGCGAACAAGATCGATATCGGTAAGCGCGCCCGCAACACTGGCGCCAGCCGGCGTTTCCCCCTGCGCGATTAGACCCACCGTGGCGGTAAGCAGCCCCGAACGCTGCATCTGCCAGGAGATCGTATTGACGACACAGCCGGCGACCATGCGGAAGCTGGGAACTTCCGGGTTGCCGGTCTCGATCGACATGGATGGAAGCGTCCAACTGCCGGATCGGAATTCATGCGAATACGGGCCGGTGCCGGTTGTGATCGGATCGCCGAAGGCGCCCTTCAACCAAATTCCCCATGCGCGCAGATCGATCGGGACGACGATATCGCCATCCGCGTTCTCGACATCCTTCACCGGCGGCAGCGGATCGCGGCCGTAGCCCAACAGTTCGGAATTAAGAAGAGGCTGCTCCGATCCCAACGTCGAAGACGCGAAGGGCATGCGCCAATAGGCCGGTGGCGCCGGCGGCGTGCCGTAGACGGATTCGAAGGCGAGCGCCAGTTGCGCCCGCGCGCCTTGTGCGCGTGCCATGTTCGATTTTCCTTTCTTCGATGATCAGGACAGAGGATCGAGCGGAACGCCGTAATTGAGGACGATCGGTAGCGACGCGGCCTTCAGCCCCGGCGCGCCTTCAACGGCGATATCCAGGGGCGCGGGCGCCTCCGCTTCTATCCAATCGCAACGGCCCCCCAGCGTCCGATCCGCGGCGATCGCGGCGCCGATCGAAATCAGCAATCCGTCGAATGCCGCGTCACGCGCCTGCGGCGTTGCGGCTTCGATTATGATTTCCAGTTCGGCGCGATGTTCATAAACGTATTCCGGCGGAGAAAGGAGCACATCGGGTTCGCCCGGATCGCCATCCCGCAGGATGCATATACCGCCAGCCGGCACGCGCTCCGGAAGCGTATCGTTGCGCAGCCAGCGCGGCCCGGCGATGGCGGCCAGCAGCGTAAAAAGCGCACCCAGGATTTCTTCGCGCTTCGACATTTCCACTAATCCGCTTCGATATCGGGCCAGTTCCGGACGATCAGCCCAGGCAGCTTCGCCTGCCATTCGCGGGTTGCCCGATCCAGATCAAGCCGCTTCTTCAACCGAACGAATGGAACCAGAAAGAAGATGATCGCCGAAAGGCGCCCTTGATCCGCCTTGCGCTGCGCCCGAACGGCGCGCCCGCGCTTGTTGATGCGCGCATCATCGGCAATCAGCAGTGCCGATTGGCCACGCCGATAGACGAACCGCAGGCGGACGCCCGTTCGCCGTTCCCATTCGCCGGGCGTAATACGGCCGCCGCGCAGGCCCTTTCCAGCGAGTTCCGTAGGAATTGCCAGCCAGAAGCCTTTCGCCGATCTGACGGTTACCCCGCGATCGAAGGCATCTACGATCTTCGATGCCCGCGAATAAACCAGCGCTGCGGCGGATACGCTTTCACCGCGTCGCGGGTAATATAGATCGCGGATGGTGCGCGCGAGCCGCGGCCCGAGACCGCCCGCGATGATCTGTCCGCGCCAATCCGCCTTCAGACCGCTTCCAGCCCGGCGAATCGCGGTCATAACCGCCGTTTCCGCACCCTTGATCTCGGCGGCCATGTGCTTGCGCAGATCGCCTTGAATGGCGGCCACGATGCGAGTGTTCATGGGAGTTCGGGCCGTACTTCCGCCGACCAGATCAGGCGTTCGTCATCGCGCAGGGGATCGCCTTGCACGATGTACCGATCGCCATCGATTTCGAAGGAGTCGCCGCTTTCAAGGGCCGGAACTTGGGCGATCCGTACATCAAGGAAGCGGGCCGCCGATACGAAGTGGCCCGATCCGAAGTTCGTAACCGTATCCGGCGCGCGCCAGACGATGCGAACGGGAACAGGCGCGCCGCCACCGCCTGGGCGCCAAAGCGCTTCCCGGCCGATGTTCGGATCGGCGAAAAGCGCCTCGATCGCGCCGGCGATTGCGTTCATGGCGATTAGGCCGCCGGAACGGTAGCGATGCCGTCAAGACGGACGCGGACCGTTGCGTCGCCGCCGGCCGCGGCGGCAACCGCGGTGCCGATCGGATAGTTGCCGGTGGCGGTGGCGGTGCATTCATTCGCGCCGGCCGACCAGTAGACCCGATCACCAACGGCGAATGCATCCCCGCCGGCCTTCGGGAGATCGAAGACGCCCATCGTCTTGATCGGAACATCGGCGCCGTTGGCCGCACCATTAACAGCCACGCCGAAGATCGCGCCGACAACCACGCCATCGCCCGAATTAACGGCCGCCGGGGCGGCAACCACAACGGTATCGCCCGGTTGAACGAAGTTTTTCATCGAGGTTCTCCTTTAGAAGAAGGAAAGGGGAGGCCGCGCCGCGAAGGCGGAACGGCGCGGCCCGAGGCGCCCGCCGGGAGGAAGGGCGGTCGCTTATGCGGATCAGGCCGGATTCGCGCCGGCGTTCTTGTAAAGGCCCCGGTAATCCAGCGCCTTCGCCGCGAAATCGTGGCGCACCTTGAATTCCACGCCATCGACCTCGAAGCCCGCGCGCTGATCCAGGAAGGGTTCCATCTGCCCTTCCAGATGTGCGTATTCGATCGTATCGACCAGGTTCGGATCGGCGGCCATGTACCAGGGCTGCGGGCCGCCCGTGACGAACAGGCGCGGTTCTTCGACCACTTCGAACGATCCCGCGAAGGCGTTCACATCCTGCGTCGAATTGGGCGTCGTCGCCGCCACCTGCTTGCGGGCTTCAACCGAGCGCTGGCCGGGCGGCACAAGGATGAAGCGCGGACGGTTGGCGATATATTCTTCGCCGTCCAAATCCTTCTGCTGGGCGAACATTTCCAGCGCAGCCGAAAGCGCGGCTTCATTGATGACCGACGCCGTTCCCAGATTACCGTGATCGGCATGGAACAACGGCGTTCCGTCCGCCAGCGCGGCGTTCGCGATCAGCACGTTGTAGACGATCGCCGATTCCAGATCGGCCGCGCGCTGGCCGGCTGTTCCAACCGCGCGATCGAAGGCGCGCAGATCATCGTTGATGATCGCCTGCCGCGTAAGGCCGACGATGCGGCCATAAGTGGCGAGCTGATAGCTCTCGCGGCCTTCCGAAATCGTGCCGTACGAGAATTCGGCGCCCTCCATGACCGCCTTCAGGGCGGGGAAGTTGCCGATCTGCGTAGGATACATCGGCTTGAAATCGGTGGCGGTAACGCCGCGCGCCCAGCGTTGGAACGTCCGAGGCGTGGAGGCATAGGCGCCGCGCAGGCGCTTGCCGGCGACCGCCGCAAGGATCAGCGGAAAATCGCTGGTCGAATGCAGCCCGGCCCCGCGAATCGAAAGCGGATCAATGCCGCCGGGCACCGAGCCGCGCGTTGCCAGATGCGCGATTTCGCCGGGCGTAAGCCCGCGGCAACGGATACCGGCGGTTTCGAGACAATCTCGCGCCAGATCGAGCAGCGTCATGCCGCGATATTCCCGCGCCCGTTCCGTGATCTGGAACAAACCCGGCTGAGCGCGATGCAGGATCGCTTCCACGATCGCTTCGCGCCGCGTAACCGTGGCCTCCAGGCCGCCGGCCGGCATGGATACCTGGCTATGGCCGATGCCCCGTTCATCGCGCTCGGCAAGATGATCGAGGATCTGCGAGCGAGCCGCTTCGACGTCAACGCCATCATCGATCAGCTTCTGAACGAAGGCGCGATCCAGCTTGAAGCGATCGCCCAATGCGTTGATCGCGGCGATGCGATCGCGCTCGGCCTTGCGAACCTGATCCGCCGAGGGCGCGGCGGCGGTTGCCGCCGGGGCGCCCCCCGCGGGTTCGCCGCGGGTTTCGATCGGATCGTTCGCGCTGGTTTCGATGTCGCCCTGTTCGCCGGCGACGGGCGTTTGCTTGCGTGCCATGTCGGTTCCTTTCAATTGCGCCGCCGGCGAGGCGGCCTTTGCATCGCCCCGGACCACGATGCAGGGAAGAAGCCCATCATCCTTGCGGATGTGGGCGCCGGGGTCCGCCCCGATCGGGACGGCGGAAATTTCGAGGGGTTCCCAATCGACCGCGCGCCAGAGTTCCGGCGCGCCATCGCGCTTTTCGATTTCGTATTTGTGGACGCGGTAGCCGACCGAGACGTTGCGGATGATGCCGCCTACGATATCGCGCCAGATCGGTTCGACATCTTCGCGCGCGGAGAAGCGGATCGTGGCGATGCCCTGGCCATTCTCGATCCGCGCCGAGCCTTCGACCACCACGCCGATAATGGAATTCACATCCCATGCATCATGGGTATTCAGGAAGGGCGCGCCGCTGTTCAGGCGATCGATCCGAACCGCGGCGGGATCGACCAACAGTTCCTCGTCGATATCTTCATCCCAGAAGCGGCGGCGGCGCACTCGCGCGCCGGTCGTCCAGACGACATCGACGGTGCGCGCTTCTTCGTTCGCCGTTTCGGCGCGCAGTTGAACATCCCGCCCGAGAACGGGCAGGTTCATCGTTTCCTTTTTCATGGATCAGTCCTCGACTTTCTCGCCGCCGATGGCCTTTTGCATGAGGCCCTGTTGCGTGACCTTCCGGGGATCGGAATCGAGCGTGATGTTCAGCCGATCCAGATCGCCGTTGGTTCGCGCGATTTCTTCCAGGATCGCATCGGGATTCCATCCGCGTTGCGCGATCGCCTGCCGGAGGGTCTTCGTGCCCATGCGGATTTCCATCAGATCGGCCACCGCATCCTTCTGCGGATCGACCGCCTCGAACCCCGCGGGCTGCCATTCGCAAGCCGCCTGCGGTTCCGGAAGGAGGCCGGCTGCCCAGGCGGCTTCGATGAACCAATCCCAAATCGGCTGGCAGAAGATCGGGATAACGATCTGCCATTGGATCGCGCTAGCCATGCGCCGGAATTCGATCAGGCCGGCCCTATAGGATGTGTAGTTGACCTGACTTAGATCGCCCGTAAGCAGTTCGTATGGAACGCACCATCCCGCCGCGATGATATGCAATTGCGTGCGCAGCCATTCCGACATGCCCGATACGGGCGCCGGCTGGTTGAAATCGATCGACTTCGCGCCGCGCGCATAGGCGATCAGGCCCGGTTCGAATTGTTCGATGACGCGCCCATCGCTATCCGTTACCGAAGGCGCGATGCCCTGCTCGCCGTCATCGGCGCCGGTAACGATGCCGACCAAGCAAGCTTCCGTTTTCTTGCGGACCAGCTCGGCGTTGGTCCAATCGTCCAGATCGCGCAGCCCGCGGATAACCGGCGATCCCCACGGCACGCCGCGTTGCTGGACGCGATCGCGGCGGTACAGATGGATGATCTGTTCCGCGGGCACCCGGACCGACGATCGGTTGATCGATAGCGCCACGCCGATATCGCCGGGATGATCCGGGAACAGCCAATACGACGTTCTGCGCCCGAGTCGATCGTACTCGATGCCGCGAACGGTTCGGCCGCCATCGCCCCGGTTCGCTTCGATCCGCGATTCGTCCAGATGATCGATTTCGAGCATCTGGATTTGCATCGGCACCGGAAGGCCGGCGGAAGCCGATCGCCGGCGGCGGCGCGTAAGGACCTCGCCGCTTTCGACCATTTCGCGGACGGCGAGCGTGGTAAGCGCATGGAAATCGCCGCGGCCATCGGCATCGCATTGCGCCGACCAATCCGCCCAAAGATTATCGATGCGCTTGTTGAGTTCCGGATCGCCGGTGTTCGCATACGGCGTAAAGCCGTCGCCGACGATATTGTTGACCCATACCGCAACGGCCTTCGCCGCATGCGGGTTGTTGCGTACCAGATCGCGCATGCGGTTTCGCAGGATGGCGCCAGCGCCGGCGATTTCCGTATCGGCGGACGTTCCGGCCGTTCGCCAACCATCGGTGCGGCGCCCCATGGCCGCGCCATCGTAAGCGCGCGCCGCCAGATTCGCGAATGCTTGCCGCGCTACCAGGCGCTTCGCGGCGGCGCGCGGCGCCACAACCGCGATTGCGCGATCAATCAGCGTGGGCGCCATCGGCGCCGGCTTCGGATTCTTCATCGGTCGCCCCGCGAATATCCCGCATAGCCGGCGATCGGCCGCTTCTTGCCGGATTCGGCCGCGATCGCGCTTTCCAGCGTTTCGATGCGGCGCTTCAGATCGGCTTCGTTGCCGTATTCGACGGTCTTTCCGTCATACGTCACGCGAAGCGTGCCGCGCGCATAGGCGGCTTTCAGCGCCTCGAGTTCGCTTTGCGTCCACGCCATGAAAATCCTTCCCCTTATCGCGGCCACCAGCGCGGCGGGATGCGAATTCCCGTCGCCGCCAGTTGATTGGCGATGAGCCTTTGTTCGTTCCGATCAGCCGCCGGATCGATCAGCGCGATGCATTCGGCGAAGGCCCGCGCCTCCGCTTCCGGCCGAGCGAAGCCGCCGTCGAATTCGAGGATCGCGGCGCGTTCCTCGAAGCGCGCGCGCATGCCATCCATCATCGAAGCCACCCTTCGCGACCGGGCCGGCCGCCGAGCCAGTTCGATCGGCGATCGCCGCCGGGCAACCAGGAGGGCTGCCGTTTTTCCTGCGGCGGCGATTGTTTGATCTGCCCGGCAAGCCGTGGCGCTTCCTTCGCGCGACCGGCGGCCGCCAGCGGCAATTCCATCTGATCGTCCGGCTCGGGCGCCGGTTCGATCTGCCGTTCGAAATTGGCCCAGCGCGAATCGTCCCAGCGATCGACGCCCAGCAGCCATGCCGCGGCGCGCGCGTAGACACGGCAATCCAGCGCTTCGTTCCGTTCGCGCATTTGGCGCCATTCCAATTTCTGGAATCCGCGCCGATCGCGCACCGAAACGAGCTGTTCGGCGACCAGTTGCTTGACCCATTCCGCCGGCGCGCCATGCGGCAGATGGATGTAGCCCGGCGGAAAATCCTTGCCTTCGGCGAATTCTTCCGCCGTTGGCCGATCGAGCCGCAGGAAGCGGTAGGTTTCCGATTTGAAGACCGCCGTCGCGATCGTGTAGAGCCGCACGCCGCGCCGGACCTTGCGGCCGCCTTCGGTCACATCGACGTAGGTAGGCCCGTTGACCGGCGCCGAGCGATCGAAGCCATCGACGCCCTTGATCGCCGTGCCGACTCCGGCGCCGTAATGGCGCACCCATGCGTAGACCTGCGCGGTCGTTCGGCCGTCGCCGGAATCGATGGCCAGCTTGGCGATGCGCATGACCGCGCCGCTTTCATGCGGCCATTCGCGGCCAATCAGATCGCTTAGATCATCCCAAACCGATTGGCTGGACGTATCGCCTTCCAGAACGACATGATCGACCAGCCAGCTTTCCAGCCCGCGCCCCCAGGCCCAGACATCGACTTCGATGCGATCATGCTGGACATCCGCGCCCGCCGTAAGAACCAGCCCTCCGGCCGGAATGTAGCCCAGCCGATGTTCCTTTTCGCGTTCGTACAGCCGGCGCCAATCCGGCGCTTCCCCGCGCTCCTGCCACGTTTCGCCCAGAACCGTGTTCTTGAACGCCTTCAGCAGCGCATCGTTGTTTTGCGCGGCTTCCCATTGCCGGGCGATCTGCTCCCACGACAGCCAGCCCACCGGCGAATAGAGCGCCGAAACATGGAAGCCCACCGTATGGGAATCGGCCGCCTGTGCGGTGGCGCGCCATTCGCCCGCCGCCAGCATCGCGGTCTTGTGATGCTCGCCGATCGGCCGGTCACAATCTTCGCAATGGTAGCGCGCCGTTTCCGGCGCGCCCGCTTCCCACCGCAAGCGCTCGAACTTCAGCCATTGCATCGCGCCGCAATGCGGGCAGGGCACGAAGTAGCGCCGCTGATCCGATGCTTCGTATTCCCGTTCGATCCGCGACAGCCCGCGGATCGTCGGGGTAGACACGATGTAGATTTTGGCGCGGTGGCCGAAGGTTTGCGTGCGCGCTTCGGCCAAGGCGATCGGATCGCCTTCGCCGTCCACATCGCCCGGATAGGCATCCGCCTCGTCCAGGAACACGAACCGCGCCGGCATCGACCGCAGCCCAACGGCGCTGTTCGCGCCGGCAAGCACAAGCTGTCCGCCGACGAAGCGCTTGGCGAAGACCGTATTGCCGCTATCGCGCGCCCGCGCCGGCAGAACGATATCGCGCAGTTCCGGGCTTTCCTCGATCAGCGGTTCGATCCGCTGTTGCGAAAGCCGCTTCGCCATTTCCGTGGTCGGCTGCACCGCAAGCACCGGCCCCGGCGCTTGATGCATGATGTAGCCGATCCAATTATTTCCGGCTTCGGTCTTCCCGAGCTGCGCGCCGGCCATGAAGACGATGCGCCGCGCCGGATGCATTGGCGATAGCGCATCCATGATCGCCCGCATGTACGGCGTGCGATCGGTACGATAGCGGCCGGCCTCCGACGCGGCGCGCGACGAAAGAAAGCGATAGCGATCGGCCCATTCTGAAACGGTCAGCAGCGGATCGGGCGCCAGCCCGCGCGCCCAGGCGCGCGCGATATCCGCTTCGCCTTCATACGCTTCGGCCAAGATCGACCCTTACTTCCGCAAGTTCGGCAAGATGCGCGCGAACATGCTTCGCCAGCGCCGCTTCCATCGCATGGGCCTCGATGCCGAGTTCCGCCGCCATCAGCGCGGCGACGCGCGCCGGCCATTGCACCCATGCATCGCGTTCGCGCCGCGCCAGCGCGTAGACAGTCGCGATCGCCTTCGCGCGATCGACAAGATCGCCCTTCATCTTGCCGAGGCGCACGCGAGCCGTTTGCGCCTTGAGCACTTCGTTCGCGGTGCGAGCCTTCAGGAACGTAAGATCGCCTGTTGCGCCATCAGCGCCCGACGGCGTTTCGCCGGATTCTTCCAGCGTTTCCTTCACTGCTTCCAACGCCGCGCGCGGAACGGCCTTTTCGCCGGCGCGGCCGGAATCGCGCCAGGAACGCTCGGCGGCCGCGCCCCGTTGCTGCGCCGGATCGGACATCGCCGCCCATTGCGCATCGGCCTTTTCCGGATCGATCGTTCCATCCGGTTC